>Ga0206823_1002_pt1 | contig 80421 bp, 72 predicted proteins | sample Alteio_BWOrgCont_81_FD_152868 | JGI IMG/M metagenome (GOLD analysis project Ga0206823, IMG submission 152868) | Enriched cells from forest soil in Barre Woods Harvard Forest LTER site, Petersham, Massachusetts, United States -... | ecosystem: Environmental > Terrestrial > Soil > Temperate forest >...
CTTCCGTATTTGCCAGGCGGATTATATCGGCATAGTTTTCACTATCCATTGCATAAATTAAATCGAAGTTGTCAAAGTCACGGCGGGTAAATTGCCTTGCTCTGTGCGAGGAAAGCTTTATTCCGTGTTTTGCTCCGCTCTCCATTGTTCTATGATCAGCTTTCCCTCCTTCATGATAATCGGAAACCCCTGCCGAATCCACCTCCACCCAAGTGATATTTTCCTCCTTCAACTTTTTAGTCAATATGGCCTTTGCCATAGGGGAACGACAAATATTACCAAGGCACACCATCAATATCCGCTTTTTCATCGTCTGCAAATCTATAGAATCTACTAATAGTGATGATAGGGTTCTCCCTTCATGATAGTCATTGCCCTGTACAGTTGCTCCAGGAAGAAGAGTCGCGCCATCTGGTGGTTAAAAGTCATTTTCGAGAGCGAAATAATTTGGTTGGCTCTTTTCTTTATTTCAGGGGTAAATCCAAAAGGGCCTCCAATAACAAAAATCATTTTTTTGCCCGGCATATTCAAATACGTTTGAATTTGTTTGGCAAATTCCGGGGAGGAATATTCCTTCCCTTTTTCATCCAGTAATATCAATAGGTCCGATGAATCTACCTTTTTCATAATCTCTTTTGTTTCAGCCTGCATAGCAGCTTCTTTGCTGTTTGACTTGTTTTTTTGCGAAGGAATTACCTGGGTTTCAAATGAGATATAATGCTGTAATCGTTTCGCATAAAGCTCGAAGCCCGATGCAAGATATTTATCCTCGTTGTCGCCTATGGTAATCAGCACTACTTTCATAATAACTATATAAAATACAAAACTATAACTTTACAGCCTTTATTAATGAAATTGAAACCGACCCGAAATATTCCATCGGTATATCATTCCAAAAGTTTCCGGGAAAAACTGGATGCCTTGATTGACGTTACGTTAAAAGAGGACATTGGTGAATGCGACCATACTTCTTTTGCCTGCATTCCTGCAAATAGTAAGGCAGACGGGCAATTACTGGTAAAAGACGATGGTATACTTGCAGGTGTTGAGGTGGCTAAGCGTATTTTCAAAAAGCTGGATAAAAAAACCACTCTAAGCACATTTTATCGTGACGGAGACTGGGTAGAAAATGGGGAAATAGCCTTTATCGTAAACGGGAATGCAAGAATGATGCATACTGCTGAAAGGCTTGTTTTGAACGTGATGCAGCGTATGTCGGGTATTGCAACCATGGCGCATAAGCTTAGTAAATTGTGCGAAGGAACTAATGCTGTGATATTGGATACCCGGAAGACTACACCCGGTATCCGCCTGTTGGAAAAATGGGCCGTTCATATTGGTGGAGCCACTAACCACCGCTGGGGCTTGTATGATATGATTCTTATAAAAGATAATCATGTCCATTGTTCGGGAGGAATTAAAAATGCAATTAAAAACGCCCGCGAATACCTAAAGGAAAGCCAAAAGAAACTGGAAATAGAGATTGAGGTGGGAAGCCTTGATGAACTGAAGGAAGTTTTAGATACAGGTGGCGTGAACAGGATATTATTAGATAATTTTTCACCTGATTTGGTGAAAAAAGCGACACATCTTATTGATGGAAAATATAAAACGGAGGCTTCCGGGGGAATAACCGAAAAAAACATACGCCAGTATGCACTAGCCGGGGTAGATTATATTTCGGTGGGGGCTCTTACACACAGCATTAAAAGCCTCGATTTAAGCCTGAAAATTTATCCCGTTGAATAAATTAGGTATTTTAGCACATAAATTAATATCCATATGAAATATAAACTACCATTGTTTTTAGTCTTTGCTCTGCCTATGCTGTCAACTGCCCAGTTAGTAGTTAAAAATGCCGAAGATTTTAAGATTGGTACCGTGTTAGAATTCCAATTATGTGATACATCGGGGGTAATGCCCGGAACTGGTGGGACTAATCAAACATGGGATTTTTCCTCACTGAAATTATTGCCGGATAAAAGTACAGAGTGGATGGTATTACCTTCCTCCACACCCTATGCGGATAAATTTCCCGGAGCTACGTTGGTCGAAAAATATTCTAACGGTAGTTATGTATACGTAGATATGAAACAGGGGCAAAGCAACTTGCTGGGGTTTGCAAATCCCAATATGATGATAGCGTATCCTAAGCCTGTTGTATTTGCCAAGCGTCCCCCACCCTATGGGTTTACATTCTCCAATCCTTTTACCGATAACTTTACTGCCGGTGGAATGGACTTTTCAGGCAGTGGAGTCGTTACTATCGAAGCGGACGGCTATGGCCGGCTAATTCTGCCTAATAAAACATATAAAAATGTATTGCGGATAAAAATCGTCCAGGTACAAACGGATACAATTAAACAATATAATTCTGCCTCTCAAATGAGAATAGTAACGTATGTATGGTTTGATGGTGTCAATACCTCTGCTGTTTTTAAAATAAGTTACACCAAATCAATGGGGTATAATACAGGGGAAGTAGGGTACCTGCTAAGTGAAGAAGATAAATAATCCTTTATGGAAATACCCGAAAGGTGGCAGTTCAAACAACCCAATGCAGGCGAGTTTGAGGAAGTAAAAAAATGGGTAGAAGACTTCTGGTTAGATGATGAAAGCATGGATTCTGCCCGGTTCAGGGTATTAGTAGATTCAAATAAAGTAATAGCATTTGGAAGGCTTAGAGAAAACATAGATGCTACCGAACTTTGTACATTGGGAGTGGTAAAAGAATTTCGGGGCAAAGGGCTTGGCAGGCTTATGGTAGAATGTTTATTAAAGGAAGCTAAACAGGACATATACGTAGTGACAGTTATACCTGCTTTCTTTTCCAAGCTTGGTTTTGAATTCGTGGAAAATTATCCCGCTTCCATGCAAAAAAAAGTTAATCTTTGTACTACTGACTATCATGTAGGCGAAATATACCGGGTTATGAAATGGAAGAAGCCCAAATAAATAATTGATATAACTTTGGCTATTATTCAGAACAGATTAATGAAAAGGTTCTTTTTGCTTTTTTTACTTTGTATTCCTGTCCTCTCATTTAAGAGTGAAAGGAAACAAACCACTTATACTTACCAGATAGCCCGTATGAAATACCGGGGAGGAGGAAATTGGTATGTAAGCCCGACTTCTCTGCCCAATCTCATCAACTTTTGCAATAAAAACCTGGGAATGGATATTAATCCCCAGGAAGGGCTGGTGGAACCGGGCAGCCCCGAAATATTTAATTATCCATTGGTGCATATCTCCGGTAATGGAAATATTTCGTTTAGCGGAGATGAGGCCGAAAACTTACGAAACTATCTTATTGCCGGAGGCTTCCTGGAGGTAAATGACAGTTATGGGATGGATTCCGCCTTCCGCAGGGAAATTAAGAAAGTATTTCCTGAATTAAATTTAGTCGAGTTGCCTTTCTCACATCCCATATATCACCAGAAATATGATTTTCCGAATGGCTTGCCAAAAGTACATGAGCATGATGGGAAACGGCCTATTGGTTTTGGGTTGATGTATAATGGTCGCCTCGTGTGTTTTTATAATTACGATGCTGATTTGGGTGACGGGTGGGAAGACCATGATGTATATAATGACCCGCCGGAGTCACATGAAAAAGCCCTTGAAATGGGCGCTAACATTTTGCAATATGTACTGATGGGACAGATGCCCGCCCGTTCCGCTACGGCTGGCGATAATAAAAAACCTTAACTTAGTTCCTTGACCTTTTTTTTCGTAAGGCGGTAAAATGTAATACCACGAGGGCAAACCCCAAAATAGCCGGGACAAATACTATCTCAAATAATGATTTATAAAGCAGGAAAACAGAAAGTGATAAACTGAAGATGGCGCAGTAAATAGTATATACAGAAGTATATTTTTGGGCAATAATTGCAAGGATGCAAAGCAAGGTGGATATTCCTACACTATATAGCAACGGCAATCCCCATCCTGCTCCTATATCATCGGCTCTCATTGAGGAATAAATACCATACAGTATTGCCCATGAGATAGCAACAAAGAAAAATGCAAGAAAATATTTAGTAATTCTTTTCAGGAGTGAGGGGAGTGAGGATTCCAACCGCAAATATATATAAATTTATTTATTCTGCAATACCCCCCATATAACTATTCCTGCACTTACTGCAAGATTTAAAGAGTGTTTGGTGCCGTATTGGGGAATTTCAATACACCCATGGCAGGCATTTATCACAGCCTGTTCAACGCCCGAAATTTCGTTACCAAAAACCAGCGCTATTTTATTGGATGAAGCAGAAAGTTTATCCAGCATAATACTCTTATCTGCCTGTTCAACAGCATAAATAGTATATCCTTCCTTTTTTAGAATATCTACTGCTTCCAAAGTATTTGCAAAGTATTTCCAGGCAACCGATTCGGTTGCTCCCAATGCAGTTTTTTGAATCTCCCGGTGGGGGGGCTGGGCAGTCACTCCACACAGGTAAATACTTTCCAAAAGAAAGGCATCTGCCGTCCGGAATACGGAACCCACATTATTCATACTGCGGACATTATCAAGAACTATTATAATGGGGGCTTTTTGAGCATTTTTAAACTGCTCTAAATTTTTGCGGTTAAGCTCGTCCATAGATAGCTTTCGCATATCTTATCTGTTTTTGATATGGTCAGAATATATTAACTTCTCTTTCTAACTCAACGTGAAATTTCTCTTTAACCGATTGAATAATTTTATCAGACAGATCCAAGATTTCCTTACCGGTTGCATCGCCATAATTTACCAATACGAGCGCCTGGTGTTCATGGACACCCGCATCGCCTATACGCTTACCTTTCCATCCTGCCTGCTCAATCAGCCAGCCTGCGGCAAGTTTAGTAAATCCTTCGGTGGCAGGAAATGAAACTACATTGGGATGCTCTGATTTTATCGTTTCAAACTGTTCATTCGAAATAACGGGATTCTTAAAAAAGCTCCCGGCATTACCAATTTTGTCAGGGTCGGGCAATTTACTTGAGCGGATTCTTATAACGGCATTACTTACATCTTTAATAGTAGGATTTGTAATACCCATCTGTTCCAATTCTTTACTCAAAGTCCCGTATGATACATTTACCTGGGGATTCTTTTTTAACTTGAATGTAACAGACATGATAATATAATTACCTTTTTCCTGGTTTTTGAAAACGCTGTCGCGATAACCAAATTTGCATTCGACATTGGAGAAGTTTTTCACTTCCAGTGTGTGAACATCCATAGCCTCAACTTCCACTAACACATCTTTTAGCTCCACTCCATATGCCCCGATATTTTGAATAGGTCCAGCCCCCACTGTACCCGGTATCAGTGAAAGGTTTTCAACGCCTCCATAGTTGCGGTGTACACAATAAAGAACGAAGTCGTGCCACTTTTCACCTGCATAAGCTTTTATAAATACGTCACTATCGTCTTCCTTCAAAACCTCTATGCCCTCCATAGCATTCCGGATGATTACTCCGTTAAAATCCCCTGTAAATAATACGTTGCTTCCCCCTCCGAGAATTATAAAGGGCTTCGTTTTTAATTCGGGGGATGAGAGGATTTTTTTCAAAAATTCTGCGGACGAAAACACCGTATAGTATTTCGCAAACACCCTTGCATGAAAAGTGGTAATGTCTTGAAGCGGATAGTTTTGCAGCAGTGTCATCAGGTAGTTTTTTTTACTGCTTTCCTTCTTTGTTTTTCTTTAATAAGGAGGTTCAGCTCTCTCCCTGTTTGTCCCTTCACCGAGGTGTTTTCCTGTGCTCTGCGGATAAGATAAGGCAGCACATTTTTTACCGGCCCGTAAGGAACATACTTGGCTACGTTATACCCGGCCTTTGAAAGATTGTAGCTAATGTGGTCGCTCATGCCCAATAATTGCGAAAACCAAATATGTGAATGATTGGACAGAATATTATTTTGCTTCATCAAATTGACCAGCAATATGGCGCTGTCTTCATTGTGCGAACCTGCACAAATAGAAATTTTGTCAAGATGGGTTACACAAAATTCAAGAACAGTATTATATTCCTTATCTGTATCGGCTTTGGTAGCATTAATGGGGGAGGGATAGCCCATCTTGCTAGCCCGCTCTCTTTCTTTTTCCATATAGGCTCCACGCACTAGTTTTATCCCGATAAAATAATGTTTTTGCCGGGCATCTTTCAGCAGGTTTTCCATATACATAAGCCGGTCGGTACGATACATCTGGGCAGTATTGTATATAATAGCTTTTTCTTTGTTATACTTCTCCATCATGTCTCTTACCAGGGCATCCACTGCTATTTGTGTCCAGCTTTCTTCCGCATCAATCAATACCCGGACATTATTTTCAAAAGCTGCCCGGCAAATATTATCCACGCGGTTTTTCATATTTTGCCAGGCTTGCTGTTCCGTATTAGTTAGCGCTATTCCTGAACTTACTTTTTCCATTACATCCATTCTGCCAATACCGGTAGGCTTAAATACCCCAAAAGGTATATGGGGAGCTTTTGCAGCCAATTCCAGGGTTTCTATAATTTCATTTGCCGTATGGTCAAAATCTCCCTCACTCTCTTTACCCTCCACTGAATAATCAAGTATCGAACCTATATTATATTTTCCAAGGGTTTCCACTGTTTTCAAACATTCATCCATATTTTCCCCTCCGCAAAACTGTTTGAAAATGGTAGCTTTAATAAAAGGTCTTATCGGTAAATGAGCTTTGATGGCAAAATCTGTAAATGATCTGCCAAAATTTACAAGCCCGGTATTGCTTACCAATTTAAAAAGCCAATAGGAACGCCGCAGGTCGCTGTCTGTTTTTCCCGAAAAAGCATTGGCTGTGTTGTCGAATGAAAGCATGGTAAAATTCGCGCAAATATAGGGGAATTATTTTCGTGCTAATGCGGAAACACCTCTCCTGCTATAAGCATAGCCTCATTAAAGGCATTCATATCAATAGAAACAGGAATATTATTTTTTCTAAAATAGGAGAGAAGGTTTTCGGTTGGCATGTTACCTGTAAGTTTATCACTTGCCATAGGGCAGCCGCCAAAGCCTTTTATAGCTGCATCAAAGCGCCGGCATCCACAGCCATAAGCAGCATCTACCTTTTCTTCCCAGGTATCGGGTGTCGTATGCAGGTGTGCACCAAATTCCACATTTTGTAATTCGGGAATTAAAGCTGTGAAAAGAGTTGTAATGTTTTCAGGATTTGATACACCAATGGTATCGGAAAGGGCAAGGATGCGGATACCCATTTCATGCAATTTGCGTGACCAGTGTATGGCAATATCGCTGTTCCATGCTTCTCCATAAGGATTGCCAAATGCCATGGAAAGATATACAACTAATTCTTTGCCGTGGGCAATGCATTCATTCTGTATTTCCTCCACCCTGGTTAAAGATTCTGCTATGGTAGAATTCGTATTTCTTTTCTGAAATATTTCTGATATAGAAAAGGGGAACCCTAAGTATCGTATCTCATCAAACTTTACTGCGTCTTTTGCCCCGCGCAGGTTCGCAATAATGGCAAGCAATTTACTTTTGGTATGGGAGAGGTCAATTTTCTTCAGCACTTCTGCCGTATCTTTCATTTGTGGAATAGCTTTGGGCGAAACAAAACTGCCCACATCAATGGTATCAAATCCTACTTTGAGCAACGAGTTTATATATTTTACTTTTTGCTCCGTAGGAATAAATTCATCTATCCCCTGCATGGCATCTCTGGGACATTCAATAAGCTTCATACTTCAATATATTTTGCCATGTAAAAAAACTCTATAAGGCCTGCTTAAACTGGGACAGGAAGCGCATATCATTTTCAAAAAACAGGCGGAGATCATTCACACGGAACTTGAGCATCGTAATCCGCTCAACGCCTATTCCGAAAGCAAAACCTGTATACCTGGTACTATCTATTTTACAGTTTTCAAGCACATTAGGATGAACCATTCCGCAACCCAGAATTTCTACCCAGCCACTATGCTTGCAAACCGGGCATCCTTCGCCCCCGCAAACCAGGCAGGTTATATCCATCTCGGCACTGGGTTCAGTAAAAGGGAAAAAAGAAGGACGGAAACGTATTTCAATATTTTCACCAAACATTTCCTTCACAAAATAGTAGAGGGTCTGTTTTAAATCGGCGAACGATACATTTTCATCAACATATAAGCCTTCCACCATGTGGAACTGGCAATGGGCACGAGCAGAGATAGTCTCATTGCGGTAAACCCTACCGGGAGCAATAATACGAATGGGGGGCTCTTGAGTTTCCATTACCCTGATTTGTACAGATGAGGTATGTGTCCGGAGCAGCCATTTTTCATCTCCTTTCGATTCTATGAAAAAAGTATCCTGCATGTCGCGGGCAGGATGGTCAGCAGGGAAATTAAGGGCACCAAAGTTATGCCAATCATCTTCTATTTCCGGGCCATCTGAAACAACAAAACCAATGCGTGTAAAAATGTCATTCATCTGTTTCTTTACTATAGAAATAGGATGCCTGGTTCCTATGGTAAGCGGATCAGCCGGCAAGGAAAGATCGAGCAGTGAATCAGTACTTGCTTTGCTTTGTGTGGAAATACCTTCTTTTGCCTCATCAAGCTTCAGTTCAGTTGCTTGCTTAAGCTCATTAAGTAGTTTGCCAGTTGATTTGCGCTGTTCCGGCGAAAGAGCTTTAAACTCTTCAAAAAGAGAGGCTATTATACCTTTTTTGCTAAGGTATTTTAATCTGAATTTCTCTGCCTCATCCGCATTGTTGATAGAAAACCCTTTAATTTCTTCTAAAAGGGATTTTATCTTCTCTTCCATATTTTACTTCACAATTTCCATATCGAGTATCCGCACATCCTGAACAGGGCGGTCAGCAGGGCCTGTTTTTACAGCAGCTATAGAGTCTACAATATTCAAGCCGTCTACCACTTCGCCAAAAACGGTGTACTCCCCATCCAGGTGAGGAACGCCTCCAATGGTAGTATAGGCTTTTCGTTGTTCGGCAGTGTAAGCAAAATGCGGCGACTTGGCATAAATGGTATCAATCTGTGGCTCGATAGTGGCCGCTAAAGCCCTTAAGCTGTCAATATTGCTTTCGTTCTGGTATCTTATGAAGGTAGCTTTTAATTCGGCATTTTCCGGTTTGTTTATTAAAGCAGAAAATATTTTCTGCTTATCTGACATCTGCACCCTTTGCTCCATTTGGGTCAGCTCAGCATCGCTATATACTTTGCCTTGTGCTATGTAAAACTGCGAACCGGACGACGCTTTTGTAGGATTTACATCATCTCCTGTTCTGGCGCAGGCAAGGGCTCCCTTTTTATGGAAAAGGTCAGGCCTTATTTCTGCCGGAACAGTATACCCCGGATCCCCGTTGCCCAGCATTACACCATGAGCTGCCTTTTTCGATGTCGGATCTCCTCCTTGTATCATAAAGCCTTGTATAACGCGGTGAAACAGGGTACTGTCGTAAAATTTTTCCTTCACCAGCTTAATAAAGTTATCCCTCGTCAAGGGAGTTTCGTTATAAAGTTTAACCGTTATATTGCCTTTTGTGGTTTTAATAAGTATCTTCGTTTCTGCATTCATAGTGTTGGAAGATGGCTTGGATGTTTTGCAACCATCAATAAATAGGGTTGCAGCTACTGAAAAAATAAGAGTTTGTAGAATTTTTATCTTCATTTATCAAAAGTGTTTATATTTGCCCGTCGTAAAAGTACGTGATTTTCGGTTTGCATGAAAAAAATTATTCGCTTCAGTTGTTTTTCTATTTCGTTCGTAGCGGCTATTGCTGTTTTAAGTTCCCAGACTGCTTGTCAAAAACAAAGTACTAATTGTTCGGCGGTAATTACTACTACAGACTCTACCAGTACGCCCATACCGGGTGTTTTTGTTAAATTATATGCACCTCACAGTACGGCTGGAGACAGTGGAACAACCAATGCGGCTGGCACTATAAGCTTTACGTTTAATCTTCCTGCTATTTATCGCATTTCTGCCCGGAAAATAGTTTCCAAGGGTGACACTATCAATGGAACAGGTATTATTCAATTGCAAGTGGGGCAAACAGAATCTACTTCTGTAGTATTGCAGCACTAATAAATTTTTGCTTTTTTAGGAATTATCTCAGCAGGGTTACCGTACCGGTTTGCTGGAAGTATTGCCCTTTGTTGGAGGTATAGGTAAGCAGGTAAACATAAATTCCTTCCATAACCTTGCCGCCATGCTCGGTGCCATCCCAGCCAATAGTAGGGTCAGTAGATTGAAATATAAGTTGTCCCCAGCGATTGAGTACAGAGAAATTATATCCGGTTACACCTATAAAAACCCCTACAGGTATAAATATTTTATTTACTCCATTGGGGTTGAAGGCATCCGGTATAAACACTATCGGGTTTTGATATGCCTCGGTAATATTGGAGTAGCTGGAATCTCTAAAGGAATATGGATAGGTGAGGCCCGTATCATTTGCCATTCCCTTTATATAATAATAAAATATTCCTTTGCTCGAAGCAACACTTGCAATGCTATCCTCGTAAGTATATTCTCCGGCAGGAACAGAAGTTTTTTGTTTATGCGGGCCGGCATATTTAACGGTATGCAAAAAAGCATAGTTGATTCCATCCAGCGAACGATAAATTTCGTAGTCCAATGGGGGTTCATACCATTCTCTGTAGTCGTTCCAGTTTAATGTATTGAGTCCATTTGTCTGGGCAGTAGCTGTCAGGTAAATGGTTTGGCCTATGTTCGTGGTATCAACAGATTTGTTGCAGCTGTCCAGCGTAAGTATCCTATATATGTAGCTCTGGGTAGATGGTTTTGCCTTCAGGTCAGTATAACTTATGGTGTCATTGGCAAAAGGAGATCTCAACGTATCAATCGAAGAAAATTTTCCGGTATCTGTAGAGCGCTGAAATACATAAGCTGCGGCCCCGGATGCTGTATCAATAAACCCTTCTACAAATATATCAGAAGTAAAGAGGATAACGGATGCCGTTCGGAGATAATTATTTTGCGGGGGTTTAGATAATCCCACACTATAGCAAATTATATTCGATGAGGCCGTAGTATCATGGCGCAAGGAGTCCCATACACGCACATAATAACACCTCGATTCTATTTTATTCAACCCGGTGTCCTCATAGGTTGTTACTTGCGGGTTTGTTTTGGCAAGGATTTTAAATGGTCCACCGTTCACACTGTAGTAAACAATATAACCGCCCACATCTCCATCAAGGTTTACATATGTATTCCATGTAAGGGTATTAGTTTGTGCACACTTATCAGGTGCATCATGTAAAAATAAAGTGTTTTGTTGATTGCTTTGTGCACCTGCAGTTGACTTGCAACTATCTATAGGGGCTACAGTTATCGAATAAGAGCCTGTAGATGGATTGAGGCTGGTTACATTAAAGGAAGTACTATTTATGCCATAAACAGTATCAATAGGGGTCCCATTATTATAAATAATATAACCTATTACATTACCCTGAGTACTTTTTGTCCAGGAAACATAAATGGTATTGCCTGCTGTCACGCTTACAGTATCAATACCCACGGCGAGAGGGGCATTTCCTACATAATAGCTTTTCCCGGTGACATTGGAAAATGATACACACCCCGAGGAATCAGGCAATTCTACCTCAAAGCGTACCGTATCTGCACAAAGGGTAATATTTATAGTATCAGTAAACAGGCCTGTTTGAGGATTAAACGTATTGGCATTAACAGTACCAACAAGTACCGGTATATATGTTTTATAATATTCCTGGTACACACTATAAAAGGGATATTCGGTAGGTAGTTGGGTAGGATAGATGGGATTCCATGTTAATACTGCCATTCCAGGACTGGGTTTTTGATAAGAAAGATAGATAGTTGAGAGCGTGTCAACCGGAACGGAATTCTTGGTAGATAGAGTGGTGATATAAAAATAAATAGGCTTTGTGTTCGCTCCTGTACCAAATATAACGGTACTGTTTTGAAACGGGCTACCTACCGTAGTAACACTATAACCAAAATTACGGTTGGAGCTCGTATAAATATTGTAGCTTTTGAATGTATTTATATTACTATTCAGGTTTGAAGGGAGTCCCCATACAACGGTAACATCGCCATTAGCATTTACCGAAAGACAATAAATATCGGGCGAAGCTATAGTCTGCCCTTTTACTTGCGTAAAACCTACTCCCCAAAGAATTAGGATTAGTAAACTAAGATATCTTTTAGCGCTATAAATCATCGAAAAATAACAGAACAAAGATACTAAAAATCTCCATCTAAGCATTAATACGTAAAATAAGCCCAATAGGTTGGGTAGACCTTGTATAACGTACTTACGATAACGTATATTGCTTTACACTTTCAATAAATGTTTGTACATTCTCCATAGGGATGTCAGGGTAAACTCCGTGCCCCAGGTTTGCAATATATTCTTGTGTTCCAAATTGTTGTAGCATTTCCCGGGTTTTATTCCGGATAGTTTTGGGTTCGGCATATAAAATACAGGGGTCAAGGTTTCCTTGTAAGGTTTTACCCTGCAACACGCTTCTCGCTTCTGAAGGGGCTATGGTCCAATCCAGTCCAATGATGCGGCAATTGAGTTTTGCTATTGCCTTCGACGAAAAAAATGCTCCCCTTGGAAATGCAATTACAGGCACAAGCGGGCTAAGTGCATCGCATATTCTGGCAATATAGGGCAATGAAAATTCTTCGTATGCTTCCGGTGAAAGTATGCCGCCCCATGAATCAAATATCTGCACAATCTGGGCTCCGGCATTTACCTGGTCCTTGAGATAGGCTATCGTGGTCCGGGTAATTTTATCAAGCAGGCTATGTGCCATTTCGGGCTCAGCGTATAACATCCTTTTAGCAACCGAGAAAGTTTTACTTCCCTTTCCTTCGGTCATATAGGCGAAAATAGTCCAGGGGCTGCCTGCAAAGCCAATCAAGGGCACTTTCCCGTTCAGTTCACTTTTAGTCAGTCGAATGGCTTGTGTAACGTAGCTCCAGTTTTCAATGCTGCCAATCCTAAGTGCTTCTATATCTTTCCGGCTTTGAATCGTTTTTTCAAATAGAGGCCCTTTGCTCTCCAACATCAGGTAATCTAACCCCATGGCCTCCGGCACCACCAAAATATCAGAGAAAATGATGGCCGCATCAACCCCTAACACATCCACAGGCTCAAGGGTAGCTTCACAAGCCAAGGAAGGTGTTTTTACCAATTCTTTAAAATCCTTCACTTTCTCCCTGAGTTTTCGGTATCCGGGTAAAATTCTTCCCGCCTGTCGCATTAACCAAACAGGTACCCGTTCCGTTTTTTCACCTTTTGCTGCCCTTAGTAATAAATCATTTTTCATGGGTGCAAACTTATTAAAATAGGCGATAGGTCGTGACTGGAATATGTCACGCTCCCCATAGGGCATGACATATTTATAATTCACAGGTAACCTGTCACTTTCATATTTTATGTCACGGTTTTCCGGTATCCGGTATCAATTCGATGTTCAAATTTTTCCCTCTTATAACTGAAATGGAGTGGGCTAAGTGTAAGTGAAATATATTGATAAACAGTCTTTTTAATATTCATTTTCCACTCTTCATTTACAGTACACTTGCCACACACTTGCATATCAAAAAGATATGTCACGGTGATCAAAAAAATACGTCATGGTGAAAATATACCTTAAGTACCTGGTTTTGTGGATATACTATCAATACGTCACATTGCCCATTTCGTAAAAAACCGTGACATAACGGTTTTTGAGTTCTATTAAAAAAACTTAACAATTTCCTCCGAACTTCTTTCCCGGATTTCGTATAAAAGGTATAACTTCGCAATTACATTATGGAACTTGTTGCAGTAGTAAACGAAGCCGAATTAGAAAAGAAGGAAATACTAAACCGTTACCGGGGACTTCTCCGCTCGTGCCGGTACAAAGTAGATGACAGCGATAAAAAGCTTATCCGGAAGGCTTTTAATATTGCCCTGGAGGCCCACAAAAATGCCCGCCGCAAATCGGGAGAGCCTTACATATATCACCCTTTAGCCGTAGCCCGTATTGTAGCGGAGGAAATAGGACTTGGTTCTATTGCCATTGCTTGTGCATTGCTGCACGACACGGTTGAAGATACCGATATAAGCCTCAAGGATATTGAAGGAATGTTCGGCAAAAAGGTAGCCTCTATTATTGACGGGCTCACCAAAATAGCAGGGGTATTTGATGCATCCTCTTCTCTCCAGGCCGAAAATTTCCGTAAAATGCTGCTTACCCTTGCCGAAGACGTTAGGGTGATACTTATAAAGCTGGCAGATAGGTTACACAACATGCGTACCCTCGATTCTATGGAAAGGACCAAGCAGCTGAAAATAGCCTCTGAAACACTTTATCTCTATGCTCCACTGGCCCACCGCTTGGGGTTAAATGCTATTAAATCAGAGTTGGAAGACTTATCGTTGAAATATACAGAGCCCGTTTTGTTTGCTGACTTAGTTCAGAAGTTAAAAGATACCCAGGCAGAGCGTACACGTTATATACACCGGTTTATTACGCCTATCAGGGAGGCCCTCCATGACCAGAAAATGAAGTTCCGCATTTTCGGTCGCCCTAAATCCGTTTATTCCATTTGGAACAAAATAAAAAACAAGGGGGTTCCCTTTGAGGAAGTGTATGACATATTCGCTATCCGCATCATCATTGATTCTCCCACGGAACAGGAAAAGGCTGATTGTTGGAGGGTATATTCATTAGTTACCGATTATTATTACCCAAACCCGGACCGCCTGCGAGATTGGATTTCTACGCCAAAAGCCAATGGGTATGAAGCATTGCATACAACTGTTATGGGCCCCAACGGACAATGGGTGGAAGTTCAAATTAGAAGCGAGCGTATGAATGAAGTGGCTGAAAAAGGATATGCTGCCCATTGGAAATATAAAGAGGGTGGACACGCAGAGGAAGATCCTTTGGAAGAGTGGCTTAAAAAAATACGACTCTCTCTCGAAAACCCTGACAGCAATGCCCTTGATTTTATCGACGATTTTAAATTAAATCTTTTTGCTGACGAAATATTTGTCTTTACACCCAAAGGCGAAATGCGGTCTCTCCCCGTAAACTCTACTGCGCTTGACTTTGCATTCGATATACACTCACAGGTGGGGGCGAAGTGCATCGGTGCAAAAGTCAATCATAAATTGGTTCCTTTAAGCCATAAATTAAACAGCGGCGACCAGGTAGAAATACTTACTTCTGTTAAACAGGCTCCCAAAGCCGATTGGATAAACTATGTGGTTACAGCCAAAGCCAAGTCGGCGATAAAGGTATTATTGAAAGAAGAAAGATATAAGCAGGCCGCGGAAGGTAAGGAGATATTGAAGCGTAAAATGAGCCACCTGAAAATTGAGTTCACAGAAAAAAATATTCATGATATAGCTACTTTTTTAAAATTGGGAGATAGCCAGGAACTCTTTTACCGTGCTGCCCTTGAAAGGGTCACTGTGAAAGAGTTGAAAGAATATCTTGATTCCAAAGATGAAAAGCAAAACGGACAGCCGCAAAACAATGCACCCACATTAGAGGAACTTGTTTCGAAAGCAAGAGGAAAGCAGGATACCCTGATGATTGGTGACAATATGGATAAGCTGGAATATAAGCTCTCACCATGTTGCAACCCTATTCCGGGAGATGACGTGTTTGGGTTTATTACCATTCACGAAGGAATAAAAATTCATCGTGTAAGCTGCCCTAATGCCATAGCCCTCATGTCCAATCACGCATACCGTATTGTAAAAGCAAAATGGACAAGCCAGAAACTGATATCTTTCCTTGCCGGAATAAAAATAACCGGGATTGATAAAATTGGGCTGGTAAATAAGCTTACCCAGATTATATCCAAAGAACTCAATGTAAACATGCGTTCCATTAGTTTCGATACGAATGACGGAACTTTCGAAGGTACCATTATGGTATTTGTTCACGATACGGCCCACCTTACCGACCTCATCAAGAAAATCCAAAAGGTGGACGGGGTAGTTAAGGTTACAAGGATAGATACAAATTAAAAACAATATCTCTCATTTTCCCCAAGTTGGTATTTCAGTCAAAGCATGGTACGTTTGATTTGCTTTATCTAACTGAAAGCAAAAATGATTAATGCCGTTACTTAATACCATTATGTTAACAGCCATAACCAGGTTGTAGCGCATTGCCTGGTCAAAAACATTCTGGGTTATCTCTACATCCGGGCTTTTGCATTCAGCCATCAGCAGAGGGATACCTGTGTTGGTGCAAACTATTATATCTGCTCGTTTACTAAGATTATTATACTTAAATTCTTTTTCCACTTTCATTAGCCCGAGAGGATATCCTTTTTCCTCTTTCAAATAGCGAATGAGGTGTTGCCTTACCCACTCCTCAGGTGTTAATAACACATACTTCTTGCGGGCAGGATCAAAAATCCTCAATTGCCCCTTTTCTTCCTTAATCCGGAACTTATAAGCAGGAAAATTAAGCTGGGGTAAATGGTGTTCTGACAATGTGGATATGTTTATATGCAGGGCAAATTTATGTATAGTATAGAAACCTATATTTGAACTCGGATTTTTACCGAATGACATATAAGGAAATAACATCCGATTTAGATAAGAAATTATTTCACCCCGTATACTTCTTTTGTGGTGAAGAGCCCTTCTACATCGATATGCTGGCCCAGCAAATTGAAAAAAGCGTGCTGGATGAAACGGAAAGGGAATTCAACCAGTTTGTATTTTATGGCCGCGAAAATAACTTGGCCACTATATTAGATGCGGCTTACCGTTTCCCCATGATGGCCAACCACCAGGTCATTATTGTTAAAGAAGCCCAGGATTTAAAGGATCTTTTACCAAAAGCCAAAGAAAAGGACAGCGATAAGGAACACCTTCTTGTATCCTATCTTGAAAAGCCACAGAAGACAACCGTATTAGTGTTTTGCTATAAGTATAAAACGCTGGATATGCGTACTTCGGTTGCTAAAAAGATGGCAAAAGGCGGGGTCTTGTTTGAATCAAAGAAGCTATATGACAATCAAATTCCGGTATGGATTGAAAATTATCTGAAAGATAAAGGATTAATTATAGGACATAAGGCCCTTGCGCTGCTTACTGAATATTTGGGAAATGATTTGAGCAAAATATCGAATGAACTGAACAAGCTGATGATAAATATTGCTCCGCCTGCTGAAATTACAGTGAACGATATTGAGCAAAACATAGGCATAAGTAAGGACTATAACGTATTTGAGCTCCATAATGCCCTCGGTAGCAAGGATGCTGCGAAGGCTATACGGATTATCAACTATTTTGCTTCGAATACGAAAGACAATCCTTTTGTGGTAACCATGGGTGCTTTGTATAGCTATTTCAGTAAATTACTCATTTACCATACCATGAAGGACAAATCACCCAATAATGTGGCAGCATGTTTAGGTGTGTCTCCTTTTTTTGTAAAGGATTATATAAGTGCGGCAAAGTTTTATTCTATGCCTTCCCTGCAAAAGGCCATGCACATCTTGCGGGAATACGACCTAAAGTCGAAGGGGCTGGGAAATACCTCTTTAGATGAAGCAGACCTCTATAAAGAATTAATCCTTAGGCTGGTGTACATGGATAAGGTGGTATTAGAAGAAGCAGAGGAAGAAGTAAATTAGCGACACAATAAAATTTTATTATTTTTGCCGCCGAAAGAAAATCATACACATGAAAAAAAGCCAACTCATCGCCATCGCCATTTTCCTGGTGACCTTTTTACTGCCATTCCGTTATGCAGTTCTCGACGTAGATTCCAGTGCACACGGGTTTAGTGTGTTTGGAGTGTTTTTTACCGGTGTAGGATTTTTAGCAGGCTTTTATTTCCTTATTAAGGACGATACAGATAAGGAACATGGAGGAGAGCATTCTTCCCATCACTAATCCTCAGAAATAGTTTACTATTCCAAAGGTTATTTTTCCCGTACCAAAATTTAGTGGGTTTCCTTTTGCATTGCCCAAGGCATAAGCCAGGGAAAAAATCCCCGCTTTTGTTTGGAAATTCATTCCTGCTCCATATCCGGAGGGCGTATCATCAAAGTATTGAATAAATGAAGGGAGGGTTTCTCTGCACCATCCTTGGTCATAAAATAAGAATAGAAAAGAATTTTGCTCTAACAGGTAGTGCAGCTCGACTGTTCCCACTGCATATTGCGATACATAAATAGATTGTTCATTAAATCCCCGTAATACTTCTAATCCTCCAATACGGAAAAGGTCGTTTAATAAAAGGGAGGGGCCTTGTATATATCCTCCATTCACCCCAAATTTTATGGCTGCCCGGGTGGCAACGGGAAAATAATAATCGGTCTTTAGAGTAGCCTGGTATTCTATGGAATTAAGTTGTAATCCTTCATAAACGGAAGGGTTAATGGCAGAGTTTTCGCGAATGTTCTTAGTGCCTACGGCTACGGAACCTAAAAACTCGTATCCCCTGCGTGGATTATAAATATAGTCTAGTTTGCGAGCTCGGTATTCTATGCCATATAAATCGATTGTGGCATCGGTATAAGGCGGCAAGGTGATAATATTTTCCAGCCCGGATGTTGATAATAGGCTTGTAGCAATACTTTCATAGTATACCTCCAAATAATTATCTCCAATAAAAAGGTATTTCAAGCCAATTTTATTATCCAGCTTCAGATAGGTAGTATCCTGCTTAAAAAGCTGAAAATTCTCATCCAGTCCAATGGGGGTTTGGAACAGGTAGGGATAACTAAAGTTGATGGTTAGATTCTCCGTGAGTGGCTGCACGTGTTGCCAGTGGAATATTATTTCGTCGGCCCGGTGAAAGGAGTTTTGTAGTTGAAGGCTAACGTCGCCTGTTATGGTCACATTGCCATTCTCATTTGGCAAAACCCCAAGAATACCGTTAAACTGGTTGGCATTCTTTTTTGAAATATATAGCAATATCTTCACCTTGTCATGTATAAATATCACCTGCATAGGTTTAGTTTCTGTAAGAAACGGCAAGGCATTCAGGCGGGAACTAATGGCAGCCACTTTTGATTCGTCGTAAAAATCTCCGGGTTTAATACCCAGGTACCCATAAAGATATTTGGGTGAAATTTTAAGGTTCCCCCTGATAACAATGCTGTCAATTGTTTCTGAGCTTTTTTTATCCACATTAAGTGCGGCAGAAATAGTGTTCCCATTGATAGATATGGAGTCCAATTTTAGCTGTGAAAAAGGGTACCCGGTATTTTCATAATAAGATAAAATACGGTTCATAAAATTAGATGCAGCAGTGAAATAAAAAGGCTTGTTAGTAAATATTTTTTCATGAAATCCAGACAAGTTCAGAGCTACTTCTTCCACATTCCCCTTTCGTATATATGCCCACTTGTATGGGTCGCCGGTTTTAAGAAAGGCAGTGAGCAATACACTGTCTTCTGTCATGCTGTCAACGGTTGCTGTTAAGTAAGATTCATTATGAATGGTTTCAACCAGTTTTTGTAATTCCGCTAAGCGTAACTTGGGAGCGAGAAATACCTTGTTGTAATCCGGTATTTTAAAATCTTTGGACGAAGCAGAATCTATATTTACAATTTTCAGAAATAGTTTTTTCTGTGCCTGTAAATGAAATAAACAGGATAGAAATAAAATAACAGTAAGCCCCTTATGTTTAAGCTTGAACACCTTGAATTATAAATGGAATAACGTAAAAAAGCTAAAATTATTAAAATATGCTAAAATGCGGATTTATCCGACTGAAGGTATTTCCATCCAGTGATCTTATAAAGCATATTATTAATTTCAGGGGAAAACCTGAAAAGTACTATCAATCCCATGTATATAATTCCGCCGAGTATAGAATTTACACAGATGCTTACATATTTGTTATATACAAAGGGTATAAAATGAATAATTGCTAGGGTCCCAATGGTTATTAATAAAGTCCAAAGGCAATTTAGTGTGAATGGTTGCATCTTAAAATTGTACCATACAAAGGCCAGTCTCAATATATTATAAAATACAGGGCCTATCATGGCTGCCCAGGCAGCGCCCGTAATGCCATATAGTGGAATAAGTATCAAGTTTAGCACGATAGTTACTAGTACAAGTAAAAAGTTAAAATATAAATCATACCGGTATTTTTTAGAGATTACGGTAATAATACCATTCAATCCCGTAATCATATCAAAATACCTGGCAAAGCAAAGCAGGTAGAAAGAGTATCTTGCTATAGCATATTCTTTAGGTATAAAACGAAAAATTGCATCAATGTTTCCCCATAAAAGGATAATAATTCCACCTCCAACTATCATCATTACAAGGGTCGTTTTGTCATATAAATCTGATACGGCTTTCATATCATGGTTCTTCCATAACCGGCCCACGAGTGGATATGTTATTTTTTGAATGGAACGGTAAGGAAAAGCTAATCCTGCTGCAATAAGAGAAATAGTAGTATAAATACCTGACAATGCTAAACCCAGCATCGATGCAATCATCAGGGTATCTATATATAGAATAATACTACCTCCTAAAGAGGTGAGAATAGTAAATGTGCCATAGTGTAATATAGGCGTGAGTAAACGTTTATATAATCTGCTTTGCCCCCGAAAAATAAAAAACTGTTTGAGATAAATTATATAAACAAGCAAAACAAATGTGATAAGAAAAGAGGTTCCTATATAAATGATTACAAATTGCCCGAAGTCTATCCATTTAAGTGCATACAAAGCAATGGCAATACTTACCAGTATTTTCGAGAATACTTCGTTTAAAAAAGTAGGTACAACCGTCTTTAATAGGGAGCGTAAATAGGAGTCGAAAAATTGAAAATAAATGGTGGCTAAAGCGAATGGTATCACATAATAGTAATAACCGACCACCAATGGAGATGTATCAATATATTGCCGTACTATTAGTGGTTTGAACAGCAAAAAGAACAGCGTGGTTATAAGGAACCCGATAAAAACAAAAACATTTCCCCAGAAAAAAAAACCATTATGCTGTTTTTCTTTATTGAAAAAAAATGGGAAGAAACGGGCACTTATATTGGGTATCCCGAAGGTGGCAAACTGTGCATACAGTGTCACTATAGTAATAAGTATACTTATGAGTCCTACCTGGGTAGCCGACAAAAAATTGGTTAAAAGAAGTATTCTGTTTAGATATCCTAAAGCAGCACCCAGATAAGAAACAACGGTAAGTTTTATGCTTGCTTTTTGTACAATTCCCATTCTTCAGGACTAAGGATATGCAAATATGATAATAACTTCCCTGTAGAGTTTATATTCTTCGGCTAAACTTATACATTTTGTCTTAAATATTGTTAATCGCTCTATATTTTCCTGTTGAATCACTTTAATCAGGTTGTGTAAGGGTTTTAATGCCAATCATAATAAAATAACAATTTGGTAATACTAATTTTTCGATGCGAATAGATTTATTCCGCTTCATTTGTTCTGTCAATTTATACAAATCTCCCTAAATCTGATTATATGCTTTTCATATCAAAATTAAACATGATTACCCTTCCCCTTCTGGGAAATGTGGACTTAGGAGGCTCTATTTTATTTATTTTTTTCCTGTGTCTTTTAGCTGTCGTTTGTTTCGAATTTGTAAATGGATTCCATGACACTGCCAACGCAGTGGCAACTGTTATATACACCAAGGCATTAAAACCCCAGATTGCTGTACCTTGGTCTGGGTTTTGGAACTTTATGGGGGTTAATGTAGGGGGTGTGGCTGTTGCCATGGGAATATTAAAATTAGTGCCCTTAAATGAGGTAATGGCTCTTCCGGTACAAATAGGAGCCTGTTTAGTTTTGGCTGTATTGCTTACTTCCATAGTTTGGAATTTGAGTACCTGGTATTTGGGAATTCCTTGCTCCAGTTCGCACACTATGATAGGTGCTATGATAGGTGGCAGTTTGGCATTTACCCATTTTTACCCCGGGAGTGTAAACTGGGAAAAAGCAAAGATATTGGGTTGTCATTACTCATGTCGCCGCTACTTGGTTTTGGTGCAGCTTTCTTGCTTTTAATATTATTGAGGCGCTTTGTAAAGTCTGAAAAATTATTCCAATAAAGATTATAACTTAAAATCATTCACAATGAAACAACACAGCACCGGTCTTGCATCAGAATATTATATTTTATCAATACTGCATCTTATTATATAATTCATTAATTGGTAACACTTATGACTAATTCTATCAAAGAAGGAATAACTACGTTTATTAATCACCTTGACGTAGAAAATAACAGGTCATTATCCTGGGAGCATTGCTTTAAGGCATTTGAGACCGAAAAAAATAGATACATTAAGCTTAAATTTGACTGCTTATCTTGCCAGTTGGGGTATGTATAGAGGTTCCGGTGAACTATTACAGAATGATTATAAAATCCATAACGAAATAATCCCGCTACTTCGTAATAAGAACATTGATGTTATAACCCTTAAAGAGCAACTGAGTTCATATTATAAAAGCAAAAATATATCGCCAACAGATACATTAATTTCCAAGATTATTTTAGGAACATTAGGAATAACCCCTGCACTTGACAGGTATTTTGTAAAAGGTTATAAAACAAAGACTGGTAAGACTGCGGGATTTAATGAAACTACTTTAATGGATATTAATGATTTTATAACTCGTCACCATATAGAGCTAAAAGAGTGCAGGGAGTATATTCAAATCAAAAGAGGAATGAATTATCCTAATATGAAAATCATAGATATGTATTACTGGCAAATAGGAAAGGAGTCTTAATGATAGTGTTTAGCCGCCTCTTTTATTCTCTTGGCATCTTTAGGGTGTTTCTTAGCCCACTCCTCTACATTACGCTCCATTTTTAGCATAAACGCTACATCGTGGTGGTCTTCTTTAGTATAGTGTGACACTTCGCTAATTTTTAATCGCGTTTCATCAAATATAATAAGAACATTTTTTTTAAGATCCTCTAGGTTATCGTCTTTATGAAGAGCTGTATACTTGATCGTTTTATTGATTAATTCACCTAATAAGTGATCTATATTGGTTGTTAATATAGTGTAAGGGGTGTTGCTAATTTCATTCTTGTTCATTGGTCATTGGGATTTGTCGTTAAGTATAATTACTATTCATTAAACCAAGCCCTTCCCTCTACGCCATTATATACAAATGAAAGATGCTTTAATATATCTGCACCTATAATAGCTTGGTACTCTTTTCTCTTTGTTAAGTCCCTTACTGTCATTAGAAACTCTTCATCTAATATTGTCCAGTTTGCATAATCGGAATATATCCGTATTTTCATAGGATAAGTTATAAAATCGTCTATTTCTGCATCTAAAGTAGAAGCACCAATCTTTCCCTTCATCGCTTCATTTACTACCATTTGTTCATAAACGGTTTTACATATAAAGGATATTTCAGCCCCTGTATCTACTAATGCTTTTAAATGTATCTTATTTTGACCTGACTTCAAAGGGGTAATAACTTCAATATGACAAATAACTAACCCATTCCCAAGCACCTCTAAATCTTTTTTCATCTTTAGACCGCTAATAATTGGAATAGGCAAATTTATATGATATGTTTTAATATGGATTTAGTTTACCGTAGGGTTATATATAGTTACCAAATTAGTTTTTGCAGAAAATAATTATCGAATCTGCAGAACCCAATGAAATAGTAGAGCTACTTTGTAATATTGATAGGGATTTTAGAGAAAGCAAAAAGAAAAAGGTCGCTAAAAATAGCGACCAGTTCCATCAGGTGACCCCGGAGAGGATCGAACTCTCGACCCAATGATTAAGAGTCATTTGCTCTACCAGCTGAGCTACGGAGTCAAAAAAGGGCTGCAAAGGTATTTAAAAAATGTAATTTGTAAACTCTTATTTTTGCATTATGGATAAGAAATGGCTGTTACTTTTACTGATATTAGTTCCATTATTCGTAAATATCGCTATGAAAAATGCAGGAAATGAGCCTTTGAAATATGTCGCCTTGGGAGACTCTTATACTATTGGTGAAGGGGCTAAACCCGGAGAGGCTTTTCCTGATGTATTAGTCAAACACCTGAACGAAACAGGGGTAAGTATTGTTTTATCGGCTAATCCTTCTGTAACAGGCTGGACTACGGAAGATTTAATAGAAAAAGAAATCCCTGTATTTGACCGTATTAAACCTGATTTTGTAACTCTTTTGATTGGTGTAAATGACTGGGTTCAGGGGGTTGATTCGGGAGCTTTTCATAAAAATCTTGTCTATATACTTGACCATGTTCAATCACAATTACATAATAAGAGCAAAATTGTATTAATCACTATACCTGATTTTGGAGTAACTCCAACGGGTAAAATGTATAGCGAAGGGAGGGATATCAGCAAAGGCATAACGGACTTCAATAACATTATTAAGAGTGAGGCGAATCTCAGAAAATTACCTGTGGTTGACATATTCCCTGAAACACAGAAAATGAAAAATAATTCAGAGCTGATTGCACACGATGGTTTACATCCCTCAGCCAAAGAATATGCTATTTGGGAAGCGATTATATATCCGGTTGTCTACAGCCTCTTAAAAGGCTAACTGTTTTTCAGTAATAACGTACTTGCTATTTCCCCAAGCCTCCATATATCCTCAAAGAAATTATAAAGAGGAACCGGGGCCAACCTTATTACATTGGGATTTCGCCAATCGCAAAACACGCCTGCTTTTGTAAGAGCAGTATAAAAGTCTTTGCCTATTCCATGAGCAATAATAGAAAGCTGGCAGCCTCTCTGTGCCGGGTTGGTAGGGGTAATGATTTCAAGTTTTATGTTTTTATCTTTTAGCTTTTCGTTCAGTTCATTGATAAGAAACTCAAGGTAGGATGTAAGCATTAAACTTTTCTTACGTAAAGGTTTCATTCCTCCTGCTTCTGTAAATATATCTACAGAAGCTTTGTGAGCAGCCATTGAAAGGACAGGGGCATTACTTAGTTGCCAGCCCTCAGCAGTTTGCATAGGGGTAAATTTTTTATCCATAGTGAAACGGGTATTCTTATCATATCCCCACCAGCCTCCAAGCCTCAAGAGTTCAGTATTCTTACTATGCTTTTGATGAATATAAGCTCCGGCTACGGCACCGGGTCCTGAATTAAAATATTTGTAGGTACACCAGCAGGCAAAATCTACATCCCAGTCATGTAAGTACAATTCAGCATTTCCGGCAGCATGGGCTAAATCAAATCCGCATACTATTCCTGCTTGGTGTGCTGTTTCAGTTATCCTAGGCATATCTAACAATTGTCCTGTTAGATAATTTACCCCTCCGAAAATTACTAAAGTAGTTTCACCGGCATGTGTATGTATAGTATCAAGAATATCTTCTGTTCGCAGTACATACTCTCCTTCTCTTGGTGCAACTTGTATGATAGCGTCATCGGGGTTATATCCATGCAATTGGACTTGTGTTTGCAATGCATAATTATCAGATGAAAAGGCATTCGATTCACAAATAATCTTATAGCGGTTTCCCTTAGGCTGATAGAAAGAAATCATCAGCAGATGCAGGTTTACTGTTAGTTGATTCATTACAACCACCTCATCCTCTAAGGCACCTACTAACTGGGCAACAGGCTTAGCAAACATTTCATGGTAGGAATACCAGGGATTTCTTCCCCCAAAATGCCCTTCTGAGGCCAATTTTGCCCAATCCTCCAGTTCAACTTTAATATATTTTTCAACTGTTTTGGGCTGTAGACCTAAAGAGTTACCTACAAAATACAAAGCATCTTTACCGTTATATTTTGGAAACAAAAACTTCTTTCTAAACTTTTTTAAGGGGTCCTTTTTGTCCTGTTCCCTTGCAAATGAGAGTGAGTTTATAAATTTCATTTCATATTTCTTTTAGATACTACACGTTTTACAACAGACAAAAACGAGCGCGGAAAAAGACGGCTAAATCTTACGGCGAGCAATTCTTTTCCTCCAATAAAAAACTCATCTTTACCTTTAGCTACTGCTTTCAAAATTCCTGCGGCACATTTATCGGGAGACATACCATGTTCTTGGCCTTTATCCATTTTTCCATGGGCATCGCCTTGAGCCGTTACAGCATTCACAGAAACATTTGTTTTAATGTATCCGGGGCATATCACTATAACACCAATGTTGTCCTTATACACTTCCGCCCGCAATGAATCGAAAAAGCCCTGTAATGCATGTTTAGATGCACAATACATAGAAGAACCGGGCATTCCGATTTTACCCATAACACTACTTATAACTACTATTCTTCCTGATTTTTTTTCAAGCATCCCGGGTAAAACACTTTTTGTTAAAGCAATTACGGAAAAGAAATTTAGTTCCATTATCTGCCTGTTTACTTCCATAGTGCTTTCGATAACGGAGAAGCGCTGGGCTATTCCGGCATTGCAAATTAGAATATCAATAGCTCCAAATCGTTGCTTAACTTTTCCAACCGCTTCAGAAAACCCTTCCATATGATAAAGGTCAAGAGGAAATATGAAGCTGTTTTCATTCGTCAATCCCGCTTCTTTCTGTACCCGCTGTAATTCCTGCTCCCTTCGTGCGGTGAGAATTATTTTTGTGCCCTGCTTTGCAAAAGCTTTTACGAGCGCCTCACCAATGCCTGAGGAAGCTCCTGTTATCCAAACTACTTTTCCTGAAAATGATTGTTTCATAGTTATTTCAATAGTGCAAATTTACCCGTTTACTGAATTGCTTTACATTTGTGGGAGAATTATTGTTTATGAAGTGGTTACTGGTTGCTTTTATTCTGTGTGTGTTTTCAGTATCATGCAGTCACGGGAATAAAATAAAAATCCCGAAGGATATTCTCTCACAGGATACCATGGTGGAGGTAATGACAGATGTCCACTTGATGCAGGCTGCCCAGCGAATGGGTGTTAATATGGATACCACTGATACGGCTACCCTTATGTCATTCCAGTATGTTTGGAAAAAACACCACATTACCGAAACCGACTATAAAAGAAACCTGGACTTTTATACTCATAATCCTAATATTTTGGATTCCATTTATGAAAAAGTCCTCGATACCCTCAGTAAACAGCGGGCAGAGTTATTAGGCAAAAAGGAGAATAAATAAAGTATAAGGATGTATGCATTAACCCATGTGCTGCTTTTCTTTTTTGTATTATTAACGTGCATTTATTTTGTTTACATTCTGTCGCATTTAATTAGTTGGATTAGGTTACCGATAAGTACTATGTCGGAAAACTATGTTGCCAAAACTAAAATCAGCCTGGTAATTGCGGCACGAAATGAAGAAAGTACAATTACCAACTGTTTAAATTCTATTGCAGTACAAACATACCCGGCTAGTCTTTTAGAGGTAATTGTTGTTGATGACCATTCTACAGATAGCACAATGGAAGTGGCTGAAAAAGCCTTCTCTCAAATAAAAATTGTAGGAAAGTGTATTTCAAATCCTGAAAACGTTAATGGCAAAAAAGCTGCACTAACCGAGGGTATTAAGAACTCATCGGGGGAACTTATCGTGATAACCGATGCAGATTGTGCGGCAGATAAAGATTGGTTATCTACCATTGAAAATGAATATCAAAAAATAGGCGCCTGTATGCTTTGCGGGCCTGTGAAAATAGAGAATGAAGCGGGTGTATTGGGGCAATTCCAAAGCCTTGAACTATGTGGACTTTCATTGCTTTCTGGGGCAGGAATAAATGCCGATATTCCTTTGCTCTGTAATGGAGCCAATATAGCCTATACCCGGAAAGTATTTAATGAGGTAGATGGATTTAAAGGTATAGACGGCAGCCCTTCCGGTGATGATACTTTACTCATGTTTAAGATACATAAAAAATACCCGGGTAAAATACGCTATGTAAAGTCGAAAGAGGCTTTTGTATCTACTTCTGCACAAACTTCGTTAAAGAACTTTTTGTCTCAACGTATCCGTTGGGCTTCTAAAGGGCTATATTCGAAGAGTGTTCTCAATAGTTTAGTAAGCATGCTCGTTTTTACTTCTAACTTTTTTTCTTTCCTTGCAATCATAGCCTTAGTTGCTTGCGGAAGGCTTGTTCCATTACTTGGGGTTGGAATAATTTTAAAAATTGTTGCTGATTTTTTACTATTGTTTTTTGCGACCGGCTTTTTTAATAAGAGAAAACTTTTATGGATTTTTCCAATAGCAGAAGTTATTACAATGCTCTACATTAGCTATATTGGAATTGTTGCTAATTTTTCATCATACAGTTGGAAAGGCAGGAATTATAAACGTCCTTCATGATATTTCTTCGAAATAAAAATAAGTCTGTTGATTCACTTTCTTTGAGCCAAAAGGCGTGGAAGAAATTCAAGAAGAATAAAGTGGCATTGGTTAGTTTTTACTTTATTCTTTTTACCGTTATAGTTTCTTTGTTGGGTTACCTCATTACTCCCGATTCGACTCCCGATGCAAACAACCAGGTTCTACAGCTATCAGTAAAGCCGCCGGGAACAAAAGTTACCATGTTATTGATGAAAAAGAATGTGGAGATTAAAAAAGTTTCTTTCATAAAGAAAATGCTGTTTGGGCAGGAAAGCCAGTATTACTATATTCCGCTATATTCATATAGTTTCCGGGGGAATGATTTAGTTGCAGAACTTTATACCGGAAGCAATCCAAACAATGGTCAAATCAAGAAATTTAATTTATCAGAAATAGTTTATGGAACTATTGATACAGGTAAATCAGGCGCTGGATTAAAGGCGGAAATAGAGAAGAATAGTCTAACAACTAAAATATATCTTCTTGGGACCGACCAGGAAGGCAGGGATGTATTGAGCAGGTTACTAATAGGTACCCGCATTTCCTTATCTGTCGGATTTATTGCAGTAGTTATTTCACTTTTCATTGGCATATTGATGGGTGCTACAGCGGGCTATTACAAGGGCAGGTGGGATAGTTTTGTTATGTGGTTGCTCAGTGTGGTATGGTCTCTGCCAACATTGTTATTGGTAATATCGATTACGCTTGCGCTTGGAAAGGGGTTTTGGCAAATATTTATTGCCGTGGGCCTCACTATGTGGATTGATACCGCAAGAATAGTGCGCGGGCAGGTGATTTCATTAAGAGAAGAAACTTTTATTGAAGCCGGGAAAGCTATGGGATTTTCTACATCAAGAATAATTTTAAGGCACATACTTCCCAATATAACAGGTACGATAACGGTAGTTGCGGCTGATAATTTTGCCACCGCTATTTTGTTGGAAGCAGGGCTTAGTTTCCTGGGAATTGGGGCACAGCCTCCCACTGCTTCCTGGGGCTCGATGATAAATGCCAACCGGGGCTTTATTATTACAGATTCTGCCTATCTTGTTTTTCTGCCGGGAATATGCCTTATGTTGCTGGTATTGGCATTTTTCCTGGTTGGCAATGGCCTCCGTGATGCCTTGGATAATAAGAGCGAGGCAAGCCAGCTGGTGGGAGCATGACAATATTTTTATTCCTTTGAAAGAATAGCGAATTGAAGCGAGAAGAGAAAGCGGATTAGCTCGAAGGAACTCCAGTGTATAAATTTTTCCAGGATACTCATTCGTTTCCTGTTTTCATCGGGTGTTACTTCAGTGCATTGGTTTATGATACTTTCTAGTTCTTGTTTTACCTTGTTGGCAAAGGATTCATCTTTTACTTCCAGGTTTGTTTCTATGCTGCTAAAATGGCTCAGGTGATTGATATTATAAGAACCAACGCTGACCCAGTCATTATCCACTGTCATTAATTTGCCGTGCAAAATTGTTTTATTCCATTCGTATAGTTCAATATTATTACGGAGCATCCAGGCGTACCAATACTCAGTAGCATATTTAATCAGTTTTACATCGCTTTTTCCCGGGAGGATTATTTTCACTTTTACTTTTCGTTTTGATGCATTTTTCAATGATCTTCTCATCCTCCTTCCAGGAAGAAAATAGCTTGCCATAATAACTACAGATGAGCGGGAATGCCGGACAGAATTATTCAAGCTCCTTGAAATTCCTTGCTTTCTATTAAGCCAATCGTTCTGTTGTAATTTAACCGCTACCTGGTTTGTCTCATAATCCGGATCAAGCAGGGCATGCTTCTTTTTTCTCCGGAAATAGCCTTTTCCTGTCCAAAGATGTTTGCACATTACGGAAATATCTGCACATATATCCCCGGTTACATACACTGCATAATCGAGCCAGGGAGAATCCTTTCCTGTTAAATGGTAATGATTGTCAAAATTGATGCCGCCAATAAGAGCTTCCTTTTCATCACTGAGTAATATCTTGTGGTGGAGCCTTCTTCCAAAGCGAATATGAAGGCCTGAAAAAAGGGGAGAGTAAGTCCTAAAATTTATCCCTGCTTCTTTTATGGAACGGATAGTGGAAGATCCCAGTTCATGTGAACCAAAAGCATCTACCAAAAGAAACACTTCAACCCCTCGTTTTACTGTTTCTGCAAGAAGTTTTATGGTTTCCTGTCCGGTGCAATCATTGGCAAAAATGTAAGTCTGGAGATAGATAGATTGTTGGCTATTGGAGATTATCCGGTAAGCTTCTTCAAAAAACTCAGATCCGCTTTTTACTAATTTAACACAGGATGCAAGGTTGTAAGAATTTCTTTTCATAACATAATCATAGGTATCGGAGTGGTGAAAAATACTAAATAAATTAATCCTATATTTAACCAACAGATGGCAGAATACATTTCCATAACAGCTTCTGAACCGGAAGAGGATATCCTTGGCCTCGCAATAGAGTGTTTTAATTCAGGCGGAGTGGTTATATATCCTACCGATACTATATATGCGATGGGATGCAGCCTTAATAAGCCACAGGCAATTGAAAAAATGGCACGCATAAAAGGAATACGGGCAGATAAAGCTGTCTTTTCACTTATATTTCATGACTTTGCGAGTATTGCAAATTATACCCAACCGGGGAATACTGCTATTTATAAGCTTATGAAAAGATGCCTTCCCGGGGCTTTTACTTTTATACTGAATGCCAATGCCAGCATCAGCCGCCTGATGAATACCCGCCGGAAAACAGTCGGGGTGCGTATTCCAGGCAACCCCATAACGCTTAAGCTGGTAGAAATTCTGGGATGCCCTATTGTTTCGACTTCCCTTCATGATGAAGATGAAATTGTAAAATTCCCGACAGACCCTATGGATATTTTCAATCATTACGAGGATAAAGTGGACATGCTGATTGACGGAGGATTTGGACATAATGAAGAGTCAACCATTATTGATTGCACTTCCGGAGAGCCTCTGCTTGTAAGGCAGGGGGCAGGGATACTCTAAAATCTACAAGCCGTATTCAGAGAGCATATATGTCATCATAGCTACTGATGCTGCACCCAGCTCCAGCTCTCTTTTATTCACTTTATCAAAGGTATCTGCTGCGGTGTGGTGGTAATCGAAATAACGTTGTGAGTCGGGTTCCAAACCGAGTTGAAAAGCTCCCAGGTCTTTTAATGGTGAAATGTCTGTACCGCCCTCACTTCCTAGGAAATCGTAAACGCCGTAAGGTAGAAACAGGTTTTTCCAAGCCAGTATTTTATTCTTTTTTTCTGTGGAGCCCCCTAATCCAAAACCACGGGGAGAGAAGCCTCCTGCATCCGATTCAATAGCTGCAATTTGGTTTTCGTGGTTCTTTTTGACCAATTCAGCATACTTCATGGCGCCCCGTGTTCCATTCTCTTCATTCATGAACATAACAAACCGTATGGTTCTTTTGGGTTTTATCCCTAATGCTTTAAAGGTTCTCATAACTTCCAGGGTCTGTACAATGCCCGCGCCATCATCATGCGCACCCTGTGCAAGGTCCCATGAATCGAGGTGCCCGCCAATAGTGATATATTCGTCCGGGTGCTCGGTTCCCCTTATTTCTCCTACTACATTATATGACTTTTCGTCAGGCAGGGTCTGGCAACTCATTTCGAAATGAAACCGTGTGCCCGGATCATTCTTTAACTGCTTGGAAAGTAATTCAGCGCCAATGGTGGATATAGCACAGCAAGGCACTTTGGGGAATGAGTCCACATATTCCATAGCACCGGTGTGGGGGAAATCATCCAGGGCATTCGCCATAGAGCGTACTATGGCGCCTACCGCTCCATATTTGGCAGCCATGCTTGGACCTGAATGGCGCTGGAACACAGCCTTGCCATAAGCAGCAAAGGTTTGTATTTCAGTTTCATCGAAGGGCTGATTAAAAAAAACTATTTTCCCTTCAACACCTAACTTGCCTATTTTTCGCAGTTCTTCAAAACTATGCACTTCGACCACCTTGGCGGTAATTCCTCCGGGTGGCGTAGCTACTGACCTGCCCAAGGCACAGATATTCACGGGGTAATCACCGGACAGGGTAGTTAATACAATAGCCTTTTCTTTTTCACCTCTCACCCAGTGCGGAACCATACATTCCTGCTTAAAGACCGTGTCGGCTCCAATACTTTCCATAAGTTGGTAGGTATATTCCACAGCGGCAGCAGCTTGTGGGGAACCTGTTAACCGGCCCCCTATTTTATTGCACAGGTAATCTAAATAGGAATAGCATTTGCCATGTAGCAATATCTCGTTGGCAATTGTGCGGAACATGATTGAATCTTTATCCTGGGCAAAAATGGAACTTGTAAAAAGCAGGGGGAAAACGATTAAAAGGAGATGTTTTTTCATAAGTGTTTTTCAGTTATAGGTGCAAATGTAAAATTACTTTATTGATAAAAATGAGCTCGTTTTTTTTCCCATTCCAAAAACGGTTATGTCACGGTTTTTCACGAAACGGGCAACGTGACATAAAGATTATATACTCATAAAACCAAGTACTTAAGGCAGTTTTACACCATGACATATTTTTTTGACCACCGTGACATATCTTTTTGCGATGCAAGTATATAGCAATTATATTGCAAATAATATACGCTTAACAGCCTTATTACCAATATTTTGCCACGCTGTGACCATAGGGACGAAAAGCGCCTTTAGGAGTATGAGGCTGAAATAGCACCGTGACATAAAATAAGAAACTAATAGACTAATAGGACGTTATGGGCATCGAGTACCGTGACATATCCTCACCGCAATCATTTTTATAAAATGAAGCCCGCAGGCAGTGGAAACTTTTACACCTTTTCCGTCTTCCTCACCCCGGGGCTGGGCTGGTATTGCAGGGCAGCTTTTACAAAGCCGATAAAGAAAGGATGCGGGTTGGCAACGGTGCTTTTATATTCCGGGTGGAACTGCACACCTATAAACCAGGGATGATTTTTCAGTTCAATAATTTCTACCAGGCCTGCTTCAGGATGAATGCCCGATGCATGCAGACCTGCTTTTTCAAAGTCTTTCAGGTATTCATTATTGAACTCGTAGCGGTGGCGGTGGCGCTCGCTCACTTCTTTTTTCCCATATATGCTGTAAGCCATAGTACGCTCTTTTAGCTGGCAGGGGTATGACCCAAGCCTCATGGTGCCGCCCAGGTGGGTTACTTTTTTCTGTACTTCCTGCAAATCAATAACAGGGTGGGTTGTAGCAGGGTTTACTTCTGTAGTATGAGCATCTTTAAATCCGAGCACATTGCGTGCAAATTCTATTACGGCACATTGCATACCGAGACAAATTCCTAAGAATGGAATATTGTTTTCGCGTGCATGGCGGATGGCAATTATTTTACCTTCTATTCCTCTTTTGCCAAATCCAGGGGCAACCACAATTCCATGTATGCCTTCAAAAAGTTGTTGCACCGTTTCGTCATTCACATCTTCGGAATGTATCCATTCCACTTCCACTTGTACATCATTAGCTGCACCGGCGTGAACAAATGCTTCAGCAATGGACTTGTAGGAATCTTTCAGCTCAATATATTTACCTACCAGCGCCACTCTTACTTTTTGCTTGGGGTGATGGAGTTTGTCCAAAAACTCTTCCCATTTTTCTAAATCTAATTTGCTATCCGTAGGCAATCCCAATTTTTGAAGCACCACGAGGTCTAATTTTTCTTTTGCCATGAGCAGGGGAACATCGTAAATGCTCCTGGCATCAAGGGCTTCAATAACCGCATCGGGAGCCACATTGCAGAAGCGGGCAATCTTTTGGCGTATATCATCATCAATAGACTGGATGCTCCTGCATACTAAAATATCAGGCTGAACTCCATTTTCCAGCAATAGCTTAACAGAGTGCTGGGTGGGTTTGGTTTTTAATTCGCCGGTGGTGTGCAGGTAAGGCAATAGTGTAAGGTGTATAACAAGGCAATCTTTATCGTGCTCCCACATCATCTGCCTGACTGCTTCCACATAGGGTAGCGACTCAATATCGCCTACAGTTCCGCCAATTTCAGTAATGATGAAATTATACCTCCCCGATTTTCCAAGCAATTGAAAGCGATTTTTTATTTCATCTGTTATATGGGGAATCACCTGCACCGTTCTTCCAAGGTAATCACCTTTTCTTTCCTTATTAATTACACTCTGATAAATTCGCCCTGTGGTTACATTGTTGGCCTGGGAAGTAGGAATATTTAAGAAACGTTCGTAATGACCTAAATCCAAATCGGTTTCGGCGCCATCGTCTGTAACATAACATTCCCCGTGCTCGTAAGGATTGAGTGTTCCTGGGTCAATATTAATATACGGGTCGAATTTTTGTATGGTGACAGAAAATCCTCTTGCCTGGAGAAGCTTGGCTAATGAAGCAGAGATAATGCCTTTTCCGAGAGAGGAAGTAACTCCCCCGGTAACAAAAATATATTTAGTAGTAAATGAGTTCATTCTTAGAGGAGGGTATGCTTTTAAACTATGCAAAGTTAGGTAATTTATGAATGCTTACTGAACTATACTAACCAAAATTATAGTTTTGCAATTGTTAAAAAGTATGAGTAAGGCGGGAAATATTGTTCTTTTGGCTCTGCTATTTGTAGTGGTTGAGAATGCTGCTGCGCAAGTGCAAAAGACAGATACGGGAACCATCTTTATGGCTGATAGCCTGAAGGCTGTATATATTTATGCGGATACCGGAAATGCTCTTAACAGAAGAGACGACCAGGGAAGAAGACAGGGGCTTTGGCAAAAAATATATCCTGACGGACACATACGGTACGTGGGACATTTTTGGGATGATAAGCCCACAGGAGTCTTTAAAAATTACTACGATGAGGGAGACAGCTTGGAAGCCATAAGAATATATTCGGATGATGGGCAGTCTGCATATGCGCATCTCTTTTATTTTACCGGGGCATTGATGGCGGAAGGCAAATATGTGGGTGAAAAAGAAGACAGCATTTGGAAGTTTTATAATGATATACAACAACTAGTGCGCAAAAGCCAATATAAAGATGGCAAGCTGGAAGGCAAATCAGTCATTTTTTATCCGGATGGGAATGCGATGGAAATAAAAAACTGGAAGGACAGCCTGGAAGAAGGCCCTTTTCAACAGTATTTTGATGAAGGCGGGCTGAAGGAGGAAGGGACTTATGTTCATGGTGAGTTGCAGGATACGCTTTATGTGTACCACCCGGACGGGAAAATTTCTGTAAAAGGAACCTATGTTAACGATATGCACGAGGGCAAATGGATTTATTATTACGATGGTGCACCTACTGATACATTGGTATACCATAGGGGGCAATGTTTAAACTGTTATAAATATGCTCCAACCAAAAGGCAGGAAGATTCCCTGAAACTCCATTACCAGCAGTTACAGCAACAACTTGATAATCCATCTAATCTGGAAGAAGGGTATCGAATGCCGGAGGGAGAGTAAAGTGGAGCTAATGGACTTTTCCGGTAGTGGGTCAGTTTGAAATTTAACATTTACAAAAATAGTTTTTTCATGCATATATTTGCAGCATGATAAAACCGAAGCGACCACGGGACCCGATGCAGCTAGCAAAATATATTGCAGATATAGCAACCGGGGCTATTGTAGAAAAAAAACCTACAAAAAAACGGAAAGTAAAAAAGACGGCTAAAAAGCGTAAATCCAAGAAGTAAACGAGTAATTTTAATATATTTGTCTCGTTAAAACATATTAGCGTCCTTATCCTGCTTCCGAATCTATCACATTTCAAAAGCGGACACACAGACGGTAAGAGTATGCTCACGTTAGGCGTGGAGCGCTCTTGTTCTGTGTAACGCTTGTGATAGAGCGTGGAAGCAAATAAGTTTAGCTCCACGCTGAATTTAATAAACCACTCATGCGGGGCTTGTGAGTATAAAACAAGTTCGTATGAAACCCAAAACAATGAAAATGTTAGGACTGCTTTTAATTGTTATCGGAATCCTTATCTGTATTCCGGTAACTATTGACAAAAATGAGAAATTCGTTGCGTATGCTGTAGATGGTACACCCTTTACAGAATTTGTGCAAAATCAAAACGACTATAGTGGATATATAATACCGGTAGTACTTGCTATTATAGGTTTTATCCTATTTTTAGTAGGCTATATGACTTCTTATACCCAAAAGGGAACAGAAGAAAATAAAGCCAAGTAATGAACAGGCTGTTAATAAGTTCTTAAATAATGAAATTATTAAAACTGTATTTTTGTACTTAGATAGAGCGGCACTCTATTTGATGTGAAAATCTTACGAGGGTTAAAACCCAAACGAAGAGCCCAAAAACAAGTGCCGCTTGTTTGAGGGCTTTAGTTTTTATATAAAGCCATCAACATCTATAATAGAGTAAATATGTCAGGTCTGGCATATAAAGCGTGCGCGTAAAATTTATTAGCTGAAGTGAGGAAATAGTTGCCTCCGTAGTTTAATGAAAGAATACCAGTTTGTCTAACGCGGAGATTCAGGTTCAAGTCCTGACGGAGGCACTACTTAATTAGCAATGCAAATATACTCAAAGTATGAATATATTATCATTAGAAAAGAGGGGACAAATAATAACCCTCCTCGTAGAAGGTAATAGTATAAGGGCAACTGCGCGAATTACTGGCTGCTCAAAAAATACCATTGCAAAGTTATTGGAAGATATAGGAATAGCCTGCCTTAAGTTTCACGATGATATGGTACGGAATGTACGGGCAAACAGGGTCCAATGTGATGAGATATGGTCCTTTGTCTATGCCAAAAGAAAAAATGTACCGTATGATAAAATAGGTGAAGCCGGTGATGTTTGGACCTGGACCGCTATAGATGCGGATAGTAAATTGATTATTTCATGGTTTGTTGGAGGGAGAGATATTAAAAGTGCTAACTATTTTATGCAAGATGTTGCCAGTAGGCTAACCAATAGGGTGCAATTAACAACTGATGGCTTAAAAGCCTATTTAGATGCTATAGAAGAGGCTTTTCCCAAAGGAGTAGACTTCGCTCAATTAGATAAACAATACGCTGGAAGTAGATACGTGGGGGCCATAAAAACACCATTAATAGGCTGCCCGGATAATAAGCACATAACTACCAGCCATGTAGAGCGCCAAAATCTCACTATGAGAATGCACATGAGACGTTTTACCAGGTTTACTAATGCCTTTTCAAAGAAAATAGAAAATCATTGCTATGCACTTGCCTTATATTTTGTGTACTATAATTTCTGCAAGATTCATACAACTTTGCGCGTTACGCCTGCAATGGAAGCTGGATTAACTAACGATATTATGGAAATTACCGATATTGTGAAACTTATAAAATGTTAAATTTCAAACTGACCCACTACCACTTTTCCTTTAAATGTGTCAACAGTTTTTTACTTTTGCACCTGTTAATAGTATGAAGATGGAAAAAGTATCTGCCAAAAAACCGAATACAGTAAAGTTTCCCAAAGACCAGTATCTTAAATGGTACGAGTCAATGCTATTAATGAGGAGGTTTGAAGAACGGGCGCAGCAAATGTATTTGCAGCAGAAGATACGGGGCTTTTGCCATATCTATATAGGACAGGAAGCCGTGGCAGCCGGTTCGGCAAGTGCCATACGCCCGGAGGACAATATTATAACGGCGTATCGTGACCATGCGCTCCCTTTAGTTAAAGGAATGGAACCGAAGTATGTGATGGCAGAGCTTTTTGCAAAGGCTACAGGCTGTTCAGGTGGTAAAGGAGGCTCCATGCATATTTTTGATGTGAAGCATAAATTTTTCGGCGGGCACGGTATTGTCGGGGGGCAAATACCTTTAGGCACCGGGATAGCTTTTGCTGATAAATATCGCAAAAGTGATTTGGTAACCCTTTGTTTTATGGGTGATGGGGCAGTGCGCCAAGGCGCTTTTCATGAAGCCCTGAATATGGCCATGACGTGGAAACTTCCCGTAGTGTATATTATAGAGAATAACCATTATGCTATGGGTACTTCGGTGGAAAGATCGAGCAATGTGGTAGAGTTGTATGAATTGGGCAGGGCTTTTGATATGCCTTCCTTCCCGGTAGACGGGATGCGCTGTGAGGCTGTTCATGAAGCTGTGGCATCGGCTGTAGAATATGCCCGCCAGGGAAATGGGCCCACCTTGCTCGAAATGAAGACGTATCGTTACAAGGGGCATTCCATGAGCGACCCTGCCAACTATCGCACCAAAGACGAAGTGGAACAATATAAAGCAAAAGATCCTATTGAACATACCCTTGATATACTTAAAGACAGCAAATGGATTACAGATGTGGAAGTGGAGGAAACGGAAAAGAAAACTAAAGATATTATTGATGATGCGGTAAAATTTGCGGATGAATCACCTTATCCTGATGCCTCCGAATTATATAAAGATGTATATAAGCAGGAAGACTATCCTTTTATAATGGACTGATAACAAAATTAGGTACTAACAATTCCTAATCTCTAATTAAAATAAGTATGGCAGAAATAGTACGGATGCCCAAATTGAGCGATACCATGACCGAAGGGGTGGTGGCAGAATGGCATAAAAAAATTGAGGATAATGTAAAGAGTGGAGAATTACTGGCAGATATTGAGACCGACAAAGCCACTATGGAATTTGAATCGTTCCAAGAGGGTACGCTACTTTATATTGGTGTAGAAAAAGGCCAAACTGCCCCGGTGGATTCTATTTTGGCTATTGTAGGCAAACAAGGGGAAGATATTGCACCGTTGCTTGAAGGAGAAAAGAAAAAAGCTGCCCCTGCTGCAGAACCTAAGAAGGAAGAACCAGCCCAGGCACCTGCCCCTGCTGCTCAAACTACTCCTGCAGAAGCTGCAAAGCCTGCTGAAACGGTAAAACCGGCGTCCCAGCCTGCCAAACCTGCTGTTGCAAAAGCTACTAATGACGGACGTTTTAAAATATCGCCATTGGCAAAGAAACTGGCAGGTGATAAAAACATTAACCCTTCTTTCATTAGGGGAACGGGTGACGGGGGCAGAATAATAAGAAGAGATATTGAAAATTACCAGGGTAGTGGAGGAGCATTACCGGTTGTGCTGGAAGAAAGCTATACGGATGAGCCGCTGTCGCAAATGCGTAAAACCATTGCACGCAGGCTGGTAGAGAGTAAGTTTTCGGCTCCCCATTTCTACCTTACTATGGAGATAGCCATGGATGAAATGGTGAAAGCCCGCGAAATAATTAACCAGGTGGCTGACCCGGTTAAAATATCCTATAATGATATTATTATAAAAGCTGTGGCTACTGCACTCAGGGAGCATCCGCGGGTGAATGCTTCGTGGAGGGGTGATTTTATACGTTACAGTAATCATATTCATATAGGTATGGCGGTTGCCGTAGACGAAGGTTTATTGGTGCCTGTAATTCGTTTTGCCGATTCCAAAACCTTGTCGCAAATATCTGCTGAGGCTAAAGAATATGCTCAGAAAGCAAAAAATAAAAAACTGCAACCTGCTGATTGGGAGGGAAATACATTTACCATTTCCAATTTAGGAATGTTTGGCATTGAGGCATTTACAGCGATTATTAATCCACCCGATGCTTGCATTATGGCTGTTGGTGGGATACATGAAACTCCGGTAGTGAAGAATGGACAAATAGTTCCGGGCCATGTAATGAAAGTAACCCTGTCATGCGACCACCGGACCGTAGATGGGGCAACCGGTTCGGCTTTTCTCCAAACATTCAAGCTATTGATGGAGAATCCGGTAATTTTGCTGGGTATGCAAAATATTTAATGTAACTGTAAAAGATATCGGAATTTTTTTTACTTTTGTAGATAAATACTAAAAGCATTATCATGAAAAAAATAATCCTAACTGCCGGAATTTGCCTTATTGGTTTAGTGTATGTTAAAGCACAAACCAGTGTTCATACTATCCAGCCGAGTAATCAAACGCAGGCAAACGGTCTTCCGATACAATCAAATGGTACGGTTTCTCCCGCAGATCACCAAACTGCAAGTTTAATGGACAGGCTTACCAGAAGTTGCCAACTAACCCCGGAGCAGGCTGCTAAAGCCAAACCAATTGTTGCACAATATGTGAATGACAAAATGGCCAATCGTCAACAATATGGCTCTGATCCTGCCAAATTAAGCCAGGCTATGGATGCTTCTGTTCAAAGAATGAAGACAGGACTTAACGGAATACTTTCTCCTGCCCAACAAGCACAGTTAGAAAATAGCCGTAATTTGGGACAAAGCCCGGTTCAGGCAACTGCAGCTCAGAAGTAATTTTTATACATAAACTTATTCGTAAGTCCCCGGTCATGTGCCGGGGACTTTTTTATTTCCATTATTTCCTGTTGTAATTTTAATCTATTCTTAATGATAGGTATATTATAAGAATATAATTTTATGGCTATGTAATCCTTTTGTATTTTTATTAGCTTGAAAAATATATCTGTAATATTCCTGTATTTCTTTTCTATTCTTCACTGTTGTTTGCAGCAATATAGTGTTAGTGGCAAAGTGGTTGATAAAAATACCGGCGCACCATTACCTTTTGTTAACCTTATTGTAACAGGCCATCCGCAAATTGGTATGACAGCCGATATTGATGGTAACTTTATGCTTTCTGCCCCATTTCAAATTAGTTCACTCACTTGTTCCTATGTCGGATACAGGGACACTGTCATACAAATTCATAATTCATCCAACAAAATAGAGGGAACTATAATTAAACTGCGGGAAGCCAGCGTTGGGTTACGTGAAGTAAAAGTATTGCCGGGAGTAAATCCTGCTTTACGAATTATACAGGCTGCTATTGATAATAAAGATAAAAATGACCCTGAAAAAGTGCATTCATTCACATATGATTCGTATAATAAACTTTACTGTACATCGGATATAAAAGGCGCCACAGATACGGTGAATTCTCTTGACAGTAGCAGAATACAACATTCTTATAGAGACACTGCCCATCAGCACAACTCTATAAAAAAGCTACTAAAGAAACAATACTTTTTTTTGATGGAATCAGTAAGCCAGCGAAAATACCTGTATCCTTCACATAACTATGAAAAGGTGATTGCCACCCGAACATCCGGACTGCAGAATTCACCTTTTGCCCTGCTAGCACAGCAGCTGCAATCATTTTCTTTTTACAAAGACCAGGTAAGCATTTTCAACGAAGAATACCTGAACCCGGTGTCTGATGGAGGGATAAAGCGATATTTTTTTGTTATTGAAGATACGCTATATAGTGGTAAAGACACAGTATTTGTAATTTCATTTAAACCAAAACCCGGGAAGAATTTTGATGCTATGAAGGGCGTGGTTTATATTAATACAAACGGATACGCGTTTCAAAATGTAATTGCCCAGCCTATCAGAAAAGATCAAACTGTAAGCATACACATTCAACAGAAATATCAGTTTGTAAATAATAAGCAATGGTTTCCGGTTCAATTAAATACGGACTGGTTCTATAATAATGCTATTGTGAAGGATACGGATATTGTTTCTACAAAAAAAGATTCCATGAATCCAGATGATGAACACAATAAAATAAAAGTAGTTTCGCGCAGCTACATTAAGAATATTGTGCTAGATACTGTTTTACGCAAGGGAGATTTTGGAAGGGTGCAAGTGGAAATTGCTGAAAATGCTTCGAATAAACCGGAATATTTTTGGAATAAATACAGGATAGATACACTCTCAAAAAAGGACAAAAAAACCTACCAGGTGATTGACAGCCTGGGCACAGCAAACCATTTTGATAGGAAACTAAAATGGTTTGAAAGCTTGTCAACCGGTGAACTAAAAGTGGATTGGATAAATATTGACTTAAATAAGATTTTGAATTATAACGGCTACGAGGGGCTTAGGCTGGGCATGGGATTACATACGAATGATGATATTTCAAAATACTTTTCCGTTGGAGGATATGGTGCATACGGTACAGGGGACAAGGCTTTTAAATATGGGGCTGACATGGCGTTTATTTTCGATCCGTATAATCATGTTAAACTCGATTTAGCTTACCAGCAGGATGTAATAGGGGTGGGTATGGTAAATTTTTATAATAATCAAAGTTTGCTATCTAACGAAAATTATTATAATTATTTTATAAATAATATGGATAAAATGCAAAAAGAAACCGTTTCATTTTCTTTTGATGCATTCCGGTATTTCCAGTTTAACTTTTTTGGCGATGAGCAATTAAGAACAACAACTAATTCCTATGAATTTGGCCAGACTAGCGATAATGTAACTGTGCTGACAAATCAATATTGGTTCACAGAAGCGGGCGTTGGGTTCCGCTTTGCCTACAAGGAAAACTTTGTGAAAAGCCCCCTGGGGATGATTTCACTCGGTACCAAGTATCCCATTGTATGGGGGAATATTACACAGGGATTTAATAATTTGCTAAATGGGCAGTATATATATACAAAATATGACTTGAAAATAAGCAAGGATTTTCATATCCCTTTGGCAGGTTTCTCGTCCGTAACACTACTTGCAGGCTATGTACAGGGAAATGTACCCTATACACTTTTATATGAGGGAAAGGGTTCCTATCAAAAAATTTCTACAGGAAGCTTCCCGCTGGCAGTTGACAATTCTTTTGAGACGATGCGCCTGAATGAGTTCTTATCAAGCCAATATGTAAATTTCTTTTACTCCCACAATTTTCAGTCGTTTCTGTTCCATATCGGGAATTTTAAGCCTGAGTTAAAACTTGTTTTCCATGCAGGATGGGGGAGCCTTTCTAATCCCGGAAGCCAGTATGGTATTACTTATAATACCATGAACAAGGGCTACTACGAAGCGGGGATGGAACTAAATAGTCTTTATAAATCAGGTTTTTTTCGCTATATAGGTGTGGGAGGATATTATCGTTTAGGCCCCTATTCATTAAGTACTCCTTATCAAAACCTGGCACTGAAAATTACTGTTACTACTTCGTACAAGTAAAGTAGAGGGCTTATTTCAATTTTGGATTTTGCTTGTGCCGTGTTTTATCGCGCTTACTTTTTTTCTCGATGTTTTTTTGGAATGCCTTTTCCAAATCAATATTGGTTTGATTGGCAATACAAATAAGAACGAATAATACGTCGGCGAGTTCTTCACTCAGCACCTTACCTTTATCTGATTTTTTAAAAGATTGTTCCCCGTAGGTTCTTGCAATTACACGTGCCACTTCGCCTACTTCTTCTGTCAGCATGGCCATATTGGTGAGTACATTGAAATAACGCACTCCATTTTTATTAATCCAGTTATCTACAAATTTTTGTGCTTCAGTAATGGTCATAAGTTATTCTTTGTTTTTGGTATCAATTATAATTGTTACAGGTCCGTCATTCATAAGGCTTACTTCCATATGTGCCCCAAATTCCCCGGTGGCAACCTTTCTCCCTGATTCTTTTTCGAGCATGGCAATAAATTTATTGAATAGGGGTAAAGCCTGTTCCGGCCTTGCTGCCTGAATGTAAGAAGGGCGGTTTCCCTTTTTTGTGGCGGCATGTAATGTAAACTGGCTTACTACGAGCATTTCACCATTTACTTCTTTTAGGGAGAGGTTCATTTTACCTTCTGTGTCATTGAAGATGCGCAGGTTTATAATTTTAGTACTGAGCCATGCGGCATCTTCTTCAGTGTCGGCTGTTTCAATACCTGCAAGGATAAGCAGGCCATTTCCACAATTGCCAATTACTTTTTTATTTACTGATACGCTTGCCGAAGAAACTCTTTGTATAACTACCCGCATGGAATGCTATATATGAATCGAACAAAGATAATTGTTCATGTCCTTTCCGTTTGAAAGTAGAAAGGTCGTAAGAAAACTCAGGCGGTGTACCCATAAATTTCTTCACTGATATTTTAAAAAGTTGGCGGATAGACTCTGCAATTTGTCCTTCGCCACGCATACGCTTTCCATAGCGGGAATCATTCACTGTTCCACCATGGCAGGATTGTATATGGTGCCATACTTTTTCGGCCCTGTCGGGGAAGTTTTTTTGCAACCAGTCTTTAAAAATTACTCCTATTTGTCCGTTTAAGCGTACAATAGTATAGCCTGCTCTTCGTGCCCCGTTTTTTGCAGCAGCCTCCACCACAGCAGGGATATCGTAACTATTGATATGCGGAATAATAGGAGCAACCATAACTCCGCATGGGATGCCGTGCGAAGAGAGTTCATTCACCACTTTTAGGCGGTTTTTGTAGGTAACGGTGCGGGGTTCCAAAATCATTCGCAAATCTTCGTTCACAGATGTAATCGTAACCATCACATGAACCAGCCTCAATTTTGCCATTTCGGAGAGTATATCCAGGTCGCGTAAGATGAGGGCATTTTTAGTAATCATGCTCACGGGATGGCGGTACTTAAAGCATACTTCCAACATGCTACGCGTTATTTGCATTTTCTTTTCTATGGGCTGGTAGCAATCCGTATTGCCCGAAAACATAATAGGCTCAGGGTTCCAACTTGGTTTCCGGAAAAGGTCTTCTAATAGTTGTGGGGCATTTTTCTTAACTAGTATTTTTTGTTCAAATTCCATTCCTGCACTATATCCCCAGTATTCATGCGAATTGCGGGCATAGCAGTAGAGGCAGCCATGTTCACATCCCTGGTAGGGGTTCATGGAATAGCCTCCAATATCAGGACTCTCTACTTTGTTTACAATCGTTTTTGGAAATACCTCAATATATTGGGTACGTTTATTTTCAAGCAGAGAATCTTCATCAATACCTTCCCAATGTTCTTGCACGTAGGAGGTTTTTAAAAACTTGTTGGCTGGGTTCACCTGGGCGCCCATGCCGCCAAAGTATTCTTTGGGCTTTATTTCAATTACTTCGTGATTCATAGCTTACTTCTGCTGCTTCATTAACTAACATACTTAAATAACTTTCGTACCGGGAAACAGCTATTTTACCTTCCTCTAATGCTTGCAACACAGCACATCCCGGTTCATTTATATGCATGCAACTGTTGAACTTGCATTTATTCCTGTACAAATTCATTTCCCTGAAATAGTGTGAAAGCTCATACTTGCTGATATCTACCAGTCCAAATTCTTGTACACCAGGGGTATCTGCTACGAAGCCTCCCTGCGGTAGTGGAATCATTTCGGAAAAAGTAGTGAGGTGCATTCCTTTTTTATGTGCTTTTGAAATGTTTCCTGTTTTTCGGTTCACCCCCGGAACCAGGTAATTAATGAGGGTAGATTTACCTGTGCCCGACATTCCGCAGAGCAGGGAGACTTTGTTGGCAAAGAGATTTTTTAGTGAAGCTACTTGTTTATCATCAAGCAACGAAAGAGAATGGCAGGGATAACCGATAGTGTCGTAAACTTCTATTCTTTCCCGGGCATCTGCCTTGTTTTTCTCAGAGTAAAGGTCTGTTTTATTGAAAATAAGGTGGGCTTCTATGTCATAGGCTTCGGCAGTAATAAGTATACGGTCGATAAAGGTATTTTGTGTTTTGGGGTGTGTAATGGTAACGAGTATAAATACCCTGTCGATATTAGAAGCGATTATCTGGAACTGCTTGGAAAGTTTCTTCGATTTACGGATAATATAGTTTTTCCGGGGTGCAATATCTGCAATAACATATTCACCGGGAGATACCTCATCTATGATAACACTGTCGCCAACTACAGCCGGATTGGTGGTGGATATGCTTTTCATTCTCAAATTACCTTTCAGCGTACAACTGACTTTATCACCTTTTTCCGTAAGCACGTCATACACCTGCCCCAGCGACTTTAAAATAATACCTTTCTGCATACATTACTCCGGCATACGGATTTGCTTTCTTACAAAGTTAAGAAAAGGGGCAGTCCAAAATGAAGCAGTTGATAAAAAGTATGAAACCTGCTCTTTGTGAAGGGATAAAATATCCCGTATAATTCATCAAAATGTAGTATCTTTGGGTATTATTAAATTTAAAAGCCATGTTACTTTTTTTAGAAGCAATAAAACCTTCCGAGATTATTTTAATCCTTGTGATTGTATTAATATTCTTCGGTGGTAGAAAAATTCCTGAACTTATGCGCGGTCTTGGGCAGGGTATCAAGGAGTTTAAAGATGCCTCGAAAGGAGGAAATGAAAAGGATAATAGCGGAAAGGAAGTTGATGATACGAAAGACCAGTTGAAATAAACCGGGCCTTGCTATTATTTGGACAAGTAAAGGGGAGAGGATAATATTATTCGATTCCTTCCAAATAAATTTAACTTTTCTACGTTTTGTTAGTCAAAGGTTATGGATAATAGTATAATCTGAGAAATTGTGAAAAAAGTACTGGGGGTCAGCATTTTTCTTTTATTGTCAGGTTTTCTATATGCAACACACCAGGTAGGGGGGCTTATTATCTTTAAATGGTTAGGTGGATATACTTACCAGTTTACAATAATAGATTATACCAATACATGGCTAACCAGTGCCGACAGGGATACCATACGTATACATTATGGTGATGGCAGTGGCGCCTATAGCACGGAATTATTGAGCAGGCAAAATGGACTTAGTGGCGAGGCCTTATTTGGTAATGGTGACCCAACTCCCAATGGTGTACCGATTTGCAATTACGATTTTGATGCTACACCACCTGTAGTTCTTAGTGGTGCCCGGAAAATTAATATATACGAGGGGACCGCTCATAATTTTCCCGGCCCGGGGACTTATCGTGTTTGGATGGATGACCCAGACAGGATGGCGAACATTAATAATATCAACGGCTCTGTGAATATTGATTATTATATGTATACTACCTTGGTAATTCAGGATATTGCTATTGCCCAGCCTGTAAATTCCCCGGTAATTACCAATCCTCCCGTTTGTCAATATGGTTGTGTAGGCCAATGTTATAATTATAACCCCGGAGCCTATATTCCTATCCCACCGTCAGTTGGAGATGACAGTATTTCTTATTCTTTGGGTAAGAGCCTTACTACAGGTGGTGAAATAGCCGGTGAGTATACTCTTCCCGCTTCAACCACCATTGACCCTAAAACAGGTAGCTTATCCTGGTGCGCAACTGTCAAAGGCATCTGGAACTTTGTGATTTTAATGACCACTTATACAAGAACCTATGTTGATTCGGTAAAGGAATTAGTTCCCCTTGATACGGTAGAACTGGAGTTGGAAGTAGATATAAATACAGATTGTTATCCTCCTATTATTAATAGTGAAGATACGTGTGTGGAAGCAGGTGGTACAGCAATCATTAAATACACGGCAAAAAATAATCCTGCTGCGAATCCTCCTCAATTACTTTATGTGAGTTATGCCGGAGAGCCTTTCTCACAGACGCCTCCTGCTACGTTAACGGATGACAACCCTCCACCACCGACATATACGTTGCACCCGGTATTTAACTGGGTTACTAATTGTGGAGAAGTACGTGATAACCCGTATTCTGCGATATTGGAGGCAACCGAGAAAGAACTTTCCAATAGCGATTTATCAGATTCTGTTTATTATAGCAGTTATGGCACTTCCAACATTACTGTGGTTGGCCCTGCGCCTCCGCACCTGATGGCAACTATACAGGGTACTACAGTTTGTTTACACTGGGGCCCAAGCCCATGTCCGCAAGCTACAGGGTATAATATATACCGGGCGGTGGGGTGTGTGAACTTCGAGCGAGATATATGTACTACAGGAGTTCCATCAGGCAGTGGTTTTAAAAAGATTGCAACCAATATGGGGCTGGATGATACCACTTATTGCGATGATAATGGCGGTAACGGACTATCTCCCGGGGTTCATTATAGCTATGTGGTAGATGCTATTTACCCATTTCCGGATGTATCCCAAAGCCTTGCTTCCAATGATACCTGTGTGGAAATTAAGTTTAATGTACCTCTTATTACCAATGTAAGTGTTACTGAAACAGACCCCAAACAGGGTGAAATTTTTATCCGCTGGATGCGGCCATTTGCCGATAGCGCTGATTTAGATACCAATAAGCTTGCACGTCCATACAAATATGTGTTAATGAGGGCAAGCGGAATGAATGGGCAGAAGTTTTTACGCATAGATTCTGTAACTTCCAACACTTTTAGAACTACTAATTTAGATACGACCTTTAAAGATACCCGGTTAGATACCCAGGATAGCAGTTATAATTACAAGGTAGATTTTTATGGTAATACCCTGTTTATAGGCCCTTCAGCTACGGCTTCGTCAATATATCTTCGATTACGGAGAGGGGACAGTTTGATGATACTTAACTGGCAATCATCCGTGCCTTGGACAGATAGCCTCTATTACATATACAGGAAAGATCCGGGTGGAAATGGATATAACAAAATAGATTCGGCATTGAAAAAAACGTACACTGATACTAAGCTTACAAATGGCTACCAATACTGCTATTATGTCGAATCCGTTAGTCATTACCTGGGTGCCAGAATAGCAACTCTTTATGATTCATCAGAAACCATATGCGGAACCCCAATTGATACTATTCCTCCCTGTTCTCCTCCACTGACAGTGAATGTAAAATGTGCTCTTTATGAAGATTCTCTCGTATGGAGCAACCCAACCAGGTTATGTCATAAGGCAACTAAAGTAGTGAGTTACCAGGTGTTTTATTCACCTTATGAAAATGGCGACATGTATAGTATCGCCACTATTAATAATCCTGAAGATACCGTATATGTAAATGCAAACCTAAGCTCTGTAGCAGGTTGCTATGCTGTGCTTGCTTTTGATTCGGCAGGAAGGGTGAGTCCATTCAATACTATTTGTGTAGATAACTGTCCTCTTTATTCATTGCCTAATGTATTTACCCCCAATGGAGACGGGAAGAATGACTTCTTTACTCCTTTGGAACCATACCGGTACGTAAAAAGCATAGATATGAGTGTTTATAACCGTTGGGGGCAACTTGTTTTTCATACCACTGACCCTGCTATTAACTGGAATGGCATGGTAGATAATACGGGCGGAACTTGCCCTGATGGGGTATATTTTTATGTGTGCGTAGTGAATGAAATACGCCTTGCAGGTATTGTCCCCATTACCCTGAAGGGCTTCATAGAAATAATAAGATAGGGTTTACAACTCTATTTGTAATCCATCATACGCGAGACGGATATTAGCAGGTAATTCTTTTTCTACATCCACATGCTTTCCTAACTGATGGCTTATATGGGTAAGGTATGTCTTTTGGGGTTTCAGGTCATTAATTTGTTCTATAGCTTCATCCAGGCTAAAATGAGATATATGCTTTTCTTTCCGGAGGGCATTTAATACCAGTACCTCTGAGCCATATATCTTGCTTTTTTCTTCATCGGGTATTTTATTGGCATCGGTGATATACGTAAAATCATTGATACGAAAGCCCCAAATGGGTAATTGATAATGCATTACCCTTATGGGGATAAATTTGGTTTGTCCAATCATGAAAGGCTGGCCGGTTATAGGGTGCATAATTATTTCGGGTATCCCCGGGTATTTCTCGGGTGAAAAAACATACCAAAGAGTTCTTCTTAAAGCTTTTTCCACATTGTCATCGGCATATACGTCAACAGCCTTTCCCATAGCGAAGTTAAACGCCCTTATGTCATCCAGGCCTGCCACATGGTCGCGGTGTTCATGGGTAAATATAACGGCATCCAGCCTTTTCACATTCTCATTTAGCATTTGTTGGCGGAAATCGGGCCCTGTGTCTATTACAAATACCTTCCCTCCATCTTCAATCATAACAGATGAGCGCAATCTTTTATCCCTGCTATCAGTGGAGGTGCATACCTCACAGCCGCACCCAATAAGGGGTACTCCTTGCGACGTACCTGTACCGAGAAATGTAACTTTCAAGACTATAATTAATTAGTAGCACGAAAATACGAAAAGTAGAAATAGGCTAAAGAGTATGTGGGATAAATAACCCAATATGAAAACCATGAAAATATGCAAATAAGGTTATGAACAGAGGGAAAAAAAATAAGTTTTGCCAATAAGCTAATTAATAAGAAAAACAGATAATTTTGCGAGAAATGTGAAAAATCCAGAATTGACCTGATAAAATAATGAAAAACGCACTCGTATCGGTATTTGATAAAGAAGGATTAGAACCAATTGTACGCCAACTTAATAAATGCGGAGTTACCATTTTCAGCACAGGTGGGACACAAAAATTTATTGAAAGCCTCGGAATTGAAGTGGTTCCGGTGGAAGATATTACTTCCTTCCCCCCGATACTTGGAGGAAGGGTTAAAACGCTGCACCCACGTGTGTTTGGAGGTATATTAGGCAGGAGAGATTTAGCTGCTGATTTGGCAGAGCTTGATAAATATGAGATACCACCTTTTGATTTTGTTGTGGTAGACCTGTATCCTTTTGAAAAAACTGTTGCAGAAGGCAAGCCAGATGATGAAATTATTGAAAAAATAGATATTGGTGGTATATCCCTTATCCGTGCGGCTGCTAAGAATTACCAGTATGTAATAATAATTCCATCAAAAGATGAATATGGAAAATTACTGGATATTTTAACCAATCAAAATGGAGAATCTACTGTAGAACTCCGCAAAGAGCTTGCACGAAGGGCTTTTGAAGTAACATCCAACTACGACACGCAGATTAATATATGGTTTTCGGGTGAAGGAATGTGTTTTAATAAAAAAATATTTGGTGCAAAAACTTTGCGGTATGGAGAAAATCCTCACCAAAAAGCAGCTTTCTATGGTAATCTCGACGAGGTTTTTACACAACTTCATGGTAAGGAACTTTCGTATAATAACTTGCTTGATATAGATGCAGCTTTTAACTTGATAGGTGAGTTTAATGAAACTACATTTGCTATAATAAAACATAATAACGCTTGCGGGCTTGCTTCGCGTAAATCATTGCCGGATGCATGGAAGGATGCTCTTGCCGGCGATCCTGTTTCAGCTTTTGGTGGGATATTAATTACGAATGCGGGTATTGACGAAGCTACTGCAAAAGAAATAGATAATTTATTTTTTGAAGTATTAATTACTCCTTCATTCGCGAGTGAAGCATTGGATATTTTGAAACGGAGAAAGAACAGGATGTTGCTGCAATCTCACCCGTTTAAATTTCCGGAACGAAATTTCCGCTCTTTGCTCAATGGAGTAGTAGAACAGGACAGGGATTGGAAAACAGACCGTATAGCTGATATGAGGCAGGCAACCAAATTGGCTCCTACTGATAATGAAAAAACAGATTTGGAATTTGCCAATAAAATTGTGAAACACTTGAAGTCAAATACAATTGTATTGGCTAAGAATAAGCAATTGTTAGCAGCCGGAACCGGGCAAACATCCCGCGTAGATGCTTTAAAGCAAGCTATTGAAAAAGCAAAAAGTTTCGGGTTTGATTTACACGGAAGCGTTATGGCGTCAGATGCATTTTTCCCTTTCCCGGATTGTGTAGAGATTGCGCATCACGCAGGAATAACTTCTGTTATACAGCCCGGAGGCTCTATAAACGATGAAAAGTCAATTGCGTATTGTGATGAAAATAATATGTCAATGGTATTAACAGGTACACGCCACTTTAAACACTGATTACACTCTTTAATAAATGACTCATGGGATTATTTAGCTTTTTACAGCAAGACATAGCAATAGACCTTGGTACTGCCAATACCATTATTATTCATAACGATAAGGTAGTAGTGGATGAGCCCTCTATTGTGGCTATGGACAGGATGACAGGCAAGGTAATTGCGATTGGTAGAATTGCCCAACAAATGCATGGTAAAACACATGAAAATATAAAAACAATACGTCCCTTAAAGGATGGAGTAATTGCTGATTTCCATGCTGCAGAGCACATGATACGTGAATTAATCAGGATGATACACACCGGCAAGAGATTGTTTACCCCTTCTTTGCGTATGGTTATTTGTATTCCTTCCGGGATTACTCCGGTAGAGCAGCGTGCTGTAAGGGATTCCGCAGAACATGCCGGGGGGAAGGAAGTATACTTGTTACATGAACCTATGGCTGCAGCTATAGGTATTGGTATCGATGTGGAAGAGCCGATGGGTAACCTTATTGTGGATATTGGAGGCGGTACAACCGATATTGCCGTAATTGCACTGGGCGGAATAGTTTGCGATAATTCTATTCGTGTAGCCGGGGATGAATTTACTGCCGATATTGAGGAATATATGCGCCGCCAGCATAATATGCTCATTGGTGAAAGAACAGCAGAAAGAGTAAAGATAGAAGTGGGTGCAGCTATATCGGAACTGGAAAATCCTCCACCTGATTATCCTGTTCATGGAAGGGATCTTATGACCGGTATTCCTAAGGAGATACAAGTATCTTATTCGGAGATTGCACATGCGGTGGATAAATCTATTTCAAAGATTGAAGAGGCTATTTTGCAAGCGCTGGAAAAAACCCCGCCTGAACTTTCAGCAGATATTTACCGGACCGGAATATATCTTGCAGGGGGTGGTTCTATGCTTCGCGGACTGGATAAGCGTATTTCTATTCGTACTAAACTTCCTGTCCACATTGCAGAGGATCCGCTAAGGGCAGTTGCACGTGGCGCCGGTATTGCATTAAAAAATATTCACAGATTCCCTTTCCTGCTCAAGTCCTGAGCATAGTTTATGTAACATGGAAAAACAACATGGTCCATGTCTGGTATAATTGCATTTCTAAGAAAGTTTTATTTTCTTGTTCTATTTCTTTGTTTGGAAATAGCTTCCCTGGTGTTTGTTTTTACTAATAATTATTACCACGAGGCAGGCTTTTTCAATTCATCTAATAGAATAACAGGAGGAGTATATAGTGCGTATTCAGGTATTCTGTCTTATTTCAATTTGAAAAATGTTAATGCGCAGTTGGCGCAAGAAAACACACGTCTTTTAAATTTAGTTTCGGAAAGAAAGGACACTTCCAATCACAAAAAGTCACCTGAAACAAATCCTTTTGGAGAACAATTCAATTTTATCCCAGCCGGGGTAATTGATAATTCTACTAATCTACCGAACAATTATATAACCCTTAATGCAGGCTCTGAACAGGGCATTGGGGAGGGCATGGGTGTAATAAGCCCTCAGGGGATTGTAGGAGTAGTTATAAAAACATCTGCACATTATTCGGTGGTGATGTCATTACTGCATAAGAAAATATTAGTGAGTGTTATGTTTAAAAAGAGCGGAACTTTTGGGACTCTTTCATGGAACGAAGAGCTAACTCCTCATGCCAATTGGCCGGGTGGAGACTATCGTTTTGCAACCTTGGCTCAAATCCCAATGAGTGAGAAAATACGGATTGGTGATACTATTACAACAAGCGGGTATTCCAATATTTTTCCCAAAGGTATAATGGTTGGAACGGTGTATGATTATAAATCTATACCCGAATTGTATTTCTACGTTATACGTGTAAAGCTATCAACCGATTTTAAGAACCTGAAATATGTTTATGTGGTAACTGATTTGAAAAAAATTGAAAAGGAAAACCTGGAAACTACTGCGGAGAACTCATTAAATGATAAGAAGAAATGATAATAGAGATAGGTAAAAATATTTTACGGTTTCTATTTTTTATCTTGTTGCAAGTGACTATTGTAAGGCATCTTGATTTAGGAATATATTTCAATCCTTTCTTTTTTATCGGGGCTATATTAATGCTTCCTCTGCAAGCAGATAAAACCCTTGTGCTAGTAATTGCTTTTGTTGCAGGATTAGTAGTGGATATGTTTTATAATACCATGGGTATGAATGCTGCTGCATGTACTTTTATGGCATTTTGCAGGCCATGGGCATTGCAAATTTACTCTCCTGCGGGAGAGTATAATGCAGATGCTACAGCTACGGTGGGGTCTATGGGAGTTGGCTGGATGATACGGTATGCAGGTACATTGATACTTCTTCATCACACTGTTTTGTTTTACCTGGAAGCATTTTCATTTTACGGTTTTTTTACTACACTGGCTAAAGTGATTTTGAGTAGCATTGCTACGCTCATTCTTATTTTAATTACACAGAGTTTATTTTTCAGAAACGTATCATGAATACTCTTTTTGCAGACCGGAAATATATTATTGGCGGGATTTTCCTGGTTGCCTGTGTTGCCTTTATCATTCGCATGTTTTACATGCAATTGATAGATGAAACTCTCAAATTAGATGCCAGTAACGAAACGTTCCGGCATATTACCCAGTATCCCCCTAGGGGATGTATCTATGACCGTAACGGGCGTTTGCTGGTTACTAATGAAGCTGCTTATGATATTATGGTAACACCGTCGCTGATAAAAGATTTTGATACGGCTTCATTCTGCAATGACCTGGGCATTACCAAGGCTGATTTTATTGCAGGAATTAAAAAAGCCATTGTGCAGAATACTGCATATCACGCTTCGGTATTCATGAAAGAAGTAACGCCAGAAATTTATGCGGCATTCCAGGAGAAACTGTATAAATATCACGGATTCACTTCACAGGTGCGCACGGTGAGAAGGTATCCTATGAAAGTAGCCCCTCATATTTTAGGATACATTGGAGAAGTCGATAAAGAGCTATGCGAGCGCAATCCGGATTATAGGGAGGGTGATTATATTGGTATTAGCGGGATAGAAGAGTCTTACGAAAATGATTTGAAGGGGAAAAAGGGTGTCAGGATAATGATGTTTGATGCAATGAACAAGGAAGTAGGTGATTATAAAAGTGGAAAATTTGATACACTTCCTATTACAGGCGCTAATCTCACTTGCACAATTGATGCGGAATTACAGGAGTATGGTGAAAAGCTGATGCAAAATAAAGCAGGGAGTATTGTTGCTATTGACCCTGAAACAGGTGAAATATTAACCCTTGTTTCGAGTCCCTATTATGACCCGAATATGATGGTGGGAAGTGTACGGGCAAAAAACTATGCAAAACTTTTGCGCGACAGTATTGATGTCCCTTTATTTAACCGGGCGTTGATGGCTATGTATCCTCCCGGTTCAACATTTAAAACTATCGAAGCACTTATCGGACAGCAGGAAGGGGTTCTCAATGAAAATACCACTTATACTTGTCCGGGCGGCTTTCATATAGGAAATATTTCGGTTGCCTGTGATGCAGTGCATGGTACATTGAAATTGGAGAAAGCTATCGCATTTTCTTGTAATACTTATTTCTGCAATGTGTTTATGAGTATTATGAATAACAAGAAATATTCTTCTACTGAAGAAGCTTTCAACGCATGGAGAAGATATGTAACCAGCTTTGGTATTGGTATACATCCTGATATTGATTTGCCAAGTGCACTCAGGGGGTCGTTACCCACACAAAATTACTATGACAAATACCATGGCGCAGGGCATTGGAAAGCGGCTACTATTATTTCTCTTGCAATAGGGCAGGGAGAGTTGGGAGTTACACCTTTGCAACTTGCTAACCAGGCTGCTATTATTGGCAATAGAGGATATTATTTTGTTCCGCATATTATTAAATCGGTAGGTGATAAGCCAACTGTAAAAAAATATGCTACGAAGCACTATGTTCCCATAGACCCGCAGTATTTTGATATTGTTGCGGATGGCATGTGTGATGTGATGAACGAAGGTACGGCAGCAGCCAGCAAAATCCCCGGAATTATTATGTGCGGGAAAACCGGTACAGCACAAAATCCCACCGGCCGGAATAATTCCTTATTCATTGCTTTTGCTCCTAAAGACCATCCCCGTATTGCAATAAGTGTGGTAGTAGAGCGGGGAGGGCAAGGGGCGCATTGGGCTGCACCAATTGCGAGTTTGATGATTGAAAAATATCTGAATGATACTATTAAAAGGGCTGATAGAGAAACAAGGATGCTGGAAGGCAATACCATTCAATATTTAGCAGATGAAAAATTGAACCCAAAACCCAATCGTAAAAAGAAGCACAATTCGACCGGGCAAAGAACAGCAGCAGTAGGGCATAAACACAAGGATGAGTGACCGCCGCAATAATATTGTTCCCCACATTGACTGGTTCTCCATCAGCATTTATGGTGCTTTGGTGCTAATTGGGTGGCTCAATATTTATTCGGCCGTTAATAATCCCCTGCATCCAAGCATATTTGATTTTTCGCAACGCTACGGAAAGCAATTTATTTGGATAATTACAGGCTTCGTGATGGCACTGCTTGTTATGGCTTCCGATGCCAGTTTCTTTTCTGTTTTTGCATATCCGCTTTATGGGATTACTGTGTTAGGACTTATTGCTGTGCGATTTGTTGGAAGGGATATTGCCGGGAGCCATTCCTGGTTCCGGATAGGGGAGATAGGGATACAGCCTGCCGAACTTGGAATTTTTGCTATCAACCTGGGGCTCGCTAAATATCTAAGTAATGAAAAAAAGGCCTCTGATTTAAAAAAAATCCGCCTGGTGGCGGCTGCTATGGTAATGATGCCTATGCTTCTTATTATTATTCAAAATGAAACAGGAGTGGCTGTTACTTATTCCGCTTTTATTTTTGTTCTATACAGGGAGGGCTTGTCGGGCAATATACTTTTAGGAGGTTTTTTATTAATAACTCTTTTTATCCTCGCTTTAGTGGGAAATAAAATTATTCTTTCAGCAATTTTAGCCGGGCTTGCATTAATGGGCTTTCTTCTTTTTACACGGAGAAAAGTGAAGGACCTTACAAAAATAGGAGGGATACTGGTATTCTGCCTGGCGATAATTTTTGGAACTAATTATGGTTTTAATCACCTTGAACTTCACCAGAAAAAAAGGATACAGGTTTTTTTGCAGCAGAATGTAAATAATAGCAAAGAGGGATATAATTTACACCAGGCTGAAATTGCCATTGGTTCCGGAGGGCTTTACGGGAAAGGATATTTACAGGGTACACAAGCGAAGTTAAATTATGTTCCGGCTCACGCTACTGATTTTATTTTTGTTACTCCCTGCGAAGAGTGGGGCTTTATTGGAGCAGCATTTATTGTGATATTGTATTTTGTACTTATCGTCCGGCTTATATTTTTGGCGGAAAGGCAGCGCTCCGTTTTCAGCCGTATTTATGGATATGGAGTTGCTTCTATATTTTTTATTCACGTTGCCATTAATGTGGGGATGAACCTCGGGCTGATGCCTGTAATTGGTATCCCGCTTCCGTTTATAAGTTATGGAGGCTCTTCCTTTTGGGCATTTACATTGTTACTTTTTATTTTCCTGCGTTTAGATGCAGACAGATTGCAGATATTGCGTTAATGTCCTTGCGTTTTTTCTCTTAGCAAATCGAGTAAGATATTTATATGAGATAAATGCGTACGAAAGCTCAACACCGCAAGCCTGAGCATGAAGCGGTCTTCCAACATCGTTGAGGAAATAAATACCCGCCCATCTTTTACAATTGCATCAATTAGGTTTTTATTGAAAGCATTTGCATCTCCATTTTTAGGAACGTAGCGATACGATACTACCGACAAATCAGGACTAGGGCCGGTTTCAAATCCTAGCTTTTTTATCTCTACATAGAAATATTTCGCCAACATTATTTTTTCCTCGAGGCAGGCACGAAATGGCTTTAGCCCGAGCAATTTTAGTGGGAGCCATAATCGTAATCCCCTGAAATGTTTGGTAAGTTCAGGAGACAAGTCTGCCGGAGACGGTTCTTCATCGGCGCTTAACGCATTCTGCATATAATTAGCACGATAATATTGGGAAGCTGCTAATGCCTCTTTATTTTTTACTAATACCATTCCGAGCCCATAAGGAAGGAACAAGCTTTTGTGCGGGTCCACCACAACAGAATCAGATAATTCAATACCCTTTAATAGTTGTTTCCCATATTCAGTTAGAATAAAAAAACCGCCGTAAGCTGCATCAATATGATACCATAAACCATATTTTTTTGCAATTGTTCCGATAGCTTCCAAAGGGTCTACAGCACCCACATCAGTAGTACCTGCAGAAGCAATAACTAAAAATGGAATAAGATTTTCTTTTATATCTTCAGCAATAATTTTTTCAAGCGCATCGGCTCTTATATGATAGTTTTCATCTAATTCAACATAGCGGATAATACACTCCGCAAGTCCTGCTATTCGTATTGCCTTAAAAATACAGTGATGTGCTTGTGATGAAACATAAATGACACTCCGCTTAACTTTCTCTGAAGTTATTTTTTTGTAATCTCTTGCCGCAACAATGGCTGAAAGATTAGCAATACTTCCTCCACTGGCAAGGTTTCCGGCACAGGTTGCAGGATAACCAATAAGTTCCGCTACCCACCTGATTAAACTATTTTCAAGGCGTACTGCACCCGGCCCTGCAAAAAATATTCCGGCGTAGCGATTTGTGATATCTGCCCAATAATCGCCCAATGCAGAGTAAAAGATTCCGCCCCCGGGAATGTACCCCAAATGCCCACCCGAAGCAGGATTTAAACCTGAAATATCGAGCCCGCTTTTGAGTGTTTCCAACACTTCATTTAATTGCTCCGGGTTTTCACTCACCGATAAATCTGTCAATATTTTACTTGAATCCCGCTCAAGTATATAGGCCGGTAATGAATCTATGCGGTCAATAAAATTCTCCGTATAGTTGACAACGCCATCCCTTACTGTTTTACGTAATTCCGGGGAAGGCTCCAATTCCCTACTTAGTTTTTCAAGTTCCAGAATTTTCTGAATATCCGGAGAAATACTCATACAACACTCAACTGTTTTTTATCAATTCTGTCATTATTTCCTCTACTTCTGCAGAATTCCATTTTTCAGATATATCGGGAATACCGAGTACTTTTTTCATTATCGAATCCTGCTTTCTGCCACGTTCTAATGCATAGCTGTAAGGCAGGTCGCTAAAGGTAACCATAGAATAAAGCGGCAGCCATTTGTCAGGATGCCTGCTGCTGAAATGTGCCTCTATTTTTTTCTGTAAAATAAAATCGGGGTGAGTTACTAAGTCCCGCATCTCAACAAAATTAGCAACGGCAAGGTCTGCAATGGCATCTGAGTTGGGCTTGCGGGAGTGCTCTAATTCTTCAAAAACTTTTTTCCATGCCGCTTCGCTTTCTCCCTTGCTTAACTGTTTTTCTATTAATTCGTTCAATACTGTACAGTCCTCAAAGCCGCAATTCATACCCTGTCCGTAAAAGGGAACAATGGCGTGTGCGGCATCGCCCAGCATCAGCATTTTATCTTCGTAGCTCCAGGGAAAGCACCGTACCGTTACTAATGACGCAGAAGGATTATGGAAAAAATCTTCCATTAATGTTGGCATTAATGCCACTGCATCAGGAAAGGTTTTATGAAAGAATTTTTTTATGGATTCTTTTGTTGTAAGTGTTGAAAAAGATTCTGCACCTTCGAACGGGAAAAATAATGTACAAGTAAAACTGCCGTCAATATTGGGAAGTGCAATCATCATAAAATTGCCGCGTGGCCATATATGCAGGCAATTTTTCTCCATGGCAAAATCACCATTTGCAGTTGGCGGAATATGCAGTTCTTTATACCCATAGTTGAGATAGTGCTGGGAGTATTCAAATCTGTCGGTAGAAAGCTGCATTTGCAGGCGGGCTGCAGAGAATGCACCGTCTGTAGCAAAAATGCGGGAAGCATAGAAATGAATATCCTCTTTTATTAGGGCATCTTCCAGAACCAGTGAAGCATCCTTTAATGAAATAGTTTTGCAGCGTTTGTTGAAATGAATTTTAGCTCCTTTTTGTTCAGCCAAATCCATTAAGAGGCAGTTCAATCCTGTACGCGATACGGAATAGATAGCTTGTCCTTCTTTTCCATAAGGGAGAAGAGTGGTTTTTCCTGCTATATCGTGCGTCATACGCCCTTTCATGGGAATGGCAATTTTTCTTATTTCATCAGCTATGCCAACCCCCTCAAGTGCCTTCCAACCACGGTCGGAAAGGGCAAGGTTGATAGACCTGCCACCTGCCATGTTACCGGAGCGCATATCATCCCGTCGCTCCAATAATTCAACTTTATATCCCCGTTGCGATAAATAAATTGCAAGTAAAGAACCTACCAGGCCGGCTCCCACTATTGCAATTGGTTTTTCGTTCATCTTGTTAGTGTATTAATGTGGCATTTCGATTTCGCTCAATGCCTCTTTATTGCTTTGATTTCTTTTCTCTTGCTTTTTTGTATATCAATGTGGCACCCCAAAGCATAAAGCCTAATAATAATACTCCTATAATGCCCCATAGGAAACTCACCGTGTCTTTAAGAGTGACAATAAACACAATAGCAAAAAGAAAGATGGTTGCTAATTCGTTCCACATGCGTAGTTGCATGGAAGTCCAGGTAACTTTATTTTTTTGCAGCTTGCGTAAAATGAAATGGTTTTGGAGATGGTATAATGTGAGCCCGAAAACAAACAGCAGTTTAATAAGGAGCCAGGCCGGGGGAGCCCATCCATAGAGAGTATAAAGCAGGGTGAATCCAAATATATAAGTAAGTATAGCAGATGGCCAGGTAATACCGTACCATAAGCGCCTTTCCATAATCTTATACTGATTCTGGAGAATAGTTTTTTCAGGCTCAGGCTTTTTTTCTGCCTCGGTGTGGTAGATAAAAAGACGTACTATATAAAATAGTCCCGCAAACCAGGTTACTATAAAAATAATATGTAATGGAAGAATGTATTTAATCATCGTTTTAGTAAGGGATAAAAAGCATTTTGAATATGATTCACTTTATAACTGTCACCGGTTTTTAGAACAGAAAGAATATCGAAGCGGCTCTCGAGCACCAGGTTTTTCTTTTCAAGATATGCATTGGCAGCTTTAATAAGGTTTTTTTGTTTCTCACGATTCACAAATACTTCCGGTTCGCCAAAAGTATTGGAAGAGCGTGTTTTCACCTCCGCAATTACCAAGTAAAATTTGTCTTTAGCAATAATGTCTATTTCCTGGTTGCCTTGTCTCCAGTTAGTTTCCAGTATCTCATATCCTATCGAGCGCAAATATTCCACTGCCTTTGCTTCACCTTCCCCACCTGTTTTTTGCTTCTCGTTCATTACTATAAATACAATTTTAACCTTGCCATTTCATTCCAAGATTGTAGAATACGAAACTCCACATGTCGCCAAATTCATCAATTTGTTTCGACATGGGTTTGCCTCCGCCGTGACCGGCATTATGGTCTATCCGTATAATAACAGGCTCGTTTCCCTTTTGATGTTCCTGCATAGTGGCGGCAAACTTGAATGAATGAGCAGGTACAACTCTGTCATCATGGTCAGCCGTGGTAATGAGTGTTGCAGGATAAGCTGTGTCGTGCACGTTGTGCAACGGAGAATATTTAATAAGGTTATGAAACTGAACAGAGTCGTCGCTTGTGCCATAATCATGTGCCCACGACCAGCCGATGGTAAATTTATGATAGCGCAACATGTCCAGCACGCCAACGCCGGGAAGAGCTACTTTTGCCATATCGGGATGTTCAGTAATAGATGCGCCAATAAGGAGCCCGCCATTAGAACGCCCGTGAATAGCCAATTTGCTGCGGGACGTATATTTATTATCTACCAGGTAGGAGGAGGCTGCATAGAAATCGTCAAACACATTTTGTTTGTTGAGCTTAGTACCTGCTTCATGCCATTTCTCGCCATACTCGCCACCACCACGCAGGTTGGGAACCGCATAAATTCCTCCATGTTCAAGGAATAGTGCAGCACCCGGACTAAAGGCAGGCAGTATGCTGATGTCGAATCCTCCGTATGCATATAAGAAGCAGGGGTTGTTTCCATCCATCTTTATGCCTTTTTTATGAACTATATACATCGGTATTTTGGTTCCGTCTCTGCTCGGATAAAATACCTGCTCGGTTTCATAATCATCCGATTTGAATCCATTATCAGGCTTAGCAAATAATACTGATTTATCTGCCGCTACATCATAGCTGAAAATAGTTGGCAGCGTAATATAATTAGTAAAAGAATAAAACACGTAAGGGCTTTTTTTATTGGATGAAAAATCGCTATTGCCAAGCCCGGGCAGCTTGATTTCAGTGAGCATTTTACCATCTGCGCTATATACATAGAGCCTTGTTTTGACATTATCCTGGTACGATGCAATAATTTTATCTCCTGATAAACCCACACCCTGCAACAGATTTTCCTGTTCGGGCAAAACGTTTGTCCAATTTGCAGAGTCGGGTTTGGTGAGGTCTATCCAAACCAGCCTGTATTTGGACGCACCCTTGTTGGTCATTACTAATAAGGAGTTTCCATTATCGTCTACCACATTATTATCATTTCTGAAGTCGCTAATAACAGAAACTAATGGGGCATTATCACCGGCAAGGTTTTTCACCATCAACGCATTTCCGTAAGAGGACTCTTCAGAGTGAATGACCAGGTATTTTTCATCTTCGGTGGTATATGCTCCCATTGTGCGCATAGGGTGGTCTTTATCTTCATACACGAGTTGGTCATCCCTTTGCGGGGTGCCTACTTTGTGGTAATAAATTTTCGGATTTTCATTTTTATTTACCAGTGCTGCACCTTTTGCAGGGGCATCATAACGGGTATAATAGAAGCCATCTCCTTTCCAGCCAATATCAGAGAATTTACTATACTTTAATGTATCGCTTAATTGCTTCCCGGTTGCAATGTCGAGCACATAAAACTCATTCCAGTCGGAACCTGCCCTGCTGATGCCATACGCCAAATATTTTTGGTCGTTGGATACACCAATAGCATATATAGCCACAGTCCCGTCTTTTGAGAGGGTATTCGGGTCAAGCAATATGCGTGGAGTGCCTGTAAGCCCTTCCTGTACATAGAGCACACTTTGATTCTGTGAGCCATTATTTTTATAGTAGAATACATAATTTCCTTTATTAAAGGGCACACTATATTTTTCGTAGTGATATAGTTCTGCAAGCTGTTTCTTGAGTGAATCGCGGAACGAAATTTTTGAAAGATAGCCCTGTGTTACATCGTTTTCAGCTTTTATCCAATCGGCGGTTTCGGCAGAAGTGTCATTTTCAAGCCAGCGATAGGGGTCAGCAATTTTTACGCCGAAGTAAATGGTTACAGTATCTACCTTGCGGGTATGCGGGTAGTTTAGTTTTTCAACGGTATTATCAGTTGAGGGGCGGTTGCAGGCTGCAAGAACCAACAGCCCCAAAGAAAATGGATATAACTTCATAATGATTTTAAAATGGATGACGAAGGTATTAAAAAATGCTAAATCTGTTTCTCATTGCCAAAAGGAACTTCAGAATTGTATAACTTTGCCTCATATGTCTCTATTTAAAAGGATTTTCCTATTGTGCCTTATATGCTTCACTTTGTCGGAAGCGAGGGCAACGTATATTTTTATCCCTATGGATGAAAGCCAACCCCAGTGCCTTAAAGCATACGGTATTGCATACCTTGCTTTGAAGGAGGGTGTAACGGTGGAATGGCTGTTGAATTACCGGGGTGGCAGTTTTGTTTTTCCCGATGCCTCTGTTTTTGAAGATGCCTGCAAAATAAGAAACGTAAAATTTGAATTGATTGCGGATGACCAGGAAGCCTCTATCATACAGCAGATAAGCAACCCTGAAGTAAATATGGATGCTGTAAAATTGGAAAAACCACCACGTATTGCTGTATATTCACCCAAAAATAAACTGCCCTGGGATGATGCGGTTACACTTGCACTTACCTATGCTGAAATACCTTATGATGTAATATATGATGAGGAAATACTGAATGGGGTGTTACCTAAATATGATTGGTTGCATTTGCATCATGAGGATTTTACGGGCCAGTATGGAAAATTTTGGGGAGCATACCAAAATGCGTCATGGTACCAGGAAGACGTGAAGTTTCAGGAGGAGATGGCACAGAAGATGGGGTTCCAGAAAGTGTCGCAGATGAAGCTTGCTGTGGCAAAAAAGATACGCGATTTTGTTTCAGGCGGTGGTTTCCTGTTTGCTATGTGCTCTGCTCCCGATTCGTATGATATTGCTTTATCGGCTGAAGGTATTGATATCTGCCAAACCCCATTTGACGGGGACCCGGCTGATGTGGACTGCAATAAAAAGCTGAACTACGATGCATGCTTTGCTTTCAAGGGATTTACTGTAGACCTTAATCCGTATGATTATCCTAAATCGGATATTGATACTTCTCCCTACAGGGTTCAAAAATATGGGTTGAACCAGGACAACGATTTCTTTACCCTTTTTGATTTTTCTGCTAAATGGGACCCTGTGCCCACCATGCTATGCCAGGACCATACCAAAGTAATTAAAGGCTTTTGGGGTCAGACAACGGCATTCAATGAGCAATTTTTGAAATCGTCGGTTACCATAATGGGAGAGAACAAGGGCGCTAATGAGGCCAAATATGTTCATGGGGATTATGGGAAAGGAACCTGGACATTTTATGGCGGACATGACCCCGAATGCTACCAGCACCGTGTTGGAGATCCTCCCACTGATTTATCTCTCCATCCAAACTCACCGGGATACAGGCTTATATTAAACAACGTGCTTTTTCCGGCAGCCAAAAAGAAAAAAAGGGAAACATAATGCCGTAAGCATGCTTTGAATGTGAATAACAGTTCACGCTAAAAAGCAACTCTCTTTTTCAAGCAATAGGTGAATTAGAATTCCTTAATATGTAATTAACATTAAGGTAAAATCCCTTGTCTAATCTTGCACCACAAATCAAAAATAAAACCGACTTTAACATGAAAACAAAAATCAACTACTTAATCGTATTATTTGTATTGGCAATTGCTGCCCCTAAAGCAAATGCTCAAACCCTTATTCAATACTGGGATTTTAATGGCACTCTCCCTGCCGCAGGCGGCGGAGGCGACAGCCTGGGTAACAGTAATGCAACCTATGGTGCGCTGACAGCTAACCAGGTGGCTAAAGGTTTAACGGCTGGACATATCATTTATTCCCGCCCTACCAAACACTATAACTCTGGCACAAGAGACAGTATTTTGGATAATGGCAGCGGAGGAGCAGGGGTATATGATTTCAGTAACAGCAACGATACCGGGGGTACTGCAGCCGGAAACCTATTTGTACGCGCCCGTAATCCTGCTGATAGTTGTGTAATGTATGTATATATACCAACCACTGGTTATAAGAATATCCAATTTGAATTTGCATTGTCTGCTTCCAGTACCAAAGGTGCTAACTATGGAATATTTTCATACAGTACCAATAATGGAACAAGTTGGAATAACTTGACTAAGGCAATGGATACTTTTAATATCAGTGGGGTGTATCGTCCCGATACCTTGCAGTTGCTAAATCCTATCTCATCAGCCAGTGCCTGGTATCCTGTTCATATAAATTTCAGCAGCGATCCGACTGTAAACAGCAATGCTAATGTGATTGTAAGGATGATGCTTGCCGGGCCTAATACACACCAGCAGGCAAGTGGAAATGCTCGCTTTGATAATTTTGCTGTATTGGGAACTATTGTAGCCGGCGTTAATGAAATATCAGCCGAGGCAGCCGGATATAGTGTATATCCCAACCCTGTGGGCGATTTTGTAAATGTAGTTTCGAGCCAGTATACAGGTGCAAAAGTTATTACCCTGTATAATGTTGTTGGGCAGGAAGTGAGCCAGACACAAACCAGCGACTTGCAAACCGCCATCAGTACTTCTTCCTTAAATTCAGGCATGTATTTTGTGGAAATACAAGAGGTAGCAACCGGCAATAAATATACGCAAAAAATTGTAAAATAGTAATAGGTTTTGTTTAGTAATAGGATAAGTCCGTTCCCGAAAGGGGCGGACTTTTTTCTTTACTATTTTGAAGTGAACTTTTAATCCAATATTAACTCCTTCGGGGATTTGTTAATCTTGAATTAATAATGAGTTAATATGGCTTGGGTAATCTTGCACCGCCAAACTCAAATAAAAACAAAAATAATACCTTTTTACCATGAAAACAAAAATTAACTACTTGATTATCTTAATCGCATTAGCTTTCTTTACTCCTAAAGCAAATGCACAAACCCTTATCCAGTTTTGGGATTTTAATGCTACCCTCCCTTCCGGCGGTGCAGGAGGAGATAGCTTAGGTAGCAGTAACCCAACGTATGCATTACCGGCTAACCAGTATGCAACAGGAGCAGCAGGTAGCATTACTTATTCTCACCCAACCGGAGGCGGTATTTTGGACAATGGTGCCGGACCAGGTTATGCATATTTCTATGATTACAGCAACAGTAATGATACTGGTGGTGCTGTAGCCGGAAACTTGTTTGTACGTGCCCGTAATCCTGCACAGAATGCATCAATGTATATTCAAATTCCTACTAACGGTTATAAGAATATTACGTTGGACTTTGCACTTTCTGCTTCCAGTTCAAAAGGAGCTAATTATGGTATATTTTCTTACAGTACCAGTGGTATGGCAGGACCATGGAAGAATTTAACGAAAGCGATGGATACTTTTAATATCAGTGGTGTATACCGTCCTGATACCTTGCAATTGCTAAATCCTATCACAGTAGGAAGTAACTGGTATCCTGTTCAAATTAATTTCAGCAATGATGCAAGTGTAAATTCTAACAAGTCCAATTTTATTGTGAAAATAGAATTTGAAGGACCTAATACGACACTTACAAGTGGCAATGCACGGTTCGATAACTTTGCAGCAAAAGGAACTGTTATAGCCGATGTAAATGAAATATCAGCTGAGGCTGCCGGATACAGTGTGTATCCTAACCCGGTGGGTGATTTTGTAAACGTGGTTTCCAGCCAGTATATAGGTGCAAAAGTTATTACCTTGTATAATGTAGTTGGACAAGAAGTGAGCCAAACACAAACAAGCGCTTTACAAACAGCCATCAATACTTCTTCCCTGAATACGGGAGTGTATTTTGTGGAAATAAAAGAAGCAGGTACCGGAAATACCTACACGCAAAAAATTGTAAAATAGTAATAGGTTTCGTTTAGTAATAGGATAAGTCCGCTTCTGAAAAGAGGCGGACTTTTTTCTTTGTATAATTTACAAGATAAATTTCTTCTGTCCAAAAATGTAAATTGTCGTATAAAAAAGAGGGAGGATTAAATTAAATTTTCCTAATTTTGCACTTGCAAATTAATAGTAGGCTACATAGTAATTGTAAATCGAAGAAATGAAGGTTGTGTTTTTTCATATTATAGTGGATACTATAAACAGATTCATGCCTGCAAGGGTGCGCATGGCAATGGTTGAAAACCGCTGGCTACAGCTTACTTACCGGCCGCTTTTTTATTCCCGGCGTTGATAGGTAATTTGCAATCTGATGTTTGCAAAAGGTATATACACATATACCTCCGAAAATCTGTTTCTAAGTTAAATTATCATAAATTTTATTTTATACATGTCAGAACAATTTATTATTGAAGTTGCAAATGAGCAACATCTTCATTATGCAGAACAAATATGTGTCGAAATGGAAGCCTCTGCAGCAGCAAGGGGTACCGGTATTGCTAAAAGATCGCCTGATTATATACGTGAAAAAATGCTGGAAGGGAAAGCAATAGTGGCCTATACCCGCCAGGGAGCATGGGCTGGTTTTTGCTATATTGAATCGTGGAGCCACGATAAATACGTGGCAAACTCGGGGCTTATTGTTTCGCCTGATTTTCGGAAGAGCGGCTTGGCAAGGCTGATAAAGGAGAAAATTTTTAACCTGTCGAGGACAAAATATCCCGAAGCAAAAATATTCGGACTTACTACCGGACTTGCGGTAATGAAAATAAATTCGGACTTGGGATATGAGCCTGTGACCTATTCGGAACTTACCCAGGACGATGAATTTTGGAAAGGCTGCCAGAGCTGTGTCAATTACTCCATACTGATGAGCAAGGAAAGAAAGAATTGCCTTTGTACAGCTATGTTATATGATCCCAAAGACAAGAAACCGGAAAATAAAAAGAGCTTTTTCGATTTTGCGAAAAATTCTAAAATTCTCGAACGGCTGACAAATATAAAGCGGGTGGCATTCCTTGGACTTGGTAAAGACAAAAAAGAACAAACTGAAAAAGCAAACCAGGCATGAGTAATAATAAAGTTGTATTGGCATTTAGCGGAGGGCTTGATACTTCTTTCTGCGCGGTTTACCTTTCCAAAGAAAAAGGCATGGAAGTACATGCCCTTACTATAAACACAGGTGGTTTCAGCAAAGAAGATGTAAAGAGGTTAGAGAAACATGCATATTCATTGGGAGCGGTATCTTATAAATGTGTGGATGCAACAAAAGATTATTATGAAAAAATATTAAAATATCTCATCTTCGGCAATGTGTTGAAGAATAATACCTATCCTCTTTCGGTAAGTGCTGAAAGGGTTAGCCAGGCTGTTGCGGCTGCAGAATATGTAAAAGAAATAGGAGCAGAGTATATAGCACACGGCAGCACGGGGGCAGGCAATGACCAGGTGCGATTTGATATGATATTTAATATCCTTTTGCCTACTATAAAAATCATAACTCCGATACGGGATTTGAAATTAGCGAGAGAAGAGGAAATTGCATTCTTGAAAAAGAATGGCGTGCAAATGGATTTTGAAAAGGCCAAGTATAGTATCAATAAGGGTATTTGGGGGACATCTGTGGGTGGCAAGGAAACACTTACATCGCATTTGCCATTGCCGGAAGAAGCTTGGCCTACTAAAATATCGTCGAACGAAAATGAAAAGATTGCACTCCTATTTGAGCAGGGAGAATTAATGGGAATAAATGATACCACTTTCAAACATCCGGTGGAGGCAATACAAAAGCTCAATGAAATAGCCGCCCCCTATGGTATTGGAAGAGACATACATGTAGGCGATACTATAATAGGTATTAAGGGCAGAGTAGGATTTGAAGCTGCAGCACCTGTTGTTATTATCAAGGCACACCATGCACTCGAAAAACATGTACTTACTAAATGGCAGATATATTGGAAAGATAATATGGCAACCTGGTATGGTAACTGGCTCCACGAAGGACAATTCCTCGACCCTGTGATGCGAAATATCGAAGTATTTTTGCAAAGTACACAGCAGTTTGTAAACGGAAAAGTTTTTGTTTCCCTGCATCCATACAGATTTATGATCGAAGGTATTGAATCGGCACATGACTTAATGTCTGCTAAATATGGTACTTATGGCGAAATGAATAAATCGTGGTCGGGTGAAGATGTGAAAGGATTTACTAAAATATTCGGAAACCAGGCTGCTATATATTACCAGGTAAATAATTTGAAGATAGAGAGCGGACATGAAGAATAAAATAAGGTGTGGAATAGTGGGAGGTGCCGGTTACACGGGCGGAGAAACATTGCGCTTGCTTTTATTGCATCCCCATGCCGAAGTGGTTTTTGTTCAAAGTAAAACCCAGGCGGGCAAGCCGGTATTTTCTATTCATAAAGATTGCTTCGGGCTTACTGACTTGAAGTTTACGGATAAGCCGGATGATGAAATAGAGGTATTATTTATTTGTGCAGGACATAATGAGGCTAAAAAATTTCTTCAGCAAAATTCAATTCCGGAAAAAACAAAAATAATTGACCTTAGCCAGGATTTCAGGCATAAGGAAAATAGTATTTTTGAAAAAAGAACGTTTGTTTATGGATTGCCGGAATTGAATAAAAATGTGATAAAAAGGGCGGAGAATGTTGCTAATCCGGGATGCTTTGCTACATGCATACAATTGGGTTTATTGCCACTGGCAGCAAATAATCAAATTCATTCGGAGATACATATTTCGGCTACTACAGGCTCTACGGGTGCTGGACAGTCGTTGAGCGAGACAAGTCACTTTTCCTGGAGACAGAATAATGTAAGCCCATATAAAATATTCGGGCACCAGCATTTAAAGGAAATGCTGGAATCATTGGGGCAATTACAGCCGATAACTCCCATCAAGATTAATTTTGTACCTTACAGGGGTGCGTTCACACGTGGAATTTTGGCTGCTACTTATTTGGATTCTCAGTTAGAAGAAGATGAGATTATCAAAATGTTTAAAGAGTATTATAAAGATTCGCCATTTGTGCATATTGTTCCATTCGATGTTGATTTGAAACAAGTCGTAAATACAAACAATTGTTTTTTGCAGGTGGTTAAAAAGGACGATAAGGTTGTTATTATAAGTGCTCTTGATAATTTGTTAAAAGGTGCATCGGGACAGGCTGTTCAGAATATGAACCTGATGTTTGGAATAGATGAAACCACCGGATTAAAATTGAAACCAGTTGCATTTTAAATTGAGTAATATGAAACCATTTGATGTTTATCCGCTATTTGATATTGAACCTGTAAAGGCCCAAGGTTGTTGGATTTGGGATAAAGAAGAGAAAAAATATTTGGACTTTTATGGCGGACATGCGGTAATATCTATCGGGCATAGCCATCCGCATTATATTAAAAAAATAGAAGAACAATTAGAAAAAATCGCATTCTATTCAAACTCCGTAAAAATACGCCAGCAGGAAGAGTTGGCACAAAAGCTGGGCGAACTTTCCGGCTATGATGACTATGCTATTTTCCTTTGCAATTCGGGGGCAGAAGCGAATGAAAATGCGCTGAAGCTTTCCTCTTTCCATAATGGGAAAAAAAGAATAATTGCATTTGAGAAGAGTTTTCATGGCAGGACATCATTGGCTGTTGCTGCTACCAATGATGTATCTATACAGGCAGCTGTGAATAATTTCCACGATATAGTTTTTCTTCCCCTGAATGATATAGAGGCATTTGAAAAAGCCATTAGTAAAGATATTTGTGCTGTGATTGTGGAAGGCATACAAGGTGTGGCAGGTATACAAACTCCTTCCAACGAGTTTTTGCAGGTTATTAGAAAAAAATGTACGGAGACCGGTGCTGTGCTGATATTGGATGAAGTACAATCGGGGTATGGAAGAACGGGTAAATTCTTTGCTCACCAGTTTGCAAACGTTCGTCCGGATGTGATTACTGTCGCAAAGGGTATGGGTAACGGATTTCCTGTTGGAGGCGTGTTGATAGGGCCTCATATAAAACCAAAACATGGTATGCTTGGTACTACTTTTGGCGGGGCATATTTGGCATGTGCTGCTGCCATTGCTGTGTTAGATGTTATAAAAGACCAGCAGTTAATGGCCAATAGCCAAAAGGTTGGGGACTACCTGATAGAGAACCTCAGGAAGATGGAAGGTGTTAAAGAAGTACGTGGCAGAGGCTTGATGATTGGAGTAGAACTTCCTTTTAATGCAGCACAAGTGCGGAATGACTTGGTATTTAAATACCATATTTTTACCGGCTCTGCATCCAATAAAAATACTGTTCGCTTGTTACCTCCTTTAACTATTACAAAAATAGAAGCAGATCATTTCTTGCAAGGATTTACACGGGCACTACAACCACATTTACAAAGCGTAGCACAATGAGAAATTTCACTTCAGTCCATGATGTAAAAGATCCTGTAAGCCTTATCAGGGAGGGAATTTCTCTAAAAATAAACCCTTGGGGAAATGTACATTTAGGAAAAAATAAAACACTTGGGCTCATTTTTCTAAATCCAAGTTTACGCACGAGATTAAGTTCACAGAAAGCGGGCCAATTGCTTGGTATGAATACCATTGTGATGAATATGGATAAAGAGGGTTGGGCGCTGGAATGGACGGATGGTGCTATAATGAATACGAATAAAACAGAGCATATTAAAGATGCAGCAATGGTATTGAGCCTCTATTGCGATATAATAGGGATGCGTTGTTTCCCTACCCTCACGGATAGAGAGGCGGATTATAGTGAGCATGTGATGAAGCAGCTTATCAAGTATTCAACGGTTCCTGTTGTAAGCCTGGAATCTGCTATATTACACCCGTTGCAAAGTCTTGCCGATGGTATGAGCATATTTGAAAAATGGAACAAATCTAAAAAACCTAAAGTGGTGCTAACATGGGCACCTCATGTGAAAGCTTTGCCACAAGCTGTTTCCAATTCATTTAGCGAGTGGATGCAGGCTATTGATGTGGATTTTGTAATAACTCATCCCAAAGGATATGAACTGGCTCCTTCGTTTACAAAAGAGGTACAAATAAAATATGAACAAGAGGAAGCATTAAAAGGTGCCGATTTTGTGTATGTGAAAAATTGGTCTGCTTATGAACCCTATGGACAGATGCCTCCTGTAGAAAAGGATTGGCTGTTGAGCGAAAAGAAAATGAAAGTTACTAATGGCGCATACATTATGCATTGCCTCCCGGTGCGCAGGAATGTAGAGTTACCTGACGAATTGCTGGATGGCAAAAGGAATCTGACCCCCTTGCAAGCTGAAAACAGATTATATGCTGCAACAGTTGTATTAAAAAGAATTTTAGAGAATACTAAAAGCTGATGCAGGAACTCACTGTAGTAAAAATTGGCGGAAATATTATTGATAATAAAGAAAAGCTCAATTCTTTTCTTGAAAAATTTAATACTATAAAAGGTGCTAAGGTTCTTGTTCACGGCGGTGGGAAAGTGGCTACTGATTTATCTTCCAGGTTGGGCATAGAAGCAAAAATGGTAGATGGAAGGCGCATTACAGACCAGCAAACACTGGAAATTGTGGTGATGGTTTATAGCGGTATTAACAAATCAATAGCTGCACAATTAAATTCCTTTGATACTAAATCTATTGGGGTTTGTGGGGCAGACTTGAATTTAATACCGGCTACAAAAAGAGTCAAAGGAGATGTTGACTATGGTTTTGTGGGAGATATATTACCGGATAAAATTCCGGTAAATGATTGGGATACGCTTTTAGCCTCCGGTATTTGTCCTGTGGTAGCACCTATTACAGCGGATGTTTCCGGGCAATTATTAAATACCAATGCCGATACCATCGCTTCGTCTGTTGCACAGGCTTTGAGCAGGCTTTATTCCGTGAAACTTATTTATTGTTTTGAAAAGAGTGGCGTGTTAAGAAATCCTGCTGATGAAAATTCGGTGATATCAAAAATTTACACGAAAGAATACATCAAATTAAAGGAACGGAAAATTATTTCCGATGGAATGATTCCTAAGCTGGATAATGCCTGGGAGGCTATGAAGCAAGGGGTTAATAAGGTGATTATCGGGAATGCATTACATATAGAAAAACTTACGGCTCCTGCTCACGAAACGGGTACCTTATTGGTTCTTGAATGAAAAATAACGACGTAATAAATCTGCTGCAACAGCTTATATCTATTCCTTCACTAAGTAAGGAGGAAGATAAAACAGCAGATGCCATAGAATCATTTTTGAAGGAAAAGGATGTTGATGCTAAGCGCCATTTGAATAATGTTTGGGCAAAAAATAGATTTTTTGATGAAACGAAGCCTATTATATTATTAAACTCCCATCACGATACGGTTAAGCCCAATAATGGATATACAAAAGACCCATTCAAAGCTATAATTGAAGATGGAAAACTATATGGCTTAGGCAGCAATGATGCAGGCGGAGCTTTGGTTAGTTTGTTAGAGGCATTTTTATTTTATTACGATAAACCGCTTACTTATAACCTCATTTATACAGCCACTGCTGAGGAGGAAATCTCCGGCAGGAATGGAATTGAAGCAATAATTCCATTACTTGGTAAAATAGATTTTGCAATTGTTGGAGAACCTACTCAAATGCAACTGGCAATTGCAGAAAAAGGATTGATGGTGCTGGATTGTTTGGCACACGGAAAATCAGGCCACGCAGCAAGAGAAGAAGGAGAGAATGCTATTTATAAAGCATTGCCGGATATAGAATGGTTCAGGACATATAGTTTTCCAAAAATTTCTGAGCTACTTGGTCCCGTGAAAATGAATGTTACAGTGGTGCATTCAGGTTCACAGCATAATATAGTGCCTGATGTTTGCGAGTTTACAGTGGACGTACGCGTAAATGAGTGCTATACTAACAATGAAGTGTTAGATATAATAAGTAAAAATGTAAAGTGTGATGTAAAAGCAAGGTCAACAAGATTGCAACCTTCATTTATAACAGAAGAACACCCTATTGTAAAAGCAGGTAAAGAACTAGGGCTAAAGGTGTATGGCTCACCTACTACTTCAGACAGGGCTTTGATGCCTTTCACAAGTTTGAAAGTCGGTCCCGGTGATTCTGCACGTTCTCACACTGCCGACGAATTCATTTATATAAAAGAAATAGAGGATGGTATTGATTTGTATATTCGGATGCTTAACAAACTATTGAACGTATGAGCAAAAAACTATGGCAAAAGGATGTTGAGGTGAATAAACTCATAGAGCAATTCACGGTTGGCAAAGACATCGAATTTGATATGCTGCTTGCAGAGCACGATATAAAAGAATCCGCAGCCCATGCCAGGATGCTTGAAAAGGTGAGGTTGATCACTAAAGAAGATTTGGAGCAGCTCTTGCCGGGTTTGGATGCAATAGGAATGCAAATAAAAAAAGGCACATTTAAAATTGAGAATGGAGTGGAAGACGTGCATTCGCAAATAGAACTACAACTTACAAAAATTGCCGGAGAAGCCGGCAAAAAAATACATATTGGCAGGTCGAGAAATGACCAGGTGCTTACTGCGTTGAAATTGTATTTAAAAAGTGAATTAGTAAGTATTATTAAGCAAGCAGAAGAAGTTTTTGAAGTTTTTATTAAGCTGAGTGATAAACATAAAAATATATTATTGCCCGGCTATACGCATTTCCAAATTGCTATGCCTTCTTCTTTTGGATTATGGCTTGGAGCCTATGCAGAAAGCCTTTGCGATGATATGGAAATGGTAGTTGCTGCATACAATATTTGTAATAAAAATCCTTTGGGCAGTGCAGCAGGTTATGGCTCTTCTTTTCCTTTAGATAGAAAATATACTACTGAACTGATGGGCTTTGCACAGATGAATACAAACTCTGTGTATGCACAAATGACAAGGGGGAAATCTGAAAAAGCAGTGGCGGTGGCACTGGCATCCATAGCACAGACGCTATCAAAATTTTCGTATGATGTATGTCTTTACCTATCGCAAAATTTTGGGTTTATTTCTTTTCCTGAGGAATTGACCACAGGCAGCAGTATTATGCCTCACAAAAAAAATCCAGATGTGTTTGAATTGGTGAGAGGTAAATGCAATATTATACAGGGTATACCCAATCAGCTTACATTATTGATAAGTAATCTTCCAAGTGGCTACCACCGCGATATGCAACTTACCAAGGAAGTGCTTTTTCCCGCCATACAGCAATTGAAAGACTGTTTGGACATAATTGCTTTTGCATTGCCACAAATGAAAGTGAATAATAATATTCTAGCAGATACTAAATATACATATCTCTATAGTGTAGATGCCCTGAATGAATTAGTAAAAAAAGGAATGTCATTCCGGGATGCGTATAAAAAAATTGGAATGGATATTAAAAAAGGAAGATTTGAAAAGCCTGCACAATTAAAACACACGCACGAAGGCAGTATCAATAATCTTGGGACAGAAAAAATAAGGAAGCAGTTCAGGAAAATAGTTGCGGCGGTAAAATAGTTTTCTTTGATTTGTGTCTTATTCCGTTTTAGGTAAATCAGCTTTAGCCATCAATTCATCTTTGTGTTCTGCGAGGTATGCCAATTGCTTTTTGCCATAGGTTATTTTTACAATTACTACAAAAAGCACAGGGACAATAAAGATAGCAAGGGATGAGGCTGCGATCATTCCACCAAGGACGGTGAACCCGATAGTTTTACGGGAAACAGCGCCTGCCCCACTGGCAAACACCAAAGGAAGTACTCCAAAAATAAAAGCAAATGATGTCATAAGTATGGGCCGTAATCTAAGACTTACTGCATCAATGGTAGATTCTATCAGGTCTTCGCCCGCATCTACCCGCACTTTGGCATATTCCACAATCAATATGGCATTTTTGGCGGCAAGGCCTATTAGAGTTATTAGTCCTATTTGTGCATATACATTATTACTAAGTTTCGGAATGCATACAAGCGTAAGTATCGCTCCAAAAGCGGCAATAGGCACTGCGAGCATCACAGAAAAAGGCACTGACCAGCTTTCGTATAATGCTGCCAGGAAAAGGAAAACAAAAATGAGTGAAAACATAAATATATAAATGGTTTGCGAGCCAGCCACTAGTTCTTCATAACTCAATCCTGACCATTCATAGCCATACCCACGGGGTAATACTTTAGCGGCAACTTCTTTGAGGGCATCCATTGTTTGCCCGCTGCTATAGCCTTGTGGAGAACCGCCATCCACTTCGGCAGAGCGGAAAATATTAAAGTGGGGTATTACGGGAGCAGCTTCTATTATCTTGTATGTAACTAATGAACTAAGCGGAAGCATTTCTCCTGACTGGTTGCGTACATAATATTTATCAATATCCGATACAAATCGACGGTACACCGTATCAGCTTGTATAACTACGTGAAAGGTACGATTATAGAGCGTAAAATCATTCACAAATAAACTACCCATATAAGCTTGGATGGTTTTAAATACATCGGCGATATTAACTCCCATTTTTTTACATTTTTCCCTGTCAACTGTTAGATCATAACTGGGAGTATGCGCTGAATAATAACTCACAGCACGCGAAATAGCAGGATTTTTATTGGCTTCCGCTACAAATTTTTTGACCACTGCTTCAAATTGATGCACATCATCCGTGGTACTGCGCTGTTCTATCATAAAGGTAAAGCCAGCCGATATCCCTATCCCCGGAATAGGAGCAGGTTGCATAATTACTACTTTACCATTTTTTAAATTAGCTTTTTTCACCCGGTCGAACATTTTCGTTATTATGCCGGGAACTTGTTCGCTATCATCTTGGCGTTTATCCCAGGGTTTTAATTGGCAAAAAATAGTACCGCTATTTGACTTCGCTGCACCATTGCTTATATTCAATCCTGATAAAGCTGAATAATCTTGTACGCCCGGGGTTTCACCTACTACCTTCATTAGCTTGGTAATGAATTCGACTGACTGTATAGTAGATGATGCCTCAGGTAATTCATACGTAACAAATACACGCCCCGAATCTTCATTCGGAATAAACCCGGATGGTTTAAAACGGAACAAGAAAAATGTGGCGACACCAATGCATATTAATAGAATAACTACGTACTGTGAGTTGTGAATACCCCGCTTCACTCCATTGGAATAACGATGTGTGAAACGGGCAAAACGATTATTAAATAAATAGAAGAATCTATTAATCCCTTTTGAATGTTCATCAATGTTATGAGGTTTTAAAAGCAAGGTGCACAAAGCAGGTGTTAAAGACAAGGCTACAAAAGCGGAGATAAGTATAGACACCGCTATAGTAATGGCAAATTGCTGATAAAGTCTGCCCACAATACCCGGGATAAAGGCTACCGGTACAAATACGGCAGCAAGTATTAATGCCACGGCAATTACAGGCCCGGTTATATCCTTCATAGCATGTTTGGTGGCTTCTAAAGGTGACATCTTTTCTACATCAATATAATGCTGTGCTGCCTCCACTACTATAATAGCATCATCTACTACAATTCCGATAGCTAATACAAAGCCAAACAAGGTGAGTGTATTAATAGTAAACCCTAAGGGAACAAAAAAGATGAATGTACCAATAATAGATACGGGAATGGCTAATACCGGAATAAGTGCATTACGCCAGTTTTGAAGGAACAAAAACACTACAAATACTACGAGAAGAAGAGCAATGATGAGTGTCTTAACAACCTCCAGTACGGAAACTTTTACAATGGTAACTGATTCAAAAGGTACTTTATAGTCTACATCTTCAGGAAATGTTTTTTTTAGTTTTTCAAGTTCTGCATATACGCCGTTTGCCACATCAAGGGCATTAGCCGTAGGAAGTTGGAAAACTTGCAGAAAAGACGCCCGTTTGCCATCCACATAGGAGTTACTGGAAAAGGTAAATTTGCCTAATTCTACTCTGGCAACATCTTTCATGTAAACCATTTCACCGGTAGCAGGTATTGTTTTTATAACAATATTTTCAAAGTCGGAAACCTTATTTAACCTGCCGTTTACAAGTACCGTTAGTTCATTTGTTTGTGATGATTGTTGCGGAGGAGCGCCGACTGCTCCGGCAGCTACTTCCAAATTTTGTTCGTCTAATGCCGCTGCAATATCTGAAGGAGTTATAGAATAAGAAGCCATTTTTTGAGGATTCATCCATATCCGCATACTGAACTGGTCGGCACGTGTAGTAACATCACCCACTCCCGGAACACGAAGCAGGGCGTCCATTAAATAAATATTGTTATAATTATCGAGGAAAGTAATGTTATGCGTACCCTTAGGAGAATATAGAGCCACCATCAGCAACATGCTTGTGTTTTTTGCCCTTACGGTTACCCCTAATTGGCTCACTAATGAGGGCAGCATAGGCGCTGCAATACCTACCCGGTTTTGAACATCCAATGCAGCAATATCCACGTTAGTTCCTACTTTAAAAGTTGTATTGATGGATAGAGACCCGGTACTTGTACTATTACTGGTTATATATTCCATTCCCTTTACCCCATTGATGGCTTCTTCCAGCGGGGTGGCTACATTTTGTTCCACTGTTTGGGCATCCGCTCCTGTATAGGTAGTGCTAACTGATACTCCCGGAGGGGTAATATTCGGATATTGGTTAATAGGTAATGTGCCGATGCACATACTACCCAAAATAACTATAACAATAGCTATAACGATTGCAGTAACAGGCCTTCGTATAAATGTATCAGCAATCATAATTAGTCGGGCTTCTGTTCGTTTGTCTTTTTCAACAATTCTTCACGGTGCGCTGCCAGGTATTCCAATTGTTTTTTTCCATAGGCTATTTTTACAATAACCACAAACAATACCGGTACAATAAATATAGCAATGGACGAAGCAGCAACCATTCCGCCCAATACGGTAACACCAATAGTACGGCGGGCCACAGCACCTGCACCGCTTGCAAATACCAATGGCATTACACCTAAAATGAATGCCATAGAGGTCATTATGATAGGACGTAAACGCAGTTTCACAGCATCAAGGGTTGATTGTATAAGGTCTTCTCCTGTATCTACACGTACTTTGGCATACTCTACTATCAATATGGCATTTTTTGCAGCAAGTCCAATCAGTGTAATGAGACCAATCTGTGCATATACATTATCGGTAAGGCTGGGCATACATATCAGTATAAGTATGGCGCCAAAAGCGCCAATAGGAACTGCAAGCAATACGGAAAATGGAACTGACCAGCTTTCATATAAAGCGGCAAGGAAAAGGAAAACAAACAATAGTGAAAATAGGAATATATAAATGGTTAATGTGCCTGCCTGTATTTCTTCATAGCTTAAGCCTGAGAAGTCGTACCCATATCCCTGCGGTAATACTTTGGCTGCAATTTGTTTCAGCGCATCTATAGATTGTCCGCTACTGTAGCCTTCAGGCGAGGACCCATCTACTTCTGCTGAGCGGAAAATATCGAAATGCGACAAGAGTGGTGCAGTTTCTGTAGGTTTATAACTGATAAATGAACTTAACGGAAGCATTTGCCCTGCTTGGTTCCTGACATAATATTTGTTCATATTTGTTATCATCTTTCTATAGGTAGTGTCTGCCTGCACTACAACGTGGAAAGTACGATTGTATAAGGTAAAGTCATTTACATAATAGCTGCCCATATATACTTGAATAGCGGTAAATACATCCGAGACGTTCACGCCCATTTTTTCACACCTTTCCCTGTCAACAGTAAGGTTATAGCTCGGCGTATGTGCGGAGTAGTAACTGAATGCGTCGGTAATAGCGGGATTTTTGTTGGCAGAATCCACAAAATTTTTCACTACTGTTTCAAACTGATGAACATCATCACTGGTATTTTGTTGCTCTATCTGGAAGCTAAACCCTGCTGTTTGCCCGAGACCCGGAATGGGGGCGGGAGGAATAACTACAACGTTGGCATTTTTAAGATTAGCCTGGGCAATGCGCTCACGCATAACATTTATAATGCCCGGTATACGCTCGTCCGATGTTTTACGGTCATCCCAGGGTTTAAGCTGTATATAGATTGTGCCGCTGTTAGATTTGGTTGCGCCCGTAATTACATTAAATCCTGCCAATGCTGCATAATGTTCAACTCCCGGAGTGGTAGTTACTATCCCCATCAGTTTTTGCATTACATCTACAGATTCCGTAGTGGATGATGCTTCGGGCAATTCAAAGGTAATATACACCAGTCCGTTGTCTTCACTGGGAATAAATCCGGATGGTTTATGTTCAAATAAAAAGAAGGTAGCAATACCTATACATAATAATA
>Ga0206823_1003_pt1 | contig 78536 bp, 80 predicted proteins | sample Alteio_BWOrgCont_81_FD_152868 | JGI IMG/M metagenome (GOLD analysis project Ga0206823, IMG submission 152868) | Enriched cells from forest soil in Barre Woods Harvard Forest LTER site, Petersham, Massachusetts, United States -... | ecosystem: Environmental > Terrestrial > Soil > Temperate forest >...
GTCGATGGAGCAGTGGGAGCGGAATTCCTGACGGCGTTTAAGGGATATATTGAGAGGCCGGCGCTGCTTCTCATTTAGGTGATGAAAAATACTTGCATTTGTGTGCGTAATGTCATAACATAAGGCCCATGCATCAGGAATATATTTATCGCTTCTCAGCGGAAAAGAGCGCCATCCTGAAGGCAAAACGCGGCATTGGTTTTGACGATGTTATTTATGGTATGGAGAATGGGTGTTTACTTGATACTATCGACCATACGTCGCAGAAATATCCGCATCAAAAGATGTTCGTGGTTGAGGTAAATGGTTATACTTATGTGGTGCCTTTTGTACAAAACGGGGAGGAAGTTTTTCTTAAAACCATTTATCCCAGCAGGAATATGACAAAACGTTATTTGGGGGAGAAAAATGAAAAAAACTAAGACTAAAAAACCAAAAAAAGTGTTGCCCAATTATGAATTGGATGGTGAAGATGCCGAAATGCTGGCGGCACTGGAAAATGGAGAAATAGAATTCGAGCGCATCCCGGATTATGAGTCATTCATGAAAAAGTCCCGGCAAATGGCTCACGAGTATTTCAAGAAGGAAGCGCGCGTCAGCTTCCGCATCTCCAAGACCGATCTCAATAATGTCAAGCGCATGGCGGCTTCCGAGGGGTTGCCGTATCAGACGTTTTTGACCAGCATCATCCATAAGCTTACGACCGGGCAGCTTTCGTTTAGGCCGTGGCACTGACTCCAGGCTAAGTATAAATAATGGCAGGCCACTCGCAGTTTAAGAATATTATGCACCGCAAGGGTGCGCAGGACGCTAAGAAGGCGAAGATTTTCACCAAGCTGATTCGGGAAATTATCGTCTCGGTTAAAACCGGCCAGCCGGACCCGCAATTCAATTCGCGCCTGCGCAACGCCATCATCGCGGCGAAAAAAGCCAGTATGCCGAAGGATAAAATCGATAGCGCGATTAAGAAAGGCAGCTCCGCGGCGGAAGGCGATAATTACGAGGAAGTGCGTTATGAAGGCTATGCGCCCGGTGGCGTGGCGGTCATCGTCGATGCGCTAACCGATAACCGCAACCGCACGGCATCCGAAGTGCGCGCCGCTTTCACCAAATTCGGCGGCAGTCTAGGCGAAATGGGCAGCGTCAGTTTCATGTTCGAGCGTGTCGGCTATATCGAATATCCGAAAGCTGTGGCCAGCGAGGAAGAAATGTTCGAAGCGGCGCTGGAGCTTGGCGCCGAGGATTGCCAATCGAATGAAAATGCTCACGAAATATATACCGATGCGGCGAAATTAAATGAGGTGCGCGAGGGCCTGGCGAAAAAATTCGGCGAGGCGGAAGAAGTGAAATTAACCTGGAAACCCTTAAATACCATCCCCATAGATCAGGAAAAAGCCCCCGCAATCATGAAAATGATCGAAATGCTGGAAGATAGCGACGATGTGCAGGCAGTGACGGCGAATTTTGATATGACGGAAGAGGTGATGGAGGCATTGGGGTTTGGTCCCAAGTCCCAAGTTTAGAAGTCCCAAAGGTTGAACTGGCTTTTATGGGGAAAAGTTATGAAGATTTAATAGTTTGGCGGAAGGGATTGGATTTAACGAAATATTTGTACCATATTACAAGAAGTTTCCCGAGCGAAGAAAAATATGGGCTGATATCCCAGATTAGGCGCTCGGCTCTCTCTATTCCTTCTAATATAGCTGAAGGATGTGTACGCAGCGGAAGCAAAGAATTTCAGCAATTTTTAGCAATCAGCCTAGGGTCAGCCGCCGAGCTTAAAACTCAAATAATTCTCTCTTATGAAATTGGATTCCTTGCCAAAGACGAATATGAAAAAATAAAAGGCGACATATCAGAAATAGAGCGCCTGCTTCGCTCCTTAAAGAAAAGTATAACTTAAACTTGGGACTTGAAACTTGAAACTTGGGACTACCATACTAGGCATCGATCCCGGGCTCCAGCGCACCGGCTGGGGGGTGATAAAATGCGTCGGCAATAGTTTATCCTATGTCGGATGCGGCGTGATAAAATCCAATCCTAGTGATGATTTGGCCAATAGAATCGCCATGCTGCATAACGGCCTTAGCGAAATCATGAATCTGCATAAACCCGATGAGGCGGCGATTGAGGAAACTTTCGTCAATAAAAACGCCATGTCGTCATTGAAGCTGGGGCATGCGCGCGGCGCGGCAATTTTAAGCGTCACCTTGGCCAGAATTCCCATCAGCGAATATGCCGCCCTCTTGGTGAAAAAAACCGTAGTCGGAGTTGGCCGGGCAGAGAAACAGCAGGTAGCCACAATGATTTCCCACATATTACCAGGCGCAAAAGGGCTAACCCACGATGCGGCAGATGCGCTGGCAGTGGCGGTGTGCCATGCGAATCATATGGGAATGCGGAAGTTGATGAGTTTATGAGTAATTGAGTTAATGAGTCTTTTTGACTCAAATACTCATATACTCAAATACTCAAATACTTTATATTTTGACCATGATTGGAAAACTGCGCGGAATTATTGATTCTATCGAGGAAGATTCACTGCTAATCGACGTAGGCGGCGTTGGTTATCAAGTGTTTTGTTCGGGGAATACTCTGCGAAAAATTCCCGGGCGCGGAGAAGCGGTTTCCTTGGCCATCGAAACGCATGTGCGAGAGGATCATATCCATCTTTACGGCTTCCTGGAGAAAATCGAGCTTGAATGGTTTCGTATTTTAACGACGGTGCAGGGCGTGGGAAACCGGGTGGCGCTGGCTATTCTCTCAAGCCTGAATCCGGAACAATTAATGTCGGCAATCGCGGCGCAGGATAAATCGGCATTCAAGGCCGTTAGCGGCGTCGGCCCGAAACTTTCCGAGCGGATAATCACCGAGCTGAAAACCAAGGTTAAATCATTCGCGTCACAGCCTATCGTAATCACTCCCGGGAAAGGCAAACAACCTGCTCCCGCGCCGCATGAGGCGGTTTCGGCGCTGGTGAATCTCGGCTATAACCGCGCCGAAGCCTATACGGTGATCGCTAAAATCGCGAACCAGAATAGTGATATGGAAGTGGCGGAATTAATCCGCGCGGGGTTGAAGGAATTGGGGAGATGAATTATTTTCACCGTCATTCCCGCGCAGGCGAGAATCTCTCTCTCGTCTCTGTTTGCGGGCCGAGAGATTCCCGCCTGCGCGGGAATGACGATAGTGTGTGCGGAAAATAAATGCAGGAAGAAAGAGTAATAGCTCCAATAATGCAAGGCGAGGATGTTACCGAAAATTCTCTCCGCCCATTAACACTCGGAGAATTCATCGGGCAGCGCAAGGTTATCGATAATCTTTCGGTGTTCGTGCAGGCGGCGAAAGCTAGGGCCGAAGTTCTGGACCATGTTTTATTATATGGCCCGCCGGGGCTTGGCAAAACTACGCTGGCACAGATTGTGGCACGTGAAATGGGAGTGAATTTCAAGGTAACCTCCGGCCCATTGCTCACCAAAGCCGGGGATTTGGCGGCGCTCCTCACTAATTTGAGTGAGAAAGACGTGTTATTCATCGATGAAATCCACCGCTTAAACCCTATTGTCGAGGAAGTGCTTTACCCGGCGATGGAGGATTTCAAGCTTGATCTCATAATCGGCGAAGGCCCGGCGGCGCGCACCATCCGCATCGATATTCCCAAATTCACGCTGGTCGGAGCGACGACAAGAATCGGGCTGATTGCTAATCCCTTGCGCGATCGATTCGGCATTCCGCTGCGCTTAAATTTTTACGATATGGCGGATTTAAAAACCGTCATTGACCGCGCCGGTAATATCCTAAATGCCAATCTGACGCCGGATGGCTCGGCTGAAATCGCCAAACGCTCACGCGGCACGCCGCGAATAGCAGTGCGTCTCTTAAAAAGAGTGCGCGATTTCGCCGAAGTGGCCGGAAAAAAACAAATCGATAAAACTATCGCTGACGCGGCACTACGCCAGCTTGAAGTCGATAATATGGGCTTAGATAGCATGGACCATAGATACTTGAAATTCATTGCCGAAAATTATTCCGGCGGGCCGGTCGGCATTGAAACTATTGCCGCCGGATTGTCCGAACAGCGCGACACCCTCGAAGAAACCGTCGAGCCGTTTTTGATTCAGCAGGGTTTCATCCAGCGCACTCCGCGTGGGCGGCTATTAACTCCGCAAGCCTTTCAGCATCTGGGGTTGCAACTGCCAAAAAATGCGGCTTACGGGCAGCCGGATTTGTTAGATGTTAACGAAGAATAAACTCCTACGTTACTTCTTCCCATAAAGCCCGTCAAACACTCCACCATCGCTGAAATGTTTTTCCTGCGCAGCTTTCCAGCCGCCGAGATCAGCTATGGTGAATAATTTTATATTCGGGAACTTATCCGGATATTTGGCGGCGATTTTTTCGTCGCTCGGGCGGTAGAAATGCTTCACAGCTATTTCCTGACCCTCGGCAGAATAAAGATAATTCAAATATTCCTCCGCAGCAGCGCGGGTGCCTTTTATATCAGCGTTTTTATCCACCAGCGCTACCGATGGTTCGGTTAAGATGCTAGATGGCGGCGTTACGATTTCGAATTTATCTTTTCCCATTTCATTGACTGCGAGGAATGCCTCATTTTCCCAGGCAATCAACACATCGCCGATGCCACGTTGCACGAAGGTAATTGTCGAGCCACGCGCGCCGGCATCTAATATTGGCACGTTTTTATAAAGCTGGCTCACGAATTCCCGCGCTTTTCCTTCATCGTTATTGTTTTTCTTTAAAGCATAACCCCAGGCAGCCAGATAATTCCACCTGGCGCCACCGCTGGTTTTGGGATTCGGCGTAATTACCGAAACCCCGCTTTTCACCAAATCATCCCAATCATGGATGTTTTTCGGATTGCCCTTTTTAACCAAAAAAACAATGGTGGAGGTATAAGGCGCGCTATTATGCGGCAATCGTTTCTGCCAATCGGCGGGCAATAACCCGGTTTTCTCGGCGATGGAATCGATATCATAAGCAAGTGCCAGCGTCACCACATCGGCCTTCAGCCCGTCAATCACCGAGCGCGCTTGTTTGGCCGAGCCGCCATGCGATTGCTTCACCGCCACATCCCCACCGGTTTTTTCCTTCCAGTGGTTTATGAATGCCTTGTTATATTCCTCATAAAATTCCCGCGTCGGGTCATAAGAAACATTTAGGAGTTCCAGTGGCGCAGCATTCGCGGTAAAGGAAAAGAACAGAGCTGCGATTACCGGCAGGATTTTATATTTATGTTTCATATCCCCTCCTAAAATTTATATTGAACGCGTGAAAGTATGGTGCGTTCGGTTTGCCTGTCGCCGCCAACTGCGCCGCCGCTGAAGTTAGTATTAGCATAATCTATATTAAATTTCATATTGTAATTCAAATACCAGTTGAGGCCGCCGACCCATTCCCTGGCTTCACGCGCCGATGTGGCCGCGCTTGCGAAAACCGGGAAAGCGCTGCCGTCGATTTTAAGCTCGCCATAGCGCCCAACCAATTCGAATGCGCCCCAGGTGCCTTTATGAATATCGAAAGGCTCATCGGGCACCACGCTATGGTAATCAACATTTTCGCCGGTCAGCACATAAGAGGTTTCCACCTGCCAGGCGCGGTTGGCGATATTGCCGTGTGCGCTGCCTTTGCTAACATCGGTGGTTGATTCGACATATTCGGCAAGCAAGCCGAAGGGGCCGTAATAATAATAGCCTTGCGGAGAAAGCCGCCAGTTGGTGCCATCGGCTATTACCGTGCTGCCGTAATTGAAAAACGCCACCTGCGACATTGTCAAATAAGATGGCAGCTCGGGGTTTTTCGCCGTTCCGTCATGCTGGCCGGTGGAACCCGCAATACCGAAGCCTAGGCCTTTAAGCGCGTCTATTCCCGCTCTTTTGAATGGATGGGTGAAGAGCCGCCCCACTATATCCTTGCCGCCATCGGTATCGGCATCATTATTCTGCAGGTCATACGCGCCATCGACCACGCCGACCCGGTAATCGAGTTCCGGTATCAGGCTGCCAAACAGGTTAACCCCGACATCGCGGTTTGGCACCAGGTTAGTCGGCAGGCCGCGTTCCACGAATTCCTGCTCGTTATCGATTACTAACCTTTCGAGCCCGATTGGCGTTTTATCTTTCCCCACGCGTATATTAAGCGGATCGGAGAAATGGTAATCGGCATAAAGATCGTAAACTTTCGGCGTGCTGCCGGCAAATTCAGGCATGAAGCGGAACGAGGCATCGCCTGAAGTAGCCAGGAATACCGGGCGAGCAGCGCGGATTAAGAATTCACTCTGGTCATTCCCGGCCCGGTCGGCTATCGGAAACCGGCCATCAACCTGCCCATAGCCGCGAACCGTGACACTATTTTTTCCGTCCGGGCTGATGAAACTTATCCCGCGGCGATTATTATAATCCAGCTTGGAGCCGGTTAGGGGTTCAGTTGCCGGCTGGCCGGCCGCCGTGCCGCCCGGAATTATCGGAACTATGGTTTGTGCTAATGCCGGAGAGGCAGGAGCAGGAGTTCCGGCATTTGAAGGCGCTGCCGCTATGGCGGGCTGCGGCGTGCTTATCGCAGCTTGCGGGTTATTCTTCGCCTGTTTACGCTCCGCGGCTTTAAGGTCATTTACCTGTTTTTGCAGGGCTTTCACCTCCGATTCGAGCTTTTGAATTTCGGCATCGAGGTCAGTGGCAGCGAAAGCTTCCGCACCGGAAGTTGATAATAATGCGATGATTGAAACTGTTAGAATCAGGCTTTTATTAGTCATTTTAATCTCCTTGTTGATTTTTATTGAATCGTAATTTTTCACTTTTCTCGATTTGCACCACTTTTCCCTCATGCACTATGATTTCCACCGTGCCGTATTTAACCTCACGAATGGCTTCCAGAATGCGCTTTTCGATTTCCGTTAATTTTTCAGTTATGCTCATATGAATCTCCTATTGCGAAATCATATCTGCCAGGGTTTTATTATCCAAAACGCCGGAAATGGCGTTTCGAACTTCGAACATGGTTTTTCTGATGGCACAGTTTTTCTCGCTCACGCAATCATCGCATTTTTGATAAGCGGTGAGGCTGGCGCAGCGTATGGGCGCCAAAGGGCCGTCCATGATTCTTACTATATCCCCCATAATTATTTTCTTCGCCGGTTTAGCGAGATAATAGCCACCGAAAATGCCGCGCTTGCTGCTGACGATGTCATGGTTTTTCAAATCAACCAGTATAGCTTCAAGAAATTTCTGCGGCGCCTCGGCTTCCTTGGCGATGGTTTTTATCTGCAACATTTTCCCTTCGTTCCTCCCCATTACTATCAAGGCTTTAATCGCATATTTGGCTTTCATCGAAAGCATAAAAAAATAATCTCCTCCCGTGAGGTTGATTGTTATGTCTACTATTTCTATAGGGATTATTGTCTATGAAGTCAATAGAGTATTTTATTTCATTATGAGAAATGTCAACAACAAAGCAATATCAGCAGGTTACCGGGTTGTTCGGGGCGGCTTGTTATTTATTTTTTATAAATAGTGGACGAAATATTACAGTGTATATAAACTAGAAAATCTAATTCCAAAATACCTATAAATCGCAATTTATAGAGTAATAAGACGATTTTATGGAAGACACGCCACCATCACTTCATGATGCTGTAAACCAGCAGGAGAACCAGAAGGAATCGATCCTTTTGATCGTTGAAGATAAAAAGGAATTATTTGAAAAACTCTATGACGAAATTATTGCAACCCAACCAACCTTAGATAAATGTAAAAGAGTTTGGGTTTCCACCTTAGCGGAAGCAATAGCAGTGTTATGCGATCCGGGGCACATTATTGCAGCGGCTGTTATAGATAATGGCTTCTCGGTATTATCTGAAGGTGACAGAAAGGGAAAAACCGATAGTGCCGGTATTGCACTTGTACAGTTTATGCACGGGAATTCCTCTGATCTATTGGGTAAATCTATAGACGATTCTGTTATGGGGGAGAAAATAGGCGCTACCGAAGCACGATATATAGAATATATGGCGCTTAAACGGCGTTCTAAATCAATGTCTTCCGAGCGTAGGAAGGCCTTGAAAAAAGTGCCGATAGTCTGGACAAGCTTTAGCCCGGATGCCTCGAAGGTTATCGGGATTATCATGGCTTTGGGGACTTCCTATGGAGATGCAAGGAAAACCCTGGAAGGGAAAGGTGAGTCCATAGATGTATTGGCAATAAATGAATACACGGTATGTTGCAGAAAAGGCTATGACCAGCTTGTATCCGCGTTTCAATTTATTGAGAATAGGATGATTAGCCCGAAGCATCCCACAGATTCACTTCCAGGTAATACCGGTGGCCCTTCCGCAGCTAGATAAGGACTACGCCCTCTGAATAGGCATGATCTTGTCGTTCATTTGCAACCAAATATGGAAAATGGTGATCCGGGCGGGGATCGAACCCGCGACAACACGATTAAAAGTCGTGTGCTCTACCAACTGAGCTACCGGATCATTTAAATGAACCTGTCTTAAAAAAGCGCGTAACCATAACCGAAGAATTCCGGCAAAGCAAGTGTTTGAGAACAGGCGTTAGCGCACCAGCTTTTCGCTGCCAGGAAAAGCCGGTATATATCTACTTCTCCAATATGTCCGCCAGGCGGCTTTTTTCCTCCGGCGACATAGTATTAATGCGGCTTTGCGCTTTTTCCCGCATATGGTCTTTCACTTCTTTCATAATGGCATCGATTTTTGCAAAATGTTGCTTGATGCTTTCCGGGGTGGCCTTACCGCTTCTTAATTGAGCGGCCAACTCTTTCCTAATTTTGTGCATACGTTCGAAATGCTCCTCTATATAAGGCCGGTCGGCTTCGATTTCTATGCGGCTGAATAAGGCTTGCGACATTAGCGCGGAAGGGTGCCCGAGCATGCCATATCCGCGCGGGCCCTGCGGCGTAACAGCGGCGCTATCATGCGCCGGTTGATTATGCATCCCGCTTTGAAAAAAATGCCCACGGCCCAGGATGAAGGCGATGAGGAAAATATTAAAGGCAATGGAAAGAAAGCAGATAAATTTATTAGAGTCTTCCGAATTCATAGCATTATCTCATTGAATGTTGTTGAGCCGAATATTACATGGTCGAGATCAATTGGCAAATCTTCCGCATCATAATTCGCGGTAAAATTTATATGCCCCAGAAACAGCCCGAGAATTGCCGAAAAGGCAAGCATAGCACCTCTTGCTAAAGCGGGGTGGAAGAAAAATAATACCGGAGCGGGAGGAGGAGCGGCATCTACCCTGTCTATTACTCTATCAAAAAGCGCCGGGTTTACATCGGAAACCTTGAATTTATCCAGCATCTCATCCAATGCTTTAGTCTGCGCCAGAATATCAGGATGTGCGGCGAACATCTCTGCTGCCGTGGTTCTTAAAGCGGCAGGCCAGCGCGAAATATTTGCGCCGTAAATATGCGCCAGCCGCTGCAATTCTTCATTCTTCATAACCCGCTTTCCTCTAATAATTCTTTCAAATTCTGGCGGGCGCGGAAAAGCAATTGCTGCAATGTACCAATATTTATTTCCATAATTTCCGCCGCCTTTTGGTTGCTCATTTCCTCATAATAACATAATACCAGCGCCGCGCGCTGGCGCCCTGGGAGTTTGGCGAGAGCCCTTTTAACGGTTGCTGCCTGTTCCTTCGCCATCGCCATTTCCGCCGCTCCCGGTGATTCATCATATAGAGCATCGGCATCCGGCAAAGAAACCGGGCGTTTTTTACGTTTATAATCGATGCAGGCATTCAGCAATATCTGGTAAAGCCAGGTGGAGAACTTCGCCTTCGGCTGCCAGCGTGGCGCCTCATTCCAGATTTTCAGTGCCGTTTCCTGCGCTATATCCTCCGCCGCGCCGTAATCACCAACCATGCGTTCGGCGAAACGCACTGAATAATTCAAATATTTCCCAATCAACTTGCGGTAAGCCGCAATATCCCGCCTGGCAACAAGCTGCATAAGCTCCAAATCTTCTTTATGGCTCTCATTGGTTTTCATTCACCGGGTTCTAGCGTATTTAACTGTAGCTGCGCAAGAAAACTTATGGGGTTATTTATAAAGAAAGATGAGAAGTTTGGCAAAATCACCCGCGAATGTCTAGCTAACCACCTTCAAGCCCTTATTCCCAATATTTATCAGACGCTCGATTTTATGATGGAGAACGCTTGGGTCATAAGGCTTGGCGATATAATCATCCATCCCGGCCTTTAAGGCTTTTTCCTTATCACCGCTTAAGGCATAAGCCGTCATCGCTATAATGGGAATGCGTGGAATATTACTGCGTTTTTCGCGCTCGCGGATGATGCGCGTTACTTCATAACCGTCCATATCGGGCATTTGGATATCCATCAGCACCAGCGAATAACGCTTCTCGGCAATTTTCTCCAAAGCCTCACCGCCATTGCGCGTTACATCGCAGCTATATCCGGCATTTTCGAGGATGGTGGTAGTGACTAGAATATTCGGGTTATAATCCTCAACCAGAAGAATATTCGCCTGTTTTGACTTTATATTATCTTCTTCTATCCCCTCACTTTCGGTCTTTTCTTCCTTTCGTGTACCACGCAGTTTCAATGGCAGCGTCACCTTAAAGGTCGAACCGCGGCCGGGTGCGCTATCGAGCGAAATGCTGCCGCCCATTATCTCTACCAATCCTTTGCATATGGCGAGCCCAAGCCCGCTGCCGCCATATTGCCTTGTGGTGGAAGGGTCGCCTTGAGTGAATTTTTCGAAAATAGCTTTCTGGTTTTCCGGCGCAATGCCGATGCCGCTATCAATGACTTCCAGCAGCACCATGGAAGTATCATGCGAAACTTCCAGCTCGCGGATATTGATGGAAATGCTGCCGGTGGTGGTGAATTTTATGGCATTGCTAAGCAGATTCACCAATATCTGGCGGATTCTTAAAGGGTCGCCATAATAGCGCCGTTCTTTCATTGCCGGGTCAAAATCGAAATTTATCTTTAGCCCCTTCTCCTCGGCGCGCACCGCCATGATGCCGATTATTTTATTGGTGAGTCCGATAAGGTTGAACCCGATTTCCTCAAGGTCGATTTTCTTCACCTCAATTTTTGAGAGATCAAGCAGATCATTTATAAGATGCAGCAGCGAATCAGCGCTGTCTTTCAGCGTTTTTATGTAAAGCCGCCTTTTTTCCGGCGGCGGATTGCCATGCATGAGAATATTGGAAAGCCCGATAATGGCGTTCATCGGCGTGCGGATTTCATGGCTCATATTGGCAAGGAACTCAGATTTTGCCAGGTTCGCCTCCTCCGCCGATTCCTTGGCTTTAGTGAGCTCTTCGGTTCTTTTCAATACCTCCCCGCGCAGGTGCATCATCAACCGGCGGTTCAATATCCAGCCCATTACTCCAAACCCCGCAAGCATGGCAATAGCCACCCCAATCAGAATGCCATAATATCTGACGGTAAATTGCAGCCCCTCGCTGAAAAACGACTGAAGCACGGCGGTTTATTCTCCAAACCGATACATTATACAATAAACCCTTCCACTATGCAGCAATTTCCCTTCTCTTCCTCATAAATCCTGGGCTAACCTTCAAGGGAACCGGCCAAAACAAGATTTTTTTAGTGACATATAATAGAATATTCGTCTAAATACCGCCCCAAGTGCCATAAAAATTCCATTAGTTTAATTTTTAATGGTTTTCTTTTCTCCTTTAAGGGCGGTTAGCTCAGCTGGTTAGAGCGCTACGTTGACATCGTAGAGGTCGTTGGTTCGAGTCCAATACCGCCCACCATTTTTTCCTATATTTATCAGGGGGTTATCACGCGTCGCCTTCCGGGGGCAAAATTGCTTATCCGACCGGGGAAGCATGGGGGAAGCAGCCGGAGGTAAATTGGGGTAAGTGGATTTTATTCTTTAAAAGGTGCGAATCCCCCATGAGTTAAGCCACTTTTCATTATCCTTGTTTTTTTGGATTAGGCTTACCTCAAGCTTTATAATCATGACAAATAAGAGCAGCGAATACAGGCGAGAGCGATGCTTCCATCGCTGATCGTATAAAGCAAAAAGATAGGCCGGTTGGGTTATTTATAGAAACCGAAAATTCCCGGGTTTGGGTAAAAACATGGTCGGAATTAATCCGTGAATGTGAAGGGCGACTGAAATTTATACAGGATAAGTTAAAAATCGAAGTTTCCGATGATGATATAGAACAGAAAATTGCAATATTAAAAAATTCATTCCTGAAAGAAGATGTTAAACCAACAAAGCAATTCCTGGATGCAAAGGTACTGGAAACAGCGTAGCTAACCGACCTTGATTACCGCCCTCTGAGCCAATTATGAATAAATCCTAATATATGAAAGGACTTTAATCTTTCATTTGTAGAATTTTTATTTTCCCCTTTTTACACTCCCGGTTCTCACGTTCATCAACTTTGAACCAAATAATAGGAGGTATCTATGGCACAGCCACAACGCAAATTTGCAGGAAGTTTTAAGGTTCTCGAAGATTTTAAAATCCCATCTTATGACTTCAACGCTTTTCTTTCTATCGGCCAGCGTAATGTCGAAGCTCTGAACGCCGCCAACCAAGTAGTAGCGGAAGGCATACAGGCTATTGCAAAACGTCAATCGGAAATAGTCAAGTCCGGCGCTAAAGGCGTTATCGGTCTATTCCGCGAGGTTTATTCTTCGGAAACCCCGGAAGCGGGAGCCGCAAAGCAAGCCGAGTTTGTCCGTAGCGCTTTTGAAAATGCTATGGCGAATGTCCGCGAAGTAGTGGAAATGGTTTCAAAATCCAACATCGACGCTACGGAAGTGCTGACTACCCGCCTGACCGAAGTTATAGGCGAAGTAAGTAAGGTTTCTGCAAACAAGGGTAAGAAAAGCAATAACGATTAATCATCTTTTAACTTCTAGCTTAGAAAAGGCCGCTTTTAAAAACTGCGGCCTTTTTAGTGATTTGGTTGTATAATAAAAAATAGAATAATATGAAATCACAAATACCAGAAGATAAAAAGGCAACGGAATATCTCGCTAATGAACGAACTTTCCTGGCATGGATAAGGACAAGTATCTCGATAATCAGTCTTGGTTTCGTCGTTGCTAAATTTGGCGTGTGGCTGCGTGAGCTTGCGGCGCGGCTTGCCCCGCAAATACCTATCCATAGTACCGGAATGTCCATGCCGATAGGCGTTACGATGATGGCGTTAGGCGGCATTCTCGCGGTTCTGGCAGCATGGCATTACCATAAAGTTAATCAGGCAATTCAGCGCGGGGAATTGAAAGCCAATCGAGCGCTGGTTTTGATCGTGACTATCGCTGTTGCGCTACTGGCGGCAACGATGATTACCTATATGCTGTTCACGGCGGAAAATCTCTGATTATTCTTCGTATCCAAGCTCTTTCATCATATCGCCGCCGATTCTGTTGAAGAATTTTAAGTCTTCATCCGAGAAATAAATTTTCCAATCACCTACCACGCCTTTCCGGTAAAAAGAATTTCGATCTTCCTCGCCGCGTTTTCTTCCACCGGAAAGTTTCTCGAAGCTGGATAAGTCTTTACAGGCATGAACCATGCTTTCCGAATTATCCGCCCCCAGGAATTTCAGAATATCGGAAAAATGCGCGGGGAAATCCTGAATTAATTGCTCGTATGATACGGCAAGAAACGCGTTCGGATGCTTTCTGCCAAACTCGAATGCTATTTTATTATAATCCAGCCATTTCTTCGCTGTCGGTTCTATGGAGTTTTGAAAAACTCCCGGCCTTCCCGTTACTCTTGTTCCATGCCTGTAAGTTGAAACAACAACATCTCTGCCATCCCGGTAAATATGAATGAATTTTGCTTCGGGAAAAATGCTGTGCATATGATCTAAAACCATAGCATTTGCCGGAGTTTTATCGCCTATATAATTACTGGTTTCCTTTATTTCCAATTTGCTGAACATCACGGAAATGAAGGAAGTTACAAGAAAATTAAGATCATTATCCGTCATGTTCTTATAACCGGGATTACCTTCATAAACTTGGGCGGCAGCAACATCCAAGACTTTGCTGTTATAAACATTCATTGATTGTTTTAAGAAGTCGCCAAAGATCGTAAAGAAATGTCCTTCCCCGGAGCAGGTAATTTCCGGGTGGGAGTCCAGGGATTTTTGCAGCCAGGTAGTGCCGGATTTCGGAACGCCGGAGATAAAAAACAGCTTCTTGCTTAAGACTTTTTCATTCTTTCGGTTGATGTCTTGAAGCTCGGCTAAATGCATACTTTAATCCCATAACTTAACTTTATATGATTTAAAAAATGCCTTATATTGTGGGAGCTTGTAAAGCCTTGGGTGCAATTATGAGGGAATTTTAATTTATGAGAAAAATTTAATTTCTCATTGGTAGAGTTTTCACTCTCAGGCTCTTAGAATAATTTGTTGATAAGGAGGCAATATGCGTATCCTGGTAGTCGAGGATGAACAAAAACTTTCAAGCATTATTTCGCATGAACTAAGCGTTCAGGGTTTTGATGTGGAAGTTGCTGATGATGGGGCGAAGGGCTTAGAGCTGGCAACATCATATTCCTACGATGTGATTATCCTTGATATATCGCTGCCAAAATTGAATGGAACGGAAGTGCTGGCTGGAATCCGCAAAAAAGATAAATATATTCCGGTTATAATGCTGACCGCCAGGGATGCGGTCGGCGATAAAGTAAAGCATATCGAGGGTGGCGCGGATGATTACCTGACCAAGCCATTCGCATTTTCAGAGCTATTTGCACGAGTAAAAGCTCTGCTCCGCCGCAGCCAGAATCAGAAAAACGAAACCATCCGTATAGCCGACCTGGAAGTTGATCGCCTCAGTCATCAGGTGCGCCGCGCCGGAAAGCGGATCGAACTTAGCGGCAAGGAATATGCGCTGCTGGAATATTTAGCACTTAATATAAACCAACCATTATCCCGCACCATGATAGTGAGCCATGTATGGGATCAGAGTTTCGAGGGGCTTACCAATATCGTCGATGTTTATGTGCGGCAATTGCGGGGCAAGATCGATGGTGGCCATGAGAGGAGGTTAATCAAGACAGTTCGCGGAGTCGGCTACACATTGAATGAGAAAATCGAATGAAAATGAATATCCGCTCGATCCATTTCCGGCTTATTATCTGGTGCAGTTGCCTAATGGTGCTGGCATCGCTTCTATTTGGAGCCTATGTTTACCAGGGAGTCCATGACCGGCTTTATGGCGAAATGGAAAAAACGCTCACCCGCCGCGCCAATCAAATCGCAAAAAATATTCTTCCCCATGCTCACGGTGCGGAAATTTCCGATCAGATAAATGAAGTTTATTCGCCGGAGGAAGGAAACCGCTTCATTCGCATTTCAAAAAACGACCATAAGATAATTTATATTTCCGGCCAGCCGAAGGATAGGCAGTTTAACCCTGACAAAATTCCGCTGCCGATAGTAAAGGCGAAAGAAACGAGGGTGGAAAATCTAGCACCCGATACTGATATGCTGATCGTCACCATTCCGGCGGAAGTTGCGGGAGAATCCTTTCTGATTGAAATGGGAATCCTTACAGATGAAATGAAAACCGCACTGCATGGGCTGGTGGTTACACTTTTAATCGGGTTGCCGGTGCTGGTTCTATTTGTTTCAGCGGGGGGATATATGCTGGTGCGGCATTCCTTAAAACCAGTCGAAAATATCCGCGCTACCGCCGAGCAGATTACTTTTGGAAACCTAAGTAACCGGCTGCCGGTGGAGCATACCGGAGATGCGCTGGAAAATCTTTCGCTTACCTTAAATCAAATGCTGGAACGGCTGGATGATTCCTACCAGCAAGTCAGCCGGTTTTCCGCCGATGCCAGCCATGAACTCCGCACTCCATTAACGATCATGCGGGCGGAATTGGAATCGATGATACGGGAAGAAATGTCTGAGAGTTTACGAGCGCGGATAGGTAGCGTACTCGAAGAATCCGAGCGGTTATCGCGGGTTGCCGAAAATCTGTTTGCAATTTCCAAGATGGATGCCGGGGAAGCAAAAATCGCTCATGTCTGGTTTAATCTTTCGGAATTGGTCAAGTCCACCGCCGAACAGATGGCGCTATTGGTAACGGAGAAAAAGATTAATCTTAACATTAAGCAAACTGATTTCGCCCCGGTTCTCGGCGATCCGGCGCGAATTAAGCAGGTGGTGGTGAATCTGCTCGATAACGCCATCAAATACACCCCGGAAGGCGGCGATATATCTATAAAAACTTTTCTGGCCGAGAAAAAAGCGATCCTGGAAATAACCGATAATGGTATCGGCATTCCGTCAGATGCGCTTCCCCATGTATTCAAGCGGTTTTACCGAGCTGATGAGGTCAGAGCGCCGGAAATATCCGGCGGCGCGGGATTGGGGCTTTCCATCGTGCGCTCTATCTGTCAGGCGCATGGCGGGAATGTGGAAATCGAAAGCATCTATGGCTGCGGCACAACCTGCCGGGTGGAATTGCCATTAGTTAATGGAAACGGAAAAGGCAGAGGTCATAATGTCGAGGCGTAAAACAATTGTCATAGCGATTATTGCAATATTCTTGATCGGGATATTACTTTATTTTGTGCCGCTATCCTCAAAATCGAAAATCCTACCGAAAGAAGATGCGAAGCCGGTGGCAGTGGCCGAAGTCACGCGCCAGGATTTAATTCGTGGCATAACTTTAAGCGCGGAACTCCGGCCTTATCAGGAAATCGATCTTCACGCCAAAGTCGCCGGATATTTGAAATTCATCACTGTCGATATCGGCGATCAAGTGAAGAAAGGCCAGGTTATCGCCAAAATCGATACGGATGAACTTACCGCCGATCTTGCCCATGCTACGGCGGCTTATCACGATGCGAAACTCGATTATGACCGGACTGAGGCGGTAATCAAAAAGCAGCCGGGATTATTGGCGCAGCAGGAAGTGGATGATGTACACGCAAAATTCGAGATGGCGAAAGCCAACATGGAGCACGCAAAAACCTTCATGGATTATTCAACTATCATTGTGCCTTTCGATGGCGTGGTAACTAAGCGCTATGCTGATCCCGGCGCTTTCATTCAGGCAAGCGTCAGTTCGGGCACTCAAACCCTTCCGATTGTGCATATCGCAGAGAATAAGCGGCTCAGGCTCGATTTCCCGATACCGGAAGCTGATGTTCCTTTCGTGAGAGTCGGAACGCCAGTGGCAATCACGATCAAGGCCACCGGGCAAACTATAAGCACAGTGGTTGCCAGAACTGCCAATAAAGTCGATAGCAGCACCCGCACGATGGAAACCGAAGTCGATATTAATAATGCCGATCTTCGGCTTACCCCCGGAATGTATGCGGTTGTGAATGTAAATCTTGAAGGGAAAACCGGAGTCTTAACTCTCCCGATTCAGGCGGTTTCGATCAGCGATCAGCCGAATGTTTGGGTAGTTAATAGCAAAAAAGAAATAGAGGAGCGGCCAGTTACCATCGGAATGCAAACCCCGGATAAAGTTGAAATCCTGGATGGCTTGAACGAAGGCGATCAGGTGGTATTTGGGAGCCGTGATAATGTAAGCATCGGAATGAAGGTCGATCCAAAACCAGTGGGAGGAAGGTTATAATGAAAATATTATCCCCGGAAGAATTAGAAGCGCTTGCCACTTTAAGCAGTTCCGCCATATCCAACGCCATTGAAACCTTCGATGTAAGAAGGCGCGATATGGGCTATATGGGCAAAACAGTAATCAACCGGCTGCCGAAACCGAAATCAATGGTTGGCTATGCGGTGACAATGCGAAGCTCCTTAACCCCTCCGGTGATAGGAGATAGCTACCCTGACCGCAGCGATTGGTGGGAGAAAATGGCAACCTTTCCTAATCCAAAAATCTTAGTGATAGAAGATATAGAAGAATATAAGGGCAAAGGTGCGCTTGCCGGGGCTACCCATGCTTCGATATTTAAAGCGCTCGGCTGCGTTGGGATAGTAACCGATGGGGCGCTGCGCGATCTAAAGGAAATGGAAGAAATGGGATTGCATATATTTTCCGGTAGTGTCAGCCCTTCCCATGCTTACGCCCATCTTGTCGATGTTGATGTTCCGGTAACTGTCGGCGGGCTTACCATCAGAAGCGGCGATCTTCTGCATGGCGATCAGTATGGGATTGTTTCGATTCCAACAAAAATCTCCCATAAAGTTTCGGCAAGGGCGCTTAATATTCTAAAGCATAAAGCTAGGATTCGGGATTTCTGTACTGCGCCGGAATTCTCGTTAGAGAAATTGCGGGTGATGGTGAATGAACTGCTGGATGAAACCGGGATCGAGAAAATCTAATGTCGCGGTTTTCGATTAAATATCCCTATTTCGTTCTGGTTTGCTGCCTGATTACCTGTGTGGTTGGAATTACCAGTTTGGTTCGGATGCCGGTGGATTTATTCCCGCAGGTAAAAATTCCGGTGGTGGTAGTCGCCACATTCTATTCCGGGATGCCAGCCGAGCAGATAGAAAATGATATTACCAGCCGGTTCGAGCGGTTCTTCACTTTGGGAAGCGGCGTAGATCATATCGAATCCAAATCGCTTCCGGGAGTAAGCCTTATCAAAGTATATTTCCAGCCGGGAACAAACCCTGATTCGGCGGTAACGGGAATATCGAATCTCGCTATGGCGAACCTCCGCCGCTTGCCGCCTGGAACATTGCCGCCTGTGGTTTTGAAATTCGATGCTTCGAGTTTACCGGTATGTTTGATTACCTTGAAAGCAAACGGCCTTAACGAAACGCAACTCCGCGATTTAGGGCAGTTCACAGTGCGTAATCAGGTTGCCGGGGTTCCCGGCGCTTCGGTGCCGCAACCATTCGGCGGCAAGTATCGGCAAATCATGGTCTATGTCGATCCGCTGAAACTGGAAGCAAACCAGTTGAGCGTGATGGATGTTGTTCGTGCGGTTAATAAATCCAACCTGATTCTGCCAGCCGGTGATGTGAAAATCGGGCCGTTCGATTATAATGTTTTCACCAATAGCCAGTTGGATACGATCAAAGAGGTCAATGCCGTTCCGCTTAAAACTGTGGGTGCTTCTTCGGTAACTGTCGCAGATGTCGGCCATGCCGAGGATGCGGCGCAAATCCAAACCAATATAGTTCGCATTGATAGCCAGCCTTCCGTTTACCTGCCGGTGCTGAAACAGGGCGGCGATTCCAATACTATCGCCATTGTGGATGGGGTTAAGAAAGCAATATCCGATCTTCTCGATGTGCCGAAACAGCTCGTTACCAAAGTGGTATTCGATCAATCGGTATTCATCAAAAACGCCATCGAAAATCTTATCCACGAAGGTGCAATCGGGCTGGTTCTTACCGGGCTGATGATTCTAATATTCCTTGGGAGCCTCCGGGCGACTTTGGGAGTATTTTTCTCGATTCCGCTTTCGGTGATGGCGACTTTCATGATCCTGTCGCTAGGTGATAATTCGGTGAACTCGATGATACTTGGCGGGCTGGCTCTGGCGTTCTCCCGACTGATCGATAACTCGGTAGTAGTGCTGGAAAATATCTACCGGCACTTGGAGAATGGCGAGGAGCCGGAAGTAGCTGCCGCAACGGGCGGAAAGGAAGTCGCGCTGCCGGTGCTGGCCGCAACGCTCACCACTGCCATCGTATTTTTCCCTGTTACTTTCCTCTATGGAGTTAGCAAATATTTGTTTTCTTCGCTTGCCCTGGCAGTGGTGATTGCGCTTGCCGCTTCTTATGTGGTGGCAATGACAGTAGTGCCGCTATTCTGCGCCAAGTATCTCCATAAGCCGCATGACCAGGAAGAAACGGATTCCGGCGATAAACGGGTTTCATTCGGAGAAAAGTTCAATAACTGGTTCCATAGGAATTTCGAGGCAATGCTGGTGAAGTATGCCGCCATCCTGGAAAAAGTATTGAAGCGCCCGGTTTTCAGCCTGAGTATCATGGTGGGAATCTGCTTTTTCAGCCTGTTCCTGATGCCGCTTCTTGGATATTCCTATTTCCCGCGCACCGACCCCGGCCAGTTTGTAATCAATATCAAAGCGCCGACCGGCACCAGGGTTGAAGAAACTTCGGCGGAGGTTGCGAGAGTGGAAGATATAATCCGCCGCATCGTGCCTAAAGACGAACTTGATGTTGTGGTTTCCAATATAGGGGTAACGCCGGATTTCTCGGCGATCTATACCACGAATACCGCAACTCACACGGCTTTCATCCAGGCCAACTTAAAAGAAGGCCATAGAACCGGCAGCTATGAATATATGGAGCGCGTCAGGAAAGCCGTCGCCGAGGAATTGCCGGAGCTTACCGCTTATTTCCAATCCGGCGGGTTGGTGGACGCGATATTGAACCTGGGCTTGCCAGCGCCGATAGATATTCAGGTAAGCGGCAATGATCTTGATGCAAGCTATAAAACCGCCAGCGAAATCGCACTCAAAATACGCTCTCTTTCGGGAGTAAGCGATGTGTTTATACCACAGGATATAGATGCACCATCATTGAAGCTGAATATTGACCGCATCCATGCCAGCGAAATGGGGTTAAGCCAGAAGGAAGTTGTGGATGGCGTTATTACTGCACTCACTTCTAATGGAATGATCGCGCCGAGCTATTGGGTTGATCCGAAAACGGGTTTCGATTATATGCTGACTGTCCAATACCCGGAAGATAATATAAAAACATTTTCCGATCTTAAATCCATCCCGCTGCGCGGCGAAAACAGCAAGAACCCAACGCGCCTGGATATGGTGGCGGATATGAAGCCTATCCTGTCACCCACTGTGGTAAACCATTACCAACTTCGCCGGGTTGTAGATATTTATGTGTCCCCCAAAGGCGAGGATTTAAGTCGGGTAGCTTCCGGTATAGAGAAGGTAATAAAAGAGGTAAAAATCCCGGATAATGTGCGGATAACCATGCGCGGTTCGGTTAATGCCATGACCACTTCATTCAAAAGTTTTGGGCTTGGGCTGCTGCTATCGGTTATACTGGTTTATCTGATATTGGTGGCACAATTCCGTTCTTTCATCGACCCTTTCATCATCCTGCTTGCCGTGCCGCCCGGATTTACCGGCGCTATCATTACATTGCTGCTTACCGGAACCACATTAAACATTATGTCGCTGATGGGCGTAATCATGCTGGTTGGCGTGGCGGTTTCCGATAGTATCCTGATCGTGGAATTTACCCACCGATTGCGCGAGGATGGCATGGCGCTCCGGCAAGCCGTAGTGACCGGCTGCCAGGTTCGGATGCGCCCGGTTCTAATGACAACTTTTGCCACCATGATCGGCCTTATACCTATGGCGCTAACACTTGGAGCCGGAAGCGAAGCTTATGCGCCGCTTGCCAGAGCTATCATCGGCGGGCTTGGTGTTTCTCTGGCAATGACGATCTTTATCGTGCCCGTGGTTTACCTGCTTATCTACCGCAGAGGGGAAGAAGAAAAAGTTACGCACCATTCACAACCAGTATGGGGGGCGGAATGAAAAGAGCTTGGTTAATCATTATTCTGCTTTTAAGTTTCCCGGCCTTTGCCGAAGAAACGCTGACTCTCGATCAGGCGCGGGATATTGCTATAAAGAATCATCCCGATGTCCTTTCCGCCGGATTCAATACCCAGGCGGCGGAGGAAGATGTGAAGGCAACGCGCTCGGCATATTTCCCGCAAATAACCGGCAATGCGGTTCGCGCCTATGCCGGTGACGATACCCGGATAGCCGCACCGGGTAGCCTGAATAATCCGCTTATCATCAATCGCGGATCGGCGGGAGTTGGACTCAGCCAGTTAATTACCGACTTCGGCAGAACAGGCGATTTGCTGGCATCATCCAAATTACAACTGGAAGCGCAGAAAAGCCGAACAACTTTTACCCGCGATACGGTGCTTCTCGATGTAACCCGCGCTTACTATAATGTTTTACGCGCCAAGACTTTGCTGAAAGTTGCCGAAGAAACATTGAAAACACGGCAGACTTTACTAGACCAAATAACTTCGCTCCGAAATGTAAAAATAAAATCCGACCTGGATTTGAGCATAGCCAAACAAACTGTGAATGATGCGAATTTATTGCTTTTAAAAGCACAAACCGGGGTGAGTGATGCGGAAGCAACGCTATCGGAGGCATTAGGGTTAAATCAGCCCCGGCACTTTATTTTAACCGATGGCAGCAAAGTAACCATGCCTCCAGATCAGGTTGATTTACTGATTCAGGCGGCACTCGAAATGAACCCGGAACTGGCGGCGCTGAAAGCCGAGAAAGGTGCGGCTGAGAGATTTGCGGAAGCGCAAACCGAAGCGCAATATCCGACAGTAAGCGCCCTCGGATTTGCCGGAGCCACGCCAATACGCGATTCCGACCAGCAAATAGAATCCAATTATGCTGCCGCAGGGGTTAATGTCAGTATTCCGCTATTTACTGGTGGATTACTTACCGCACAGGAAAGAAAGGCCAAATATAAAGCCAAGGCCAGTGGAGAGGATTTAGAGGCGCGAAAGAATCAGATAGTGCGGGATATTCAGGTTGCCTTCGATAATACCCAAACTAGCTATAAAAATATCAATGTCACCCAGGAATTGCTGAAAAATACCACCGATGCGCTGAATCTCACCCAGGCCAGATACGATCTCGGCAAAAGCTCAATAGTCGATTTAAGCGAAGCGCAGCTATTCCAAACCCAGGCGCAAATACAAAATGCCAATGCCGCCTATGAATACCTAATCCAGCTTGCCCTGCTTGAATATAAAATCGGCGGCAATGTTTCTATAAATCCTGCCGGGCGCATCAGATGAGCCGCCAGGAAAGCGAAAACAAAACCCAAAAATCATATGTTTGGGGGATGATATATTTTCAATTTACACAGATAAGCGGACACCGGAAGGGTTTAAAAACTATCGTTCTTGCGAGAGTCTTTTTCATTGCGGGGTAACAGGCTTCCACCCTCGCGCCAAGCGCTGCGCTTCGGTAATCTGATCCGGTGTCATCACTGTTGCAAGCATACTGATACCTTTGGCTGCATCTTCATTGCCGGATGCCGCTGCTAGGCTGCACCACATATATCCAAGTACATTATCTCGGGGCACGCCTTGCCCACGTAAGTACATCTTACCCAGGCTGACTTGTGCCCAAGCATAACCTTGTTCGGCAGATTTGCGTAACCATTTTGCTGCTTCGGCTTCGTCCTTCTGCACACCCTGGCCATCTTGATACTCGCGGCCAAGTTGATATTGTGCATTAGCAGCGCCCTGTTCAGCAGCCTTACGAAACCATTTCGACGCTTCAACATCATCTTTTGGAAGACCTTGTCCCAACAGGTACATATTACCAAGAGCAACCTGTCCCAGTGCATTACCTTGTTCGGCGGCTTTGCGAAACCACTTTGCTGCCTCGGCATAATCCTGTAGTACGCCCAAACCATTATGATATGTTGTACCAAGTTCAACCTGCGCGATGGCATCCCCCTGTTCTGCAAATGGGAGCAACATACGTAAAGCTGTTTGGGTATCCTGCTCATTATTGGTCGATGCTGCCATTGCATCCACAGTCGCCCAGGCTGCTAAAATGGCTATGGTAAGAATGAATCGTTTTTTCATAAAAGCCAACTCTTTAGCTGTCTAATCCACACAATCAAAAGCCCATTGCATTGTTCCAACTTTTGCGCTGAATCGCGCATAACGATTGTATTTCGCGCATTCGTTACTAGCCCACTGCTGGGCGTTACCATACATTTCACTCCCCGCCCAGACTACGACACTTCTTGGATTAGAGCTTATGATAGGATTCCCGGCGCACCCTGTTATTAACAGTAAGCTCATTATTGCAATTGCAGATTTTCTTGTGGATTGCGACATTCTGATGCTCCCGTTTTATGGCGTAAAAAAGCCAACCAGAAGGTGTCCTGCCTCTGGTGGCGCGGGAGTTAAGAAATCGCGATAAAACGATTGCGACGGCCTTTAGCCGGAGCCTGGACATCCAAGACATGCTTTCGCATATCTCGCCGCCGCCTCCCGGCCCAATAAGGGTCGAAAGGCAGCATCGTATCGTGATGCCAAAAAACGTTTATCGCGGAGTTCTTACACCCCGGAAGACAGTCTTTGCCCTGCCTTCACCGGGGAGGGTAACAGAGGCGTGAATAGGTGGCAAGCAATACGAGAAATAGTTGCCCATATTTTTTGCTTTTTTATCGCCCATAATCCTAGAGAGTGCTAAGTATTACCGGCAGAGATCAATTTGATTAGGAGCAAAAATGACTAGGCGTAAAAACCGGGATACCCCAAAATGTATGGATATAAAATCCTGGCGGGCTTTTACTAACAAGGAAATGCAGGCATGGTTGGAAAGCAAACGTTCTTCTCTTGATAATAAAAATAATAAAAGAAAAAAATCTAAAAAAGGCTCACTTCTAGCAGTTCGTAAAAATCTTTCGCCTGTTGATATGTATTGTTATCTAAAAGCGAGATTTGGTGAGCCAAACGGCTTCCAGAATTTTCTCCGCAGGGATGATAGTGATAATTTAATACATTGGGATTTTAACCTGAAAGCAGATAATGAAGATGTATATATCTGCGGCACATCCCGGGAGATTCATTTTTTTCTTTCGGAAAACCTAGCTGATAAGGATTGGCATAACTTTATTTTGAATATTAAAGAGGATTATAAAAGAGTAGGTAAAGAAAAAAAGGCAGTCTTACAGTCGTTGGAAAAGTGGGTCATTTTTCCAAATAAATTTGTAGAAATTGCCAATATTTGCGCGGAGCACCATGCAGATATTGTAGATAACATAGCCGGATTCAAATCTTTTAAGACCCCTTCTTATAAAACAAAAAAAGAGTCGCTAGCATGGCAAAAAACCTTAAAGCAACTTGGTGAACGTAGTGCAAAATTATATAAAAGCTGCCTTGAATTATCTCTGATTACACCAGTTTTGGCAGAGGCTTTTATAAATATGACAATATTAATGCTTTGTAAAAAGGAAATCAGAAATGACAAGCGTCAATTTGATTCTTTTATTAGATCGAATATAGATATTAAAATTTTTGACTTATTCTATAAGTGCGAAAGTTTTGCAAAAGTAATAGATAAAGATTCGCCTGAATTCAAAAATTTTAAGAGAATCATGGATAAACGGAATCATATCATTCATGGCAATATTGACCCGGAAAGAGAGAAGATAGAAATAGTATATTTTGAAGGCAAAAGGCCGTTGTTTGATGATCCTGGTGATCATATAGGCAAAGTATTTGATTCGCTGGAGAATCGGCATCAGCCACAAGAGGTTATTAAGGACTATGAAGCTGTGCATGAATTCTTATATTATGTAGCATCATGCCTGGAACCAAAAATGAAGAAAGGATTTTGGAGAATAATGGAAGATGGTTATCCAGGTTATGATGTAAATCGTAAAAAGTTCGGAGCCTTATTTCCTGAGCATACCGTTATGGGTATATTGGAAGGTATAAGATACGATGATGAATTAATTGTTAATTAAGAACCCACGGCTATTGGCGGCTACTTCTCCTTCATTTATTGATTACAACTATGCAATTTAAAACTCCGAAAGGTGTTATTTTTGAAATTCCTAATGATTGGTGGACATTTGCAGAAATGGAAAATTTCTCTGTAGATGGTAGTGGCGATTACTATTATCCTAAAGAAGATGCAAAAATCCAGATAATTCCTTTATCGGAAATAGAACCTCCGCAGCGAAATAAAGGCATACCACCCTTTAAGAAATATAAACTCGTTCCGGTACTTTTTGGCTTCTTGTGCCCAGAACCTACCTTGCCCCCTATAGAGATTGAAAAATTGCCTGAAAAGTCAGCTTATGCTTACCGGGTCCATAATGGCTATCACCGCTATTATGCTTCCATTGCTGTTGGTTATGATAAGATTCCGGCTATAATCTGCAAACCATTTAAGTTCTAACCGTAATGGAGTCTTTCATAACATCATTAACTGTAGTTGGCCTTGCTGAGATCGGCGATAGGACGCAGCTTTTATCTTTACTTCTGGCAAGCCGTTACAAAAAACCCGCAACAATTATTGCCGCAATATTTCTGGCCTCCCTGCTGAATCATGCAATAGCCGGGGAACTTGGCGCGGTAATCGGGAAATATCTTAGCCCTGATATACTCCGCTATATTCTCGGCATTTCATTTATCGCAACTGCAGTTTGGATGTTGAAGCCGGATAAACTTGAAAGTGAGGATGTTAAGATAAAAAAATCTTATGGAGCTTTTGCCGCCAGTTTTGTTGCGTTCTTCCTGGCTGAAATCGGCGATAAAACCCAGATAGCGACTATACAACTTGCGGCCAAGTTTCCTGATTTGTTAGCGGTAATAAGCGGCACCACGCTAGGGATGATGGCAGCCAATGTTCCGGTTGTTCTGATGGGAAATGGTCTTGCGAAGAAACTGCCGATACGCCTTATTCATATTATTGCAGCGATAATCTTTGCAACTTTGGGAGTTCTTGCCTTATTCAATATCGTCTAAATATTCAAGTTCTTAATTTTATTGTTTTGGACTGAATAAAAATAAAAAACGGTATCGCTGCCAATGCCGCCGCTATAGAAAAAATAATTAACCAGGTAACAGATATATCGTAAAGCATCCCGATTATGGCACTGCCGATGAACCAGGATATTCCGTATCCGGCAGTGAATATACCATAAGCCGAGGCACGCCGCTCTATAGGAACTATTCCGGCAACCGCTGCCGGGATGATTGATTCATGCACTCCCATTCCAAGGCCCCATAATACGCAGCCCGAAAGTGCCAGCCAAAAGCCTCCCATAAATGCCAAAGGTACGCTTATTATTGTCATTAAGGTTAAAGGAATCAATATGCGGATTCCTTTTTTATCGAACAGCCTGCCATATATCAGAGAGCCGAGGCCGCCGGTTCCCATCGCTATCGAATAAAACACCGGAATCCAGGTGGTAGGAACTGATTTTATTTTCTCGAAATGAAATGCCATTAGGGAGAAATCAGGAAAACTGGCAGCCACCAACGCCGCTCCGGCAAGATAAATCCAGAAAATTTTTGGCAGATGGCCCGTACGGATATTAAGAGCCTGCGGCTCCAGCCCCTCAGGCTTTGGATACAAATAGCGCGCAACTAGAATAAGTGATAAAGTAATGATGGACGGGATCGCCAACACGGCGAAAGCGGTTTGGTAACTTCCCTGATGAGCGAGAACCGCTGCAACCGCCAACGGCCCCAGCAAGGCGCCGAATTGGTCAAGAGCTTCATGGATACCGAATCCAAGACCGTATCCGATTTCCTTAGAAGCATGAGATAACATAACATCGCGCGGAGGATTCCTGGTTGCTTTTCCTATGCGCTCAGCAACAATTAAAAGCGCAGCGACTTGCCAACTTCCCGCTAAAGCCAATAGAGGCACAGCGGTCATCTGAACAAAGTAGCCGATTAGCGTAATTGCCCAGAACTTGCCAGTGCGCTCAGCTAACCGGCCCGAAACTATACGGAGCGCATAACCTAGCAATTCCCCGAACCCGGCGACTATTCCTACTATCGTTCCGCTTGCACCTAAAGCGGCGAGATAAGGACCGGTGATGCTCCGCGCTCCTTCATAAGCGAAATCGGCAAATAGACTGACGATGCCGATTACCAGGACAAATTTGAAGGAAAGAGAAGGGTAGGCTTTTTTGATGGTATCAATAAATTCGCGCATAAGATTTATGGATTCAAGCTATGGAACCCTTGATATCCGATATATAGCCCGACGAGTATTATAAGAACGCCGGACATATAAGGCGCATTTTTGACGATATTACCGAACCCGGAGAAGCGTTTGGAAATGTGTTTTACGCTGAGCGCAGCGATGGTTCCCGTGGCAACCATCGTAAGCGCAAGACCGATGCTGAAGCAAAGAACGAGCATAGCGCCGAGAGTAACTTTTTTAAGCTGCAAACATATTAGCAGCACGGTGATAGTAGCTGGGCAAGGAATCAGCCCGCCAGTAAGGCCAAAAATAATTATCTGTCCGGTAGTGATTTCTCGATTAGAAAAGCGGCGGCGAATATCGTCAGCATGGGCCAATTCGTGTGGGTCTTGATAGCCGGGAGCCACCAAATCAAGACCCTCGTTTTCCGTCGCATGATGCTCGTGGTCGTGATGGTGGTGGTGATCGTGGCTATGCGAATGGCCGCCATCGTAATCCCGCCGATGCTTCCAGGTACGGATTATCATCCAAAATGCTACCGCTAATATTAAAACCGCAGAGGCTATCTGAAAATACGGCTCATTTGCTTCCATGTTCCATTGTTTGCCAAAATGCAGCCCTGCGAGTGCGATAATCCAAACAATAGCGGTATGGGAAATAGTAGCCGAAAGACCAAGCAACACGGCCTGTGTAACTGTACCACGAATGGCGATAATGAAAGCTGCCATCATGGTTTTTGAGTGGCCCGGCTCCAGCCCATGCAATGCGCCAAGCAGAATTGCGGCAGGTATAAATAGCCAATAGTTGGCAACACCTTGTTGCAATAAGCTGGCGATATCTGGCATAGCTAGGTTTCCTTATTTTAAGTAAGAACGGAGGACATCAATTAATTCCTCAGCGCCCTTAGCGCGATTTTTGTTTGACTCATGGGTGGGGTCAACAATATGGAATCGGATGTGATCTTCGATAACTTCCGTCATTAATCCATTCATCGCGCCGCGTGAAGCAGCAATAAGTTGGAGCACCTTGCTGCAACTTTTCTTATCCTCAAGCGCACGCTCGATGGCCTCGACTTGGCCGCGAATCCGTCGCACCCGGCTAAGCAATTTAGTCTTTTCGTTATTGGTATGGCCCATATTTTCTCCAATATTTAAGAAGAATCACATATACTGGGGTATAGTATATTGTCAAATAATAAAATGCTTTGAATTTTTTGTTGACATAAAGTTTTTAGAGGCGTAGTTAGGCTGCCAGTTAATTATTTTTTTAACCTATAAGGAGGACTAAATCAGTGTCTGACGGGCCGAGTAGTAGCCACTTGCGTTGGTGTGGAAAACACGACTAGCATTTCCGTATAGCTGATTAATCCTCAAGCTCTACCGGAATGTTAATCGTCCGGTGGGAGCATATTAAATTCCTTCCCCCTTAGTTTTTCACACTTATTAAAATTGCCGCTTCTTAAATTTGAGAAATCAAAATTAAGATTGCAGCGTGCATATTGCTGTTGTTTATCACAAGCTAATTCATAGCTTTCGTGCAGCCCTCTTGCTGTGTCTTAGCTTAGAAAATTGCCTGGGAATGAAAGCCGCATATTGCCCACTGCAATCTTAATTTTGAATCCTTAAATTCTCCGCTCAGTCATTGGTTTTCTTTAATTCTAAGGAGGAAACGATGAAAGAAAATAAGGCAAATCAAGATAAATCAGCCGTCCTGGATAGGGCGCATATCGGCGATATAAAAGGCGCTTTGGGTACGATCAAGCATGGTGATATAGCAAAACGTGATGGCTGGAAGGCGCATATAGCAACCTTCCTGGCGATTCTTGGGCCGGGGCTGATCGTGATGGTTGGCGATAATGATGCAGGCGCTTTCGGCACTTATACCCAGGCAGCGCAGAATTACGGCACGACTTTGCTTTGGACGCTGATGCTTTTAGTGCCGGTGCTTTATGTAAATCAGGAAATGGTGCTTCGCCTCGGTTCAGTAACCGGGGTTGGCCATGCGAGATTAATTCTGGAACGGTTCGGTAAATTCTGGGGAGCGTTCAGCGTAATCGATTTATTCTTGCTGAATGCGCTTACAATAGTCACCGAATTTATTGGAATTACTTTAGCTCTCAGCTATTTGGGATTACCAAAAGAATTTGGCGTTATCGCTTCGGCAATTCTCACCATGATAGCTGCGAGCACAGGGGATTTCCGCAAGTTTGAAAGATTTTCGCTGATGTTGGTATTAGGCAGCCTGTTTTTGGTTCCGGTAGTGATTATGGTGCATAGTCCACTCGGCCAGATCGCGCATGATTTCATCGTTCCTCAACTGCCGAAAGACGCAAAACTTAGCGAAGTAATGCTGCTTATCATCGCTATCGTTGGCACTACGGTTGCGCCTTGGCAGTTATTCTTCCAGCAAAGCTATGTGATCGATAAACGCATCACTCCAAGGTTTATCAATTATGAGCGATTCGACCTTTGCCTGGGGATTGTGCTGGTGATGATCGGGGCTGTGGCAATGATGGCTTTCACCGCTGCAACATTCGCCGGACATCCTGAATTTGGCAATTTCACCGATGCTAGCGGTGTGTCCGTAGGGTTGGAGAAGTATGTTGGGAAGCTACCAGCGATATTTTTCGCAATAGCGTTGATAGATGCCAGTATTATCGGTGCATCCGCAGTGTCGCTATCAACCGCTTACGCAATCGGCGATGTGCTTTCGTTGAATCATTCCCTGCACAGGAAGCCGAAGGAAGCAAAGGGGTTCTATCTTGTTTATTGCGGGTTGATTGCCGTAGCGGCGGCTCTCGTTTTAACTCCGGGTACTCCGCTTGGTTTGCTTACTAATGCCGTGCAAACATTGGCTGGCGTATTGCTGCCAAGCGCAACCGTTTTCCTGTTATTACTTTGCAATGATAAAGCGGTGCTGGGGCCATGGGTAAATTCACGCGGACTTAATATATTTACCGGCGCAATAGTAGCAGTTTTGGTTATGCTCTCGGTAATACTTACCGCCTCCGTTCTATGGCCTGACCTCGGAGAAAAAACTATCATTTCCATATTGGTTGGCGGCAGTCTTGTTGCCTTGGCAATAAGCATTGGAAGCCAATTCTTTAAGCGTGGACATTCTGAAACGGAGCAATCGGCTGATAAATCACTCCGCGATACATGGCGGATGCCTCCGCTTGCCGAGCTTCCAGCCAAACGGTTCACGGTAATGAATCGAATATGGATGATCGTGCTTCGCGCATATCTAGTGATTGCAGGTGGATTAGTGCTGATTCGCATTGTCCAGCTAGCAACCGCAACTCAAGGATAAAATTATTTTTATAAGGAATACGAAAATGAAAAAAGTCATTTCCATAGCAGCCATGCTGCTTGGCTTTACCGCCGCTCAAGCCTTTGCCTATGGCGGTACTTACGGTGATTATACATTGGCCCCGGCAACAGAGCAGAAACCCGGTTCGGAAGCCCCAGCCTATGAAGATTGGCAAGCGCACTTCCAGGCAACCGGGATATATTCGGCATATCCGGCGTTCTCAGCCGATTATTCCGGGCCGGAGAGCCTGAATCCGCATGGTCAGCAAAGGCATACCGATACAGCAACAGCTTTTCTAGGTGCCCGCGTTTGGAATGGCGGAGAGGTTTATTTCAATCCTGAGTTTTCGCAAGGAATCGGGTTTAATAATACTTTCGGCTTAGCGGGATTCAGCAACGGCGAAGCTCAGAAATCCAGCGGCTATACGGGAAAGGTTATAGGTGAAAGATTGTTTATCCGTCAAACATTCGGGCTTGGTGGTGAGACGGAAAATATCGAATCAGACCAAAATCAACTGGCCGGAACCAAGGACATTTCCCGCATCACCATTACTGCTGGTAAATTCGCCGCCAATGATATTTTCGATAATAACACTTACAGCCACGACCCGCGCACTCAATTCCTGAATTGGAGTCTTATGGAATCCGCTGCCTGGGATTTTCCGGCTGATGCGCGTGGTTTCACTAAGGGTGCGGTAGCAGAGTTGAATCAAAAAGATTGGGCGGTACGCTTTGGCTCCTTTATTGAAAATGAAATACCAAACGGCAAGGAAACTAATCCGCATGGCTTTACTTCATTAGGCAATGTAGCGGAACTGGAAGAACGCTATAAGCTCGACAAAAAGCCAGGTGCGACAAGGTTTCTAGTTTTCTTAAATAGCGGCAGAATGGGGAAATTTGGTGATGCTTTGGATATATCGAATGCAACTGGTGAAGATATAAATACTGCAATCGCCGGAACCCGCAAATATGGCAATATAAAATACGGCTTTGCCATCAACAGCGAACAAAAATTAACTGATGACCTCGGTGCATTCGCCCGCCTTAGCTGGAACGATGGCAAAACCGAGGATTGGTCATTCACCAATATTGATAGAAGCCTTGCGGTGGGCTTGAGCCTACAAGGCAATAGGTGGGGCCGCAATGATGATACAGTCGGCCTTGCCGGGGTTATGAATGGAATTTCCAAAAGCCAGCAAGAGTTCTTGAGCGATGGCGGTCTGGGCATCCTTATAGGGGATGGAAAGCTGAATTATGGCTTAGAATCCATCATCGAAACCTATTATTCGTATAAAATAAACAAGTGGATTTCTCTAACGCCGGATTATCAGTTTGTTTTGAATCCCGCCTATAACCAGGATCGCGGGCCAGTGAGCATATTCTCCGGCAGGCTGCATGTGGAGTTTTGAGAAAAATGATTCTTCTTATAGAGAGAAAAATAATCTAGTATAACCATTAAAAGCCGTTCTCAAATGAATTCACCTTTATCGTTTTGAATATTTCGGCAAAATCTAATTAGTAACTATTGGCCAACTCGCGGGATTGCCGTATCAGTTCGGAAATAGCCTTGCGGGTAGCTATCGATTTCGCGGTAAAACGGCCATGTTTTAGGGCATTCTTATTTCCCTTCGGTGCGCCGGTTGACATGCCGCCGTGCATCCGGCAACGCCCGTTTTCCATAGCCGGAGATCGGCATGATTTACCCGTTCTGGTTTTGGCACCACAACGAGGTGCGGTAGCAAGAGGGATTATTTTAGGGTGCATGGGGTTGACTTCAAGATTTTCTTCCTCCCCCCGTCCTAGCCCCCCGGTTACTTTATCTCTGTTCATCGCCAGTCTTCCTGTCCATTGTCCCGGCAACAGCCACCTGACCACCGGCAACCTGCACATGCTGGTGAACTACTGTCACCTGTTGTTTTCCACCGCCGCGCAGCTTCGATATAGTCAAAGCGCCTTCCTGAAAAACGGTCATCATCCGAGCGGCGGCATTCGCTAACTTCACCCTATCTGCCGGGAGTTCGTGGCGATTTGCTTCGGCTACCAGGTTCATAGCGAGAGAGTGCGCGGCGGCCATCTGATGCGCCACCGCCTTTTCCACACTGTCCTTTGCTTTAATGGTTTCAGCCATATCCAAGGCCAGCTCAGAAGCACCGGCATCATTGGCAAGATCAAGGCGGTTCCGGCTGGCTGATATGGTGGCCATATCCGGGTTTCTCACTGTATCAACTATGCCAACCAGCGATTCGCTATCATTCCTGGTCGGTATGAGTTCACCGCCAGTGCCCACAGCGGGCGCTTCGGACAGGGCAAGAAATTTGTTGGCGGCTTCTTCTGCGCATTCGGCCTCCCATAATCTCAATGCTGCATTATTCGAGTTACCCATTGCTTCCCACTCTTTTGCAGAGGTACGCTGCGTTTTTGCATACATCTTCAAACGGTGCGCATCGGCGGCGGTTTCAGGATTGGTATAGGCCATTTGTATCTCCGTATTAACTGAGGTCATTATAACATCTTGCCTGCCACCGCACCAGTCGCGGAGTAAAGTAAGGCGGCTTCCTCAGGTGTATGACTCCCCCCATCATACTTTTTTGTTGTTAAAATAAATCCTCTATCGAAAGGCTATAGCTTCCCTCTGAATATCTTAATCTTATTGACCACACTCTCTAATGCCTTGCGTGGATTATCCTTTTTTGCCCAGGCAGTATAATATTTCCCTCTTTGATTCATCAACTTGTACTGAACCTCAATAAACCCCCAAATCTCAAATAATAATTCTATTTGGGATTTGGGGGTTCTTTGCATATCGTGTTCCGCTAATTTTTTATTTGGCCATAGGTCGGGATATATACGGGACATCTCCGCCGCAGAGTATGGCACCGCGCCGCCGCGCATGGCGGCCTGCACAAAACGGCCAACTCCGCCCGTGATCCTTTTCCACGGAACGACAGAATGAACAGTAATGTCCAGGGCCACTTCATTGAGTATATAAATAGACCGCCGGTTATGAATAGGCCGGATACGATCCACGGCCTGCACGATTTCGGCTTCGCGTATTTGCTCCATCACTTCCTCCACAATCGGATGCGGATGGACGGAAACCGCTACCGGCGAAACTTTGCCGTCATGCCTCCGTATCCCCCGCGTCACTTTGAAATAACCGCTGTTGGGATCGCTCGGAACATCCGCTATCGATAAGAAAGGTTCTTCATCAGTTGCGGCGTATGCCCGCGCAATGCTTTCCACCGCCGACCATGACGGCTGTTCTCTGCCGACACATGCCGCCGCTTCACGATTCTGATAGGTATTGATGCCGCGCACCGCGTTGAAATGGGTGGTAGCAATGTGATCGGAAAAGAGCGGCTGCAATACCGCTTCGACAGTTTTATTGGCTAACACCAGCAGTGACTTATGCGGGAGGTTATTAACATAGGTTGCAATACGTGCCTGCAATCTTTCAGCGTCTGCAATACTGGATGCACTGAGCGGGCTGCTATCTTGTTTCTTGCCGGTTATGGATTGACGGCTGAATCCCTTGCCGGTGGTCTGCATAACATATGCATTGCGTTCGACCCGGAACTCACGATATTCCAAATCGTCTCCGAACAGCTTTTTATTGAGAGCAATACTGGCGGTTCCATCCAGCAATAATATCGGCGCTCTGCGTGCCAGCAGCGGCTTTTTCAGCGCATGAACAAAAATCTGCCGTTGCCCTCCCGATTTTTCTCCACTGGTGCTGCCACTAGCATAGCGTATTTCAAGGGAATTGAAATCACGGCGTCCGCTTTTCCATTCAAGCTCAATCTGGCGAAGGAGCGCGATTACCATGCCTGCCTCGGATTGCACACCCTTGAGGTTCTCAATAATTTGCGCATCAGCCATACCGCCATTGATAAGCGATTCCCTTCCGGTGACGGTATTCTCAAGAAACCGGCGAGCGGCAACAATTTCTCTTTTTGTACACACTGCCCGCATCCTAGCTAGGTACTGGCGGTGTTCATCGGCGGCAAAGACATTGTAAATTTCGCGCAATGTTTTTTCTATTCTGCCACCATTGTCAGCCATATCCTGGCCGGGTAGGCAATTGATGATGTGGTTAGGTGCGAATCTGTGTGTGATGTTGGCTTTCATTGATACTGATTCATCGATAATCAGCAAATCGACGCTAGTGGGAATCGCGTTCAGGAAAAGATGATCATGCATACAGATAATAAGTCGGCCCTGCCGGTTTCTCAGGGCTTCGATCTGCCTTTGGTACGCACACGCGCTGCGATGCTGACAGGTAGCGCAAAGCGTTGTCTCGACTCCTAGCCCAGCTTTAGCAACGCTCTCCGCCGCCTTATGCCGCTGGCACATTTTCTCTTCTTCGGGTGCTGATGGATTGTCAGCACCGCGTCCGCGAAACACCTGCACAGGCATACTGAATGGTTTGCGCAGTTTATTATATTCCGCTTCTGCTTCTGCTGCCTTTTTGAGTGAAGGCACCAGAAGTGCAACGGTAACTTCTTCTTTTATATTTGCTATGGCACTAAGCGTAGCGGCGGTTTTACCAAGTCCAAGACTTGCGTTAATCAAAAGCGGCGCTATGCGGGGAGTTTTGCGGTCATGCGGCATGGTCATTGCAGTAGTCAAATTCCGATGCCATACGTTCAGCCCGGGCGGCTACTGCTTTCTCCACCGCCTTATGCACATAATCATCGATAGCCTCCTTCATATGGGCGGCCGCTTTGTTCTTGTCCGCGTTGTCATAGGCCGGATAGGGGTAATACGGCAGCAGTGACGTTACTGCGTCCGGCATCCGCGCTGCTTCTTGCTCACGATCGAATATCCATTCAAAAATATCATCCAGGAATGCATCACTCGCATAGCGCTCGATTTCTTCCTGTGAACGATTTCCACAAGGCGCAGCATCAATGGCAGCGCGTATATCGGTCTTAATTGCCACTTTGTCCGTACCTTCAACGCCGTTAGTGCTGACATAGGAAGCAATGGCGGAAATAATCGGCTTACGGAATCCGTTCTTATCGTCACCAATACTTGCTAAGTATCCTTGGTAACCAAGGCCCGGGCAATATTCCGCCGCTGCTTTATAGGCCGGTTTTCTTTCTCCTACGGTTGGTATGTTCAGTGTGGCATGATCGTCTAATCCTGGCCAAAATCCTGACCGGACAGGCAAAGGATCATTAATGCCTTCCTCAAACCGTGGACGAGCTATGTAATGCACTTGAGCAGGCTCAAAAAGAGCCGGATCGATCAGCTTATATCCTTTGGATTTATTGGTAGTACGTGCATACCGCCGCAATTCTGCATTAGTATATGGCTTATCCAAATAAAACCAGATATGCAGCGACAACGTATCGCTTCCGTTCATCCCTTGCGATGATGAGAACTGCCAGAAAAACGAAACATCCCAAAATTCCGGCGGCAAAAGACCGACAACATATAATACCGCATCAACCGGATCGACAGCGGGATCGGTTGCCGGAGGACATGGGATTTTATCAATGTCGATCATCATATGTGAACGCGGAACATCCACCAATGTCGGCAACGCGTCTTTCCGCGACTTTGACCGCCTAAGCGCATATTTCCAATCCACGCCATCGGCAGGCGCACCGCGTACTACACAAACATAGGGATACTTTTCCGCGTGACTGATCTGCGTTGCCAGAGCGTGAATATTATGGCATAGAGCCGTCAAAACCTTAAAGTATTTCTGCCTTCCATACGGCTCAGTCTTAATCTTCCCAAATTTATCTTTATAAAAACGCTTCGCCATTCGGCTGCGATAATCACCAGTGCTTTGTAAAAAGGTGATAGACCCGGGATCACGGCATGATTTTGCTTGTTCTTCTGCACTTCTAATCTTATAATCTGATTGCTTACTTTGATTCGCCCGTTGCTCGCCAGCGCGGGCGTTTTCATTGGGCGGAGACATGATAGTTGCCAGTGTCGGAAGTGGACGATTTCAGCGGAGACATTATAGATTCCGCATAAGCATCTAATTCGGATGCAGGGTATATGGGGGTGCGGCCAGCGTGTCGAAAACGAGGGCCTCCACCAATAACGGCATATTTTGCTAATGTGCCGACAGTGCGGCGAATCCCATGCTTGCTAAAAAAGATATTCAACAGCTTCGGCTCTGCTAAGTGGGCGTTCGTGGTTATCCATAAGTCACTCCCGTTAAATTACCCGCTAGGGGCGGAAATGACTTTTTTATAACATGTCTAATTAATTGATTTCTAACGATAATTCCGTAACATAATGGCGGGCAAATTTCCGCTTATTTGTTACGGCGTCTCTCTTGTCGCAGTTTCAAAGCGCGGGATATGGCTATGTTCCACGCGCTTTCAGTGCGATTATCCTCACGGACATTCTCCGGCAAATTCTTATCTAAGAGCATGACGAATTTAACAAAGGGCGATGGTTTATATTTTTCGTCTTTAGAGTCCATTCCTCTTGATGATATTTTTCCACCGGCCTTTATCACTATCTTCGCCAATTCATTCACATAGGAAATAAAAGGGTCGGGAACCTTGCGGCCGCTATTCTTTGCTTTCCCTTTATATATGCTCCATGACGTAAGCACTCCCTCTAAATCGGTCATTGTTCGTTCTAGGCTTGATACGTATCTTGCATTAGAATTAAAACACATTAAAAAATTCTGTGCTGTTTCTCTAAGTGCCCCTTCTTTCTTACTATCCTTTGCCTCCTCTAATCTCTCCTGAACAAAAGGATGCGTTGGTTCAGCCTGAATAATAATCCATGCCTTCACTGCGGCTTGCAGGGAGGATATGAACTCTGTCAGAATTGTAGGCGCATGTTCTTTGTTATCCTTTCCCCTGCGCCCCAGCAGATCAAGTTGTCTGCCATTGTTTCGCCAGAGTAGCGTAAGTTCACTGTATTGTTTTGCAGCTTCTATAATTTGGGCGTGGGCATCATCATCCAGCAATTTTCCAATTGTATTTTCCAGGGTAGTCCATGCCTCCTTAGTGAATGTGGATAAGGAATAACCAGCAATTAAACCATCCGCCATCGCCCTGCGGGGTAAACGTCGTTTGGCCATACTATACCCTTACATTGGTAACAGTCATCGGCACTACCTTCGCGCCTTCTTCTCTTCCTTCCAGCGCTGCCATAATTTTTGCTGATACAGAACTGGCAGCGGAAACCAGAGCGCTATCGGGTACATGGGCGTAACGCGCCGTTACTCCTGGCACGGTATGACCAAGCATACCGGCTATGGTGAGTTCGCTATATCCCAATTCTGCCGCTGTTGCCGCGAAGGTGTGGCGGAGAATATGCAGCGATACACCCTCTATCCCCGCCTTTTTGCAAAGTCGCTCTAATACTTTCGGCAAGCCGATAAAATGTCCTTCGCCGTGATCGGCGGGAAATATCCAGGGCGATTCCTTTTTTTCTTTTCCTTTGGAGATTTTTTTCTTCGGTTGTGATTTTAGATATTCGGCAGCGGTTGAACCGATAGGCCGGAGTTGTGCGCCGCTCTTTGTATCATCGAAACGGATGCACCGGCCTTTCGCATCAAGCCAAGCCCAGGGCAAACCCAGGATTTCATTTTTCCGGCATCCGGTGAGCAGAAGGGAACGGATAGCAGCAATGCCGGTTTTATTTTCTGTTGCCGCTGATTCACGCATGACTTTGCCAAGGGAAGTGATTTCCTCAATAGATAGAAACCGGCGGCGCTTTTCACTGGCAAACTTCTTTACTCCCCGAGTAGGATTTACGCCAATAATACTACGGCGTTTCCCAAATTCCATGATGATGCTTAATGTATCAATCGTGCGCGCCGCAGTACCGCGTCCGCCTTTAGCGTGACCGCCGCGCCCCTTTTCCTTGCGTTCCTTCGCAGTTTTACCGGCAGCAATATCAGCCTGGAACTTCTCAATATCGGTTAGAGTAAGCCCTTTCGCCACGCGGCGGCCTAACAGGGGCTTTATATGCGCTTCGGTGCGGCATTTATCCCCGGCTATGGTTGAAGGCTTAACGTGTCCAGCACCTTCCTGAAAATATAAGTCGCATAATTCCGCAACTGTCATTGAATCACGATCAGCATGACGCTCGGCGGAGGGGTCGCCGCCCTTGTCAACGGCTGCGAGTTTATCTTTTGCTTCCTGACGGGCTTCTTCCGGGGTGAGTACCCCAACTTTTGAGAATGCGAACCGCCTAGTTCTTCCCTCTTTGTTTCTATACTGGACTAAATACGATGCTGCCCCGCTTGGCTTAACTCTGATTCCGAAGCCTTTCAGGGAACCATCGCCGGAATCCCAAATGAAAATTTCTTTCTTTGGATTTGGCTTTATAGCATCAACAACACGCTTGGTAATTTTTGACATAAAAAGAAGACTCCTCTATTGTTCTCGCTCCTCCTGATGTCTCTGGCGGCACCTTTCGGGGAAGCGCCGGGGAAGCAGGGGGAAGCAATTTCGAGTAATTTCAAGAAATGACCCTAACGGAGAAGTAACTTGAAATTTCAAGGATTATCAACGAAAAGTAACGAGTGGGAATTTTGGGGAAGCAACGGTAAAATGTTTACCCTAGCGTTGACATCGTAGAGGTCGTTGGTTCGAGCCCAATACCGCCCACCATTTTTCCTTTTATTTATCAGGTAATTGCTGGCATTGCCTCTTGGCGGATAAAATTGCTTACTTGTCCAGGTAAGCATGGGGTAAGCAGCAGAAAGAAATTTTGTATAAAGATTAAATTATCGGTAATCCTCGCCCTCATTCCATAGTTGCCGCCAGTTTTCGATATATTGTCCGGCCAGCTTCTTATTGTTCCTAATGACAACCACATTCTCCGCGTTCCGGCGCTCGGCACTGGCGGTATAATTGAAACTGCCGGTTTCAACGGTCTTTCCATCAATGATTAAATATTTGTCGTGCATTATGGCATAGCGGCTATTTATGCGGATCGGGATTCCGGCCTGGGATAATTCCTCTATCGCCTTATAGTGGCGTTTGCCTTGGCCGGAGCTTTAATAAGATTGGTTGGGTTATATATTGGCTACCAAGGGTTAAAAGCTATTATTTAGAGTGTAAGACATTGGGGTTCCTCTGGCTTATGTGCAACCTAGAGCGGTATTCTTTTAGCGAGGCTAGTCACAATTTCATTCTGAAATTGCAACTGAATCTTCAGCTGGATATGGTAAATTATGAAATATTTTTTCATCGCCGCTTTGTTTATAAACGCAGTAATTGCAAACGCATGGGCTGATGACCAGCCTCCAGCGTCGCTACTTTCCACGCCGTCGATGTTTGGACCGCTGGTCTCAAATCCTAATCCATACAACTTTGATGCCGGACCATTCGGGAAAATCTATGCCTCTGGCATCGTCAGCGGCTTGGGCTTATGGCAGAGCCATCACATAACTAATGATTCAGAAGGTTTGCTCGATTTAAGCAATGCTCAAGTCTTTATTCAAAAAGCGGATGGACCGGTGCAGTTCTATGTTCAGGCAGGTGAATATATTTTACCGGCAGTAGGCACCATTTATCAACGGGCAGGATATACGACCGAACATTTCTTCGGCCCTGTGCCAGTAGTTTATATGAAATTTGCTCCAACTGATAATTTCTCTATTCAGGCGGGGAAACTTTATACTTTGATTGGCACGGAAAATACATTTGATTTTCAGAATGCCAATATTCAGCATGGGCTATTATGGAACCAAACGAATGACATAAGCCGCGGTGTTCAGGTTAATTATTCACGCGGCCCTATTAATGGGTCTCTTGCCCTGACTGATGGATATTATTCTGATAAGCCAAATTGGATATCGGGGGCTATCACTTATACAATCGATAAAAATAACAATTTTACTATCCTTGCTTCTAGTAACTTCCAGCATGACGACCGAAATACTGTAGCAACCCCTTTAACATTAAATAACAGCCAACTCATGCAGCTTAATTATTCCTATACTATTGGCCCGTGGGTATTTAGCCCAACTCTGCAATTGACGCATGTACCGAAGGATGCGGAGGTGGACCTCAACGCTTCCGCTCATACTTATGGCGCAGGATTAACAACAAAATATATGCTTACTTCCAATTGGAATATTGCTAGCCGCGCTGAATATATTAGTACGAATGGCGAAACTAACGTCGCTTATGGTCCGGACAGCAAAGCTTGGTCATTAACTGTGACCCCGACCTGGCAACAAGGCATTTTCTTTGCGCGTCCGGAATTCTCATTTGTTAAAGCAATTAATACAACGTCAGGCTTTGCTTTTGGCGTAGATGGTGATCACACTACGCAAGCACGGTTGCTTGTCGAAACCGGCGTCATATTTTAAAATCTATACGCAATCTATACGCATATCGTTAAATCTATACCGCATTAATACACGACAATATTTTAATCTAGTTTTATAAATTCTAATAACGATAGGAATAAATTTCTATCGAAGTTAGGAGATATTATGAAACGAATTCTTGCTATTGGCGCGCTTATCGGAATATGCGTAATAAGCATAAATGCCAAGGCTGGCGACAAAACAAAATGCGATCCATATAAAGACTATGGTTGCCTGGATGATTATTTGGGCGAAGATTTCGGTTCGCGTTTCTTGAATTACTATAAACTCGAAATGGATCACGCCGCCGCGCCTGCCGATCCTAATGCACCATCATCACATCGGGAAGGCTGGCCAGTAACCCCGGAATCAACGCCGCCGATGCCATTCACTGAATGGCCGCATGGGGCCACCACGCCGATTGGGGTAACCCGGCCTAATTCGGCGGATAGCCCATTCATGGCGGCGATATCCAATACATCTTCCGGCAAATGGCTGCAGGATAATCATATCCAGATTTATGGTTGGGTGAATGGTGGTGGTAATATCAGCAGCAATTCAAGGCAGCCGGGCGGCAATGCGCCAATGGCTTATATGTATACTCCTAATAAATTAGAATTCGATCAGGGTGTTTTATATGTAGAACGCCTTCCCGATACGGTGCAGACCGACCATGTCGATTGGGGTTTTAGATTATCCGGATTATATGGAGAGAATTATCGCTATACGACCGCTTATGGTATCGCCAGCTATCAGCTTTTGCAGAAAAATAATGTCAATGACTATGACTTCCCAATGGAATATGCCGAGGTTTACATTCCTAAAGTTGCGGAAGGGCTGGTGATTCGCGCCGGACGCTATATATCGATTCCTGATATTGAAGCGCAACTCGCTCCCAATAATTATATGTACTCTCACTCAATGGCCTATAGCTTCGATAACTATACCAATGAAGGAGTAGTAGCTACTTTAGCGGCCACTAAGCAGCTTACTTTCCAACTCGGCGTTGTAGATGGAACTGAAGCAGCTATTTGGAATGTTAATAAGAATGTCCGCAATCCGTTCCCGAACCCATTATATCCTGATTCGCATTTTGCTAAAGACCCCGGCGCTAAACCATCTATCGTTGCCTGTGTCCGTTATGACTGGAACAATGGGGACGATACTATTTATCCGTGTATGGATGGGATAAATGATGGCGTTCAAGGTTATAATAACCTGCAATGGTATGGATTCACCTATTACCATAAATTCAGCGACCAATGGCATCTTGCCTTTGAAGCCTATGACCTATTCCAAAGGAAAGTGGCTAACGTAAATAATCCTATTGCGGCCAATGCTATAGCTAATGGTGGCAGCCCATTTTCTCCGCAATATATGCCATTTAACGCGCCTAGCGGTGCGCAATGCGATAATTCTACCGATCTTACTTGCACCGCGAATGTATTCGCCACAGTCGCTTACCTGAATTATCAAATTACCCCTCTCGATAATATTTCATTCCGGCCGGAATTTTATTATGACATGCAGGGACAGCGCACTGGCGTTAAAACCCGCTACGTCAATTTAGGGGTAGGCTGGCAACATTGGCTATCGCCGCAAGTCGAGTTCCGCCCGGAAGTTGATTTTGATTATTCTCTCAATAAGGACGCCTTCAATGGCAACTCTAATGCGGGGATCGCGCCCAATAGGGATTATACAGTATTAGGGGCGATGGATGTCATTGTTCACTTCTAAAAGGAAGAAGGTTTTATGGATATAATTTACATCGGCATAACTCTCGTTTTTTTCACCTTCACGCTTGGGCTGATCGCTTTAAGCGAAAGTATTAAATAGGAGAAATTATGATGTTTTATATTTTGGCGGGGATCGCGGCTCTCGGATTATTTGGCTATCTTGTAGTGGCATTATTGAAACCGGAGATATTTCCATGAGTTTTACTTTCCAAGGATTAATACAATACGCGCTTTATTTCGGCATCCTTCTACTATTGACCAAGCCGCTCGGCCTTTATATGGCCAAAGTTTATCAAGGCAAAAAAACCTTTATGGAAAAGAGTTTGGGCTGGCTGGAGCGGCTATTATATAAAATTGCCGGAGTTGATGCGAAAGCGGAAATGAACTGGCGGCAATATGCAGTTGCGGTGATTATGTTCAGCGTCGGCGGATTCGTTCTGCTTTATGCGATTTTAAGGTTGCAAGGCGCTTTGCCGATGAATCCGCAAAACTTTCCCGGCAATTCTCCCGATCTTGCCTTCAATACCGCCGTTAGCTTTATAACAAATACCAACTGGCAATCTTATGGTGGTGAATCAACCATGAGTTATTTCAGCCAGATGGCGGGGTTGACTATCCAGAATTTCATTTCTGCAGCTTGCGGGATGGCGATTGTCGTTGCGTTGATTCGCGGATTTACTAGAAAGAAAACCAATCTTATCGGCAATTTCTGGGTCGATATGATCCGCACCAATCTTTATATCCTGCTGCCGCTCTCTCTGATTCTGGCGGTTCTGCTTGGCAGCCAGGGGGTAGTACAAACCTTTAATCCAAATGTAACGGCTCCTTTAATAGAAAAATCTGTCGTTGAAGAGAAAAAAGACGATAAAGGGGTTATTACTCAAAAGGCCGATATTGTTACCGAGCAAAGCATAGCAGTTGGGCCGGTAGCGTCACAAATTGCAATTAAGCAGCTAGGAACTAACGGCGGCGGATTTTTTAATGCTAACTCCGCCCATCCATTCGAGAATCCTACTCCATTTTCTAGTTTCCTGGAAATGCTGGCGATATTACTTATTCCCGCCGCCCTCTGCTACATGTTCGGTGTGATGGTAGGTGATCGGCGCCAAGGCTGGGCGCTTTGGATTGCAATGGCAGTAATCCTATTGCCGATGACTCTTTTCTGCATGGGAATGGAACAGCATGGTAACCCTAACTTTTCCGGGCTTGGAATAGATCAGACTGCCGGAAATATGGAAGGAAAAGAAACGCGGTTCGGCATTGCCAATTCCGCAATATGGGCAACTGTCACTACCGCCGCTTCCAACGGCTCGGTAAATGCGATGCATGATTCATTTACTCCTCTAGGCGGGATGGTTCCGATGCTGATGATGCAAATGAGCGAGGTAGTATTTGGTGGAGTCGGTTCCGGGCTTTATGGGATGCTGGCTTTTGTCCTGGTTACGGTATTTATCGCCGGACTGATGGTGGGAAGAACGCCGGAATATTTAGGCAAGAAAATCCAGGCTTTTGAAATGAAAATGGTTTCTATAGCGATTCTGATTACTCCCTTGGTAGTACTGGTTGGCACCGCAATCGCTGTTGTTACAGAGGCCGGAAGAGCTGGAATATTTAATCCCGGTGCACAAGGATTTAGCGAAATCCTTTATGCTTTTACTTCGGCTGGAAATAATAACGGTAGCGCATTCGCCGGGCTATCCGCCAACACGCCATTTTATAATACGGCGCTTGGCATCTGCATGTTGTTCGGTAGGTTCTGGATAATTATTCCGATCCTGGCAATCGCCGGATCGCTGGCGGAGAAAAATACTGTTCCGCCTTCGGCTGGTACACTCCCTACCCATACCCCGCTATTTATCGCGGTATTGGTCGGAACTGTGATTATGGTCGGCGTTCTTACCTATATTCCGGCAGTAGCGCTTGGGCCGATAGCAGAACATTTTAATCTATTAAAACATTAGCAAGCATGAAGGTTTATTATGACTGCAAATAATTCTTCCGTTTCCGATTTCCTGGGTTTTGAGAATCCCAAGGAAGCTATCATGCTTTCATTCAAGCGTTTAAGCGTTAAGTATCAGGCGCGGAACCCGGTGATGTTCGTGGTATTTGTCGGGGCAATAATTACCTCGCTTATTACGCTTTATAAAATGTTCATGCCAGATTCCGGCCATGAATCGGCATTGTTTGTCGGCGGCATAACATTCTGGCTTTGGTTCACTTTAGTTTTCGCCAATTTCGCCGAGGCGGTGGCGGAAGGAAAAGGCAAAGCCCAGGCCGATTCGCTTCGGAAAGTAAGGCGCGATGTTGAAGCAAAAAAACTGGCCAGCATCAAGGATAGGAATAATTATGAGATAATTCCCGGAAATAAACTTCGCGCTGGTGATATTGTTATAGTGGAAGCTGGCGATTATATTCCGAGCGATGGGCAGGTCATTCGCGGCGTTGCATCAGTAGATGAAAGCGCGATCACGGGCGAAAGCGCCCCGGTAATCCGCGAATCGGGCGGCGATCACGATGCAGTAACTGGCGGTACACATGTTCTTTCCGATTGGCTGATAATAAAAATCACTGCCAATCCGGGCGAAACTTTCATCGATCATATGATCGCCCTGGTGGAAGGTGCAAAACGCCAGAAAACTCCCAATGAAATTGCGCTCGGAATTCTACTTGCCGCTATGACTTTGATTTTCTTATTGGCAACTGTAACCTTACTCCCATATTCAATTATCAGCGTTGACCGGATGCATCAGGGAACGCCGATTACTATAACGGTTCTAATCGCACTCCTGGTTTGCCTGATTCCTACAACCATCGGCGGGCTGCTTTCCGCCATCGGCATTTCCGGGATGAAAAGATTGATCCAGGCGAATGTTATCGCAACTTCCGGGCGGGCGGTGGAAGCAGCGGGAGATGTGAACGTCCTGCTTCTTGATAAAACTGGAACCATTACCTACGGCAATCGCCAGGCCACGGCTTTCATTCCGGCAGAAGGAATAAGCGAATTGATATTGGCGGAAGCTGCATTACTTTCCTCGCTGGCCGATGAAACGCCGGAAGGGAAATCGATTGTGACTTTCGTCCGCGATCATTATCAGACAGTGATTCTCGATCCGCAATTAAAAGCTGAATTCATTCCATTCTCGGCGGAAACCAGGGCTAGCGGCGCGGTTGTTGGAGATCGAAAAATACTTAAAGGCGCAGGCCAGGCTATCGCCCAGCATGTGCAAAAGCTTGGCGGAGAAATACCAACTAAAACCGAGATGGATGCCGAGATGATCTCGCGGAGCGGCGGCACTCCGCTTTTTGTTGCAGACGGTGCAAGAATTTTAGGCGTCATACATTTAAAGGATATAGTAAAACCGGACATTAAAAACCGCCTCGCCGAACTCCGCCGCATGGGAATCAAAAGCATTATGATTACCGGCGATAATCCTTTAACCGCTGCTGCAATTGCCACCGAAGCCGGAGTAGATGATTTCCTCGCCGAAGCGACTCCGAAGGATAAACTGGCTTTGATTAAGAAGATGCAGGAAGGCGGTGAGCTGGTGGCGATGGTAGGAGATGGTACTAATGATGCTCCAGCCTTGGCGCAGGCCGATGTCGCGGTGGTGATGAATAGCGGAACACAGGCTGCCAAAGAAGCCGGAAATATGGTCGACCTTGATTCAAACCCGACCAAACTTATTGAGATCGTCGAAATCGGTAAGCAATTATTAATGACGCGCGGAAGCCTTACCACATTCTCAATTGCTAACGATTTATCCAAATATTTTGCCATCATTCCTGCTGCTTTCGTTAGTACCTATCCGGCTTTGGCCGCGCTTAATATTATGCATCTGGCGACTCCGCAAAGTGCCATCATGTCGGCGGTGATTTTCAATGCGCTGATTATTATTTTCCTAATTCCGCTGGCCTTGAAAGGTGTGCCTTATAGGGCTGTAGGAGCCGCAAGTCTGCTCCGGCGCAATATTTTTATTTATGGTCTTGGCGGAGTCATAGTTCCCTTTATAGGGATTAAAATTATCGATGTGCTGCTGGTTATGACCGGATTAGCTTAAGGAAAAGATTTTATGATAAAAACAATACGTCCAACTATAGTTTTTTTGATCCTGCTGACATTTCTTTTCGGAATTGTTTATCCAGCGCTTTGCACCGGAATTATTCAGAATTTCTTTCCGCACCAATCCGAAGGCAGCTTGATTGAAAAGAACAGCAAAGCCCTGGGTTCCGAACTCATCGGCCAAAATTTTTCTGATCCTAAATATTTCTGGAGCAGACTTTCTGCAACTTCGCCTTATCCTTATAATGCAAGTTCTTCCACCGGCTCCAATTTCAGTACGGCAAACCCGGATTTATTGAAGGCGGTGAAGGATAGAATCAAAGCATTAAAGGATGCTGACCCAGAAAATAAAGCCTTGATTCCGATTGATTTAGTAACCAGTTCTGGCAGCGGCCTTGATCCACATATCAGCCCGGAAGCGGCGGACTATCAGGTAAAGCGTGTCGCTAGAATTCGGGGCATATCGGAAAAAAATATTAAAGGCTTGGTTGCCAAATATACCGAAGGCAGGCAGTTTGGCATATTCGGGGAGCCAACTGTCAATGTATTGCAACTAAATCTGGCGCTTGATGGGAAGATATAATTTATAATGGCCGAACTTACTTTATTTGGGCTATTGGCCGTTACATCAATGGTTATATGTTATGCTCTTGAGTATCGGAGTCACTGGTTTATCTTGGCATTTGCTGCCGCTTCCATTCTGGGATCAATTTATGGGTTTTTTCAAGGCGCATGGCCTTTTGGGATTGTTGAAGTTATCTGGGCGATTATCGCTTTCCGCCGATGGCAGAAGCTATATCGTGCGCGGCCTTAGTATGAAAGCGTTTAGGTTATGAATCATTCAAAGGTTTCTTACCTAAAAGCAGTTTTGATAATATTCCTATGCGCCGGAATTTCCGGTATCTTGCGTCCCCATCTCGATCCCTTAAACCTAGTAATGATTTTCCTGTTCGGAATGGTATTGATAGCCGCCGTTTCCGGGCCGTGGCCGACAATTGTTTCATCCATAATCAGCGTTGGCGTTTTGGATTATTTCTTCATCCCGCCCTATGGTACTTTCTATGTTTATGAAAATAAATACATCACCGCATTCGCAACCATATTTTTAATAAGTGTGGTTATTACAATCCAAGCTGAGCGTCTTTGGCGGCGTATTATATTGGTGCAAAAACGCGAGGAAGATGCAAACCATCTTTCAGAAATGAGCGCGGAGTTATCATCGAGCTACGGCATAGAAAATATTGCCGTAGCCGCTTGTAGTCATATCGCAAAAGTGTTTGACGGGAAAACTACGATTTTTATGCCGGATGAAAAAGGTCATTTGATAAATATATGTTCAAGCAAACATGGCGAAATTAATTACAAGGAGCAAAGCGCTGCTGAATGGGCTTATCAGAAGGGGGAATTGGCGGGATTTGGAACGCAGACCATGCCGACTGCTACCGCCCTTTATCTGCCACTATCGGGCGGAAAAAAGACCATCGGAGTGTTGGCATTCATACCATATGAAGCCGGATTACTAGGTAATGAAATGCTTGCTTCCTTACAAAGCTTTACTAGCATCTTGGCGGCTTCACTACAACGCGCCATAATTGCAAAAACGGCTGAGAAACATAAAATTGATGCCGAAGGGGAACGTCTGCGGAATGTTTTACTGAATTCAATTTCTCATGATTTGCGGACTCCTTTAACAAGCATTATCGGCGCTTCCGAAAATCTGGCATTTTCCTCCAGCCTTACGCAGGCAAAAGAATATGGTGAATCAATTCATCAGGAAGCGGAGCGCTTGGCGAAAGTTTTAAATAATATATTGCAAGTGACGAAATTAGAATCAGGAAATCTAAAACTTAATAAACAGCCATACTATATCAATGAATTAATCGGCTCTGCGCTGCAAAGGGCCAAGCCGGTTTTGGGAAATCGCCCGGTAAATATTCATTTGCAGGAAGATATGCCTTTGGTTGAAGCTGATGGCATGTTGATAGAGCAGGTAATAATGAATTTACTTGAAAACGCCGCCAAATATACCCCGGCAGGTTCTCCGATAGCCATTTTAGGAACTCATTTTTCCAAGATGGATATTACTATTTCGGTAAAGGATTCTGGCCCTGGCATCCCGGAAGGAGCTGCAGAAAAAATCTTTGAGAAATTCTATAGGCAGAAGGAGGAAAATGCCCCTACTGGAAGCGGCCTCGGCCTTGCCATCTGCAAAGCGATAATATTGGCGCATGGTGGTGCGATCCGGGCGGAAAATTCCGCTAGTGGCGGTGCAGTTTTCTCATTCACATTACAAATTTCAGAAAATGGAGATATTGAAGCAAATGAATAACCCGACAGAAGTATTAATTATCGACGATGAACCGGAAATTAGAAGATTCTTAAAAGTAACGCTGCTCCGGCATGGGTTTCACAATATCACCGAGGCCAAAAATGGTACCGAAGGACTAGAATTTCTTAATTCACGCCCACCCGCTATAGTTATACTCGATCTTGGCCTGCCTGATATGGATGGCACCGATATTATAAGGGAAGTTCGTGAATGGAGTACGCTCCCGATAATCATTTTATCTGGCAGGGATCAGGAGAGAAGTAAGGTTGAAGCCTTGGAACTTGGCGCTGACGATTACCTGACTAAGCCATTTAACACCGAGGAACTAATGGCCAGGGTAAATGTTGCGCTCCGACATGCAAAACAGAGCAAGGGTATGTCTGAGGCAGGATATGATCATCAGGGTTTGAAGATTGATTTCAATAAAAGGCTGGTGTCAATTAAGGGCAAGGCGGTTTATCTTACTCCAACGGAATATAAAATTCTTGCCCTGCTTGCCGGACATGCCGGGCAGGTTGTCACGCATTCCGCATTACTTACCGAAATATGGGGCAAGAATTTCCCGGAGAAAAATAATTATTTACGAATCCATGTTCAGCATTTACGAGAAAAACTTAGCGATGATCCGCTATATCCGAAGTACATCACCAATGAGTTGGGGGTGGGGTATAGACTGAAGATAGAGTGAATTCCTAGACCAGTTATTAAAATAATACCACCCACACCTAGCCTTTTAAGGCCGATTATACATATCATATTCCATTTCAGCGAATTTGGCGCGATTGCGCTTCCTCGCCTCGATTACATCCGGCTGGCGGATGACTTCCCTGCCGATTCCTAGGCCCATCATCAGATATTGCAGCGATTCCGCTATATGGCTCGACATATTCTTATTGGGCTTTTCCTCATATCGTTCATCAGATACGCGCACGCGCCGGTAATGATAACCGCCGGACATCGCTTTCCGTAAATTTACGCAGGAAGGGCTAATAACCAAAGCTGGCTGGCCGTCAATCAACTGCGATAATGGCGTTGCTACCGCCTCGCGCCGGATTTGAGAATCGTTTGATGAGGCGGGTTTTGCCATAAGCCCCTCACTGGCAAGCATATGAAAAACCGTTTGCTCGTCAGTTTGGGATGCGGCATCACCAGCCGGATCGCCGGTGATTGTGCCAAGATGAATATTCGGGTATTTTTCAGCAAGATGGGTTTTTATCTCCCTGGCGAAATTTTTGGCTCCGAGGCGGGTTGCCACCAATTCCGATAATACCCTCACGTGGCCCATAGGGGAGAACGCTGCGCAAATACCGCCGCTGGGGTAAGGCCAAAATCCATACCTATATGCAATGGTAGAGTAGGAACGATAGAATAAGCTACGGCGTGCAGATTATCTCTATATTCCGGGTAAACCGCCTTGCCATCCATTATGAAGCTGTATTCGTTACGAATATAAACCTTAATCCACTCATCGGATTTCCCGACTTTGGAGGTAACATAATATCCGGGCGGAAGGTTTTTAATATTCTCCGCATCCGGGTTCTGTTTTCCGTCCAGCAGTTCCGCGCTGGGCTGCGTGAAAAATTCCATGAGCCTTTGGCCTTCGGGTAATTGCCCCATACCACGCAATTCTTCTTCCAGCTTCCGCGTCTGCTCTTTCATAGCATCATCGGAGAGATCGGCCAGCTTCGGCCACCAATGTTCTGCATCCATCGAATTGGTATCCATAATAATTCCGGCTCTTACTGGCCCGCCATGCATCATCGGCGGATAGCGGAGTCTCCCGGTTAAAGTATCCAGGATCGCCTTTGGTATTTCCCTGGCCTCGTTAATCCATGCCTGAGTGACTTCCAGGGATAGTAATTTACGCATATGCTCCGGCCTATCGAGCGCAAGAAAAAGAAACTCGGCCTCTAATATTATACCATCCGGTAATGATGCTTTCAGTATGTAGGTGATCGGCGCTCCATAAGTTAATCGGCCAAGGGTATCAGGAAACCACATCAGGAAGAATTTAATGGTGGTAGATTCGAGTTCCCCATAAGTATTGCGGATAATCAGCCCCCGGTAACGCCTTATGCCTTCGCTATCCGGTTTCTGTACCTGGGCCGTTTGCCATATATCTATTATGCAAGCGGCGGATTTGCCGGAACCTACCGGGCCGCGAATTCCCCGGATAAAGGCATTGCTCAATAGGAACCTATCCGCTACCGGGCCCGGCGATTCATATTTTATCATAATCTTTACCATCGCTCAATTTTATTTCCATAGGGGTATGAGCCTGGAGATTTTCTATAACCTGCATTTCAGGCTTATCGGGTTTGGCATTATCTCCAATCTGAACAACCATATTAAATGGAACCAATCCCTCAGTTTTAATTCCGCGCGCGCCGACCAGTCGAGCGGGTGATTGCCTATGGCTACGCCATGTGTTTTACAATGCACACCGAATTTCTTGGCCTGTTTCGTGCCGATGTCATTACCAAGCAATCCCCGCCCGCGCAGCGCCACCAGTATGTTGCGGGCATCGCATCCGGCGAAGCAATGCATCAGCAAGCGTCCGTCATCGCCATATGCAAGGCTAAGACTTGGGCTATGATCATCATGCGCCGGGCAGCAGCACAACCAGCAGCTACCGCTTTTCTGGGCTTTTCCAAGGTTGCGGGCTATGGATTCAATATTAAAATCCGGCCTTTTTCGGTCAGAACGGAAACCCTTATTTATTGTGGGCTGCATATTACTACCCGATTAAAAAGGTATTTCGTCGTTATCGGGGGTAGGTGCTAGTCCATGGAGGCTTTCACGGAATATTCCATTAAAATTCCGTAAAATCCCTTCCTCCGGCCCACTATGCTTATAGATAAATAACTCGGTTATATTGTTTCCACGCCTTCCCGTATTGCGATCTTCCCATTTGCCGGTTTTTGTATCCACGATAAATATGGGCAATAAAGCGCCATCTTCTTCGATCAAATACTTATCATCTTTAATCTTACCTCCAGGCAAAATAACTTCGAGAATTATGCCTCTGATTTTTGCTGAAATTTTTTTAGAATTATCGTAGTGAAAAATATTGTACATTTTGTTATCTCCTATGCTGTGATTATATCGCTGGTGTTACGGAGTGGCCCGGAGCAGCGTGATTGCACCCAGGCATCGAGATCGGCTGGTAGATAGCCGGGCTTGCGTCCTATGTGATGAAAGACTGGCCCCCCACCCAAACAGGCAAATTTTGCCAGGGTTCCCGGAGTTACTGCGCCGGGTGCGCCATATTTTTCACGAAGGTATACCGCTGCTTCCTTGCGGCTTAGGAATATATATCTGTCATTTTGCACTCCTCTTTTTAAATCACCCCTAATAAACAGCAGGGCAATTCGATTAAAGCAGAGCACAAACAAGTAAAATAACCCCAAATGAGGAAATTTTTTTACTGTGGGGGGTAAAATGATTTTCTAACGCGTTCCCATCGCCTTACAAGGGCCTTCATTTTATCCGGCTTCGGGTTGAGGATAAGAGTTACAAATATAGCAAACTCACCGGCAGGAACGGCATTAGCGACCAAGCCAAATAAGATTGCGCCAAAAACAAATTTTCTCATAAATCTCCCTTCAAGACGGATAATGCGAAAAAATATTTATTTTTATCAGCCACCAGCAGACCCCTATGGCCTCTATCAATCCAAAAAGCCCCCCTTTAATCCATGCTTCAGCATATTATAATAAAATGAATATTATAAAGACTTTGCTAGGCTATCGAATTTTTGCAAGGAGCCGATAATTTTTTCCATATCCTGCAGGCGCAACATGCAAGGGCCATCACTTGGGGCGTTATCCGGGTCCTGATGGGTTTCGGTGAAAACCGCGGCAACGCCCACAGCCACCGCCGCCCGCGCCAGAACCTCAACGAATGCCCTATCGCCGCCGCTAGCCGTGCCCTGCCCGCCCGGCTGCTGCACCGAATGCGTGGCATCGAACACCACCGGATAGCCGGTTTCTTTCAGCACCGGAATGGCACGCATATCAGAAACCAGCGCATTATAGCCGAAACTGGCGCCGCGCTCGGTAAGCATGATATTTTTATTGCCGGTGGAGGCGATTTTCTCGGCAACATTTTTCATATCCCACGGCGCGAGGAACTGGCCTTTTTTCACATTCACCACTTTGCCGGTATTGCCGGCGGCAAGCAATAAATCCGTCTGGCGGCAAAGAAATGCGGGGATTTGCAGAACATCGACAACTTCCGCAGCAATGCGGCAATGCTCGGCGGTATGCACATCCGTTAACACCGGAATGCCAAATTTCTCCTTGATTTCCGCGAATATCGGCAGTGCTTTCTCAAGGCCAATCCCGCGCGCTGATTTCACCGAAGTGCGGTTCGCCTTATCGAATGAAGTTTTATAAATGAGCCCGATATTGAGTTTCCGGGAAAGCTGAACCAGCGCCTCGGACATTTCCAGCGCATGCTGGCGGCTCTCCATCTGGCACGGGCCGGCGATGAGGGTGAAGGGGAGGTTGTTGGCGATTTTTAAGGAGCCGAGTTGAATTGTGTGTTGTGTCATTTAAGTAATTCCTCGAATAAGGCTTCCACACTGTCAAACATAATCAAATTCTTTCCCATTTCAGCATCTTTAATTGCCTTCAGGGTTGCTGCCTTAAATTTCGGCACTCTCGATTTTTTACCAAAAACTTTATCAAGCACGAAATTCCTGATTTTCTTCCCTTCATATGAGGCCAGGATTTTAATTTTCTTATGCTCATCCGGCGTTAATTCAATACTTAAGCGAGGCATATGTTTCTCCGTTATTTCAGGCAACATAGGACAAAATGAACATTTGTGCAAATGTTCATTTTAACTCTTCATCGCTTTTATAAAAAAATTCTATATTCCTTGTTTTCATAAAGATGTGTCTTCATACTTTTAACTCTATAATGTAAATTGCCTTAAGCTGCTGGCTGCCCAATTCTAACTTATGGTAGGAAGCTTAACTTTGGAACGGAAAACCGGAATTTTATTCTCAACAAGTTCGACTGCCTGCCGCCATAAATGTTCTTGGTTTTCGTCTGGGGCCACGATAATTCTTTTTATCGGCAAGTACACTCCTAGTTTTTCAAACAGCTTGATAAATGGAGTGTCTTTTTCCCTATGGCAAATTTCTTTTATTTGGCGGTTCTTTAGTGCTTTTATATCGTCCCTATCATTATCCGAGATATATTTCTCTATCTCCCATTGACACTTTGGGGACGCAACAATACGCACCTCATATTCATTATTCCATTTGGAATGCTTGAAGCTGACCGTAGTTTTGATGAAATCACTTATGAATATTTCTGCTCTGCTGTAATCTTGTGGTAAGATTCTTTCCCAAATAAACCAAGCTGTTTCCTTTATCAATGGTTCAAACGACATCTTAAAATGGTCTAACCCTTGATTATAGACAATGTTTGAAAAGGTTGTTTGCGTGTAGCAATAAGTTTCAAATTCTATACCCATAAGTTCATCAAGAAGTTTGGTGTCGAAAACAATAGCGTATCCGTGCCTACCATAGCCGCCAATATCTACTCCATCCAAATTTGTGGATTTTTTCCATTGATTTAGTACCCCGTTCTCTCTGTCAAATTCAGAACCATTCGCATGAGTAGAGAAGGATGCGATATATGGAGTAATAAATTGTGTAAAAGTCTTCTCATATAGGGTTTTTTCTATCTCTTTTTTTGTGCTTTTCCGCTCTCTTCTATTTCTCGCTGGAACAAGGTTTCCTAGATATTCCTTCATATGCTCAATTTCTGTGAGGTCATTGAGGTATTTATAATGAGTTGCCCATAGTGTGTTTAATGTGACTATCCCTTTAAGCCCATCCCAACTTGTATAGTGATGCAACTCTGGATATCTCTCAAAGAACGTATTTTCGACTGTCATATGAAGCGGATACTTTTTCTATGGAAGACTGCGGACGTTTTTTGCTGGCGGAAAAATCAGTAAACGGAAACCGGACGAGCACTGATATCTCCGGTATTATAATTTGTCGTACTCGGCATCGTCCTCATTATCCCAATAGCGCACACATACTGATTCCGAGGCGGACATTGCAGCCTTTATATCCATGCAGGGCATCTTCTTCGACAGCAAAAATTCAATTGTAATAATCATTTCATTTCCTACCCTTCGCCGCCTCAATAAAGCTCGCAAATAACGGGTGCGGGGCGAAGGGGCGGCTTTTGAATTCCGGGTGGAATTGGACGGCTAGGAACCATGGATGGTTCGGCAATTCGATTATTTCCGGCAGGCTCAAATCCGGCGACATGCCGGAGAAAACCAGCCCGGCTTTTTCGAGTTTGGCTTTATAATTTATATTCACTTCATAGCGGTGGCGGTGGCGCTCGGAGGTTTTATTCGTGCCGTATATTTTTGCAGCTAAGCTGCCTTTTTCGAGCAGGCAAGGATAAGCCCCGAGGCGCATGGTGCCGCCTAATCCTTCGTCTTTTTTGCGTTTCTCTTTGGTATTTCCCTTCAGCCATTCGGTCATGAGTCCCACCACCGGGTTTTCGCATTTACCAAATTCCGATGAGCAGGCGCCGGGGATTTTCGCCATATTGCGCGCATATTCAATCACCGCCATTTGCATCCCGAAGCAGATGCCGAAATAGGGAATATTATTTTCGCGTGCGATTTTCACGGCTTGTATTTTTCCTTCCGCGCCGTCCTGGCCGAAACCGCCGGGAACAAGGATTCCATCCGCCTCCAATAATTTTTTATCGAACCCGCCGGTACGCGAATTTATCCATTCCAGATTCACATGAACATTATTGGCTATGCCCGCATGGCTAAGCGCCTCATTCAGTGATTTATACGAATCCTTGAGCCCCGTATATTTGCCGACAATGGCAATGGTAATCTCGTCCTTGGTGTCCTTGATATTTTTAACAATATTCTTCCAGCGGGTTAAATCCGGTTTTTCTTTAGCCTCGATGCCGAAGCATTTCAGCACTTCGCTATCGAGCCCTGCCGCATGATAATCGAGCGGGACTTTATATATGTTGTCGGTATCGAGCGCTGGAATAACCGCATTTTCCGGCACATTGCAAAATAGCGCGATTTTTTTGCAGTCAGCCTCTGGAATTTCACGCTCAGCCCGGCAGAGAAGGATATCGGGCTGAATGCCGATGGTGCGCAGCTCCTTCACTGAATGCTGGGTCGGCTTGGTTTTTAGTTCCTTCGCAGCGGCGATATAAGGCACGAGCGTCAGGTGGATAAATATCGCTTTTTTTGGCCCAAGCTTGAAACCCAGCTGGCGAATTGCTTCGAAAAATGGCAGGCCTTCGATATCGCCGACTGTCCCGCCGATTTCGCAAATTACGAAATCGCTGGCCGCGCTATCCTTCAATATGAATTCTTTTATAAGGTCGGTTACATGCGGGATGACCTGCACGGTACCGCCTAAATAATCACCGCGCCGTTCCTTGGCAATGAGCTCGGAATAAAGCTGGCCGGTGGTGACATTATCGCCGCGCCTTGCATCCACCCCGGTAAACCGCTCATAATGCCCTAAATCCAAATCAGTTTCCGCGCCATCCTCAGTAACGAAAACCTCGCCATGCTGCGTCGGGCTCATGGTTCCGGGGTCTACGTTAAGATAAGGGTCAAGTTTGCGTAAGCGCACTTTAAATCCGCGCGCCTGCAGCAATGCGCCTAGACTGGCTGCCGCCAGGCCTTTCCCAAGTGAGGATACTACGCCACCGGTGATGAAGATGAAGCGGGTCATTTTAGTAACATAGCTTGAAAACAGGTGGTCATCCCCGCCTCTGTGCGGGGATCGCTTCGTCCGGCATATCGTATTGCTGATAGGAGCGATCCCCGGTCAAGCCGGGGATGACGAAAACGGTTGGAAAATTTAAAACAATATATCACTGTTATTTTTTTCACTTCGCCAGCGGAACTGCCGGTTCCGCATTCTTCGCCGGAGCGGCAGGAGTTTCGGATTTCTGCTCTTCGATCACCTTATTAATTATTGAGCCATCACCCGCTGAATGCGAGGCGAGCCAAGCCAGGAGCAGGCAGTTCCCCATGAATAATGCCGCCAATATCGCGGTGACGCGGGTGAGGAGATTAGCCTGGCTGCGGCCGGACATGAAGCTGTTATTACTGCTGCCCGATGAAAGCCCAAGCCCGTCATTATTAGAGCGCTGGATGAGGATGATTCCAATCAATGCCAGCGCGATAAAGATGTGGATTACTAGTAGTATTGTTTGCATTTTTTCCTCTTTATTTAGAGGTTTCAGGTTTCGGGTTTCAGGTTTCGGCAAAAAGAAAAAGCTGAAACCTGAAACCCGAAACCCGAAACCTCATTTAAATAACTCCCTGCCAAATTCCCCCGCCTTCGCCAAAGCGCCCGGCCCAAATGAGCCATCCTTCCGGACATAACAATAAAGGGAGCCTTTATATATCATATCCAGATACGCGCAAGTGGCGGAAATCGGCGATTCGAAACCTTGCGGCAGCATTGTATCCGCGCCGGTTGCAATCACATAGCATAATTTTCCTTTAAGTGCACGGCCCAAATCCTTGCGGATGGTGATTAAATCGGTGAACCTATCGAAAAACGTTTTCAGCTGCGCGCTCATCGTATACCAGTAAACCGGGGTGGCGAAAATAATAACATCGGATTTCGTCATTTTTTCCGCCAGCTCCAGGAAATCATCGTCGCGGTTGCGGCCCTCATAATCATAAGGGCTGATATTTTTTTCTAGGAGGTTTATAACTTCCAGGTTCCGTCCGGCGATGACGGCATTCATAGCTTTGCTGGTATTACCATCGCTGCGCGAGCTTGCGAATATGACAAGGATTTTTTTCATTTAGAGGTGTCATACTCGGGCTCGACCCGAGTATCCATCCAAAAATATATTAAATAGATGGATTCTCGCGTCAAGCGCGAGAATGACAATGTATTACGCATGAACATTCGCGCTATTAACTATTCGCCAGAATTCGCCTGCATCCAGGCTGGCGCCGCCGACCAGCAACCCGGCTATATGGTTTAATTTCAAGATTTCCGCGGCATTGCCGGATTTCACTGAGCCGCCATATATGATTCTAACGCCTTTAGCGATTCGCGCAATGAATTCCGCCACTTCCATTATATCGGAATCCTTCGGCACCAGCCCGGTGCCAATCGACCATACCGGCTCATAAGCGATGATGACATTAGCGGGCGAAGAGATTTTCGGCAAGGAATGGAGAATCTGCTCACCAATTACTTCCAGCGCCCGCCCCTGGTTTCTCTCCTCTAAAGTCTCGCCGACACAAACAATGGCCGTCAGCCCAGCTTCCAGCGCCCGGCATGTTTTTTCCCGCACAACTTCATTTTGCTCATTATGGCCCTGCCTTCTTTCGGAATGGCCGAGAATCACATGCGAGCAACCGGCATCTTTCAGCATTATGGCGCTGATATCGCCTGTATGCGCGCCTTTTTCATAAGCCGAACAATCCTGCCCGCCAAGTTTTAACCCCCCTGCCCTCTCCGCCAGCGGGAAAAGCAATGTAAAAGGCGGGCAGATGACAATGTCGGAAATATTTTTCTGGTCCCGCGCGTAATTCTCTAAGCTGCGCAGGATTTCCAGCCCTTCGGCCTTTAAGCCATTCATCTTCCAATTGGCGATTATGATGGGAGTTTTGCTCACTTCAGAAGCCCTATGAACCAATCAGGATGGAAGGGCAGCGCCAGGAAGGAAACTATGCTTAGAAAAACTCCAAGCCCGGTGAAAACCCAGGCAAAATAAAGCAGCCAGCGCTTTTCCGTGAGCGCGGTGACGGCAAGCAGCGCCAGCGCTATCGACAGTACCGCATCGGCAAGATGGAATTGGTCATTGCGGTATTCGAGCTCTTCATAGCGCTTTTCAAAACTCTCGGCTTTTTCCTTGATTTCTTTTTCCTGGAGCTTGTAATCCGCCAATTGATCGGAAAATATTTTAGCATGCTCCTGCGCGGTTTTCTTGGCAATTCCGGTTGAATTCAAATCGAATAAAACCGCCTCTCCCTGCCCCAGTTCCATAAGATGCTGCTTGATTTTTTTCGCCTGATATTCATTCCAGGTATCCACCGCGTTGCTCTGGCTTTTAAGCATAGCCTCGACAATATTATCATCCTTGATTTTCGTCAGCGCCAGGAAAATAGAAAGCAGCGCAACGGTGATGGCAACCAGGTTATTAAGCCGGCTGTTCTTCTTTTCCATATCAAGTTCGACATCCAAATCCATAAGAGAGGGAATTTATAGAACCGGAATAGGGTTGGCAAGAATTATGGGAGGCGAGTTTTCCGCGCATAAAAAACATATTTACACAGTTTCTATGCCCTACCATTTTCTACGCCCCATTGGGCTTACCGAGCAAAAAGCGTACGTACGTGTTTTCATTATAATGATGATAAAGCGGGGTTTGAAGAGGGTGCGGGAAGGGTAATTCTAGGAAAATTTGCTATTATAGCAATTTATGATGTACTAATTTACTGGAATCGTCCTTGCGAGGCCAGTGTGCTCAAAGCAATATAGCTTTAAGTATCGTGCCTTAAATTGCTTCGCGGATAACGAATTTACCTAAATTTGTTAATTTCTACCCCTAGAAATAACCTACGCCGCCGGGTTCTTATATTTGAAATTATCCGCGTAAGCCTTGATTATCAGCTTTCTCCGGTGGCTTGGGATGACTTCATAGTCTATCCCTTCGCGCTCGGCATAAGCCACGGCATCCTCTTGATTATCAAAGGTTAATATCATTTCCAGGTTCATATCGGTTGAGCCGGTCCAGCCCATTAATGGGTCAATAAACCGGGTATTTTTGTCCTGTTTTGGCTCCAGCAGCCACTTATCCGTCTTCGCCATGCCCGATTGCATGGGGTTTTTCGGTTCCTGGTAAATTAGCGCTTTCATGCAATTATTTTTAAAAATATGGTTTTCGTTAACCTTTTATTAGCAATTCCTATGTTAGAATTCAAGGAATGTTGTGCTAATGAGATAAATTTCGTATTATTTAATTGTAACGGGTTCGAATTCAAATTTTATGGCAAGTATGGGAGAAAGAAAAATAGGAGCGGCGGTACTCAAAAAAAACTTGGCGGAAATTAAAAAACCGTCAATGTATCAGGTGCTTCTACTGAATGACGATTATACGCCGATGGATTTCGTGGTGCAGGTTTTGCAGCAGTTCTTCGGCAAAAGCGCTGAGGAATCAGTACGGATTATGTTGAAAGTGCATTATAAGGGAGAGGCGGCTTGCGGGGTTTACACCCGCGAAATCGCTGAAACCAAAGTGATGCAAGTTGTGGATTCCGCTCGAAAAGGGCAGTATCCGCTGAAATGTGTAATGAAGAAGGAGTGAAGTAGGTTTCAGGTTTCAGGTTTCGGGTTTCAGCAAGTTTTAGCCGAAACCCGAAACCTGAAACCTGAAACCTCAAAGTTATGTTATCAAAAAACCTAGAAATGAGCCTCCACCGCGCCCTGGCGATAGCGGGGGAATATCGGCATGAATATGCGACGCTGGAGCATTTGCTGCTTTCGCTTTCGGAAGACCCGGATGCATCGGCAGTGATGCGTGGCTGCGGCGTGAATTTAGCGGGCCTGAAAGATAGTCTCGGGAATTTTTTGAAGCATGAATTAAACGCCCTGGTTTCCGAACATGGAGCGGAAGCGAAGCCTACTGCCGGTTTCCAGCGGGTGATTCACCGCGCGGCTGTGCATGTGCATGCGGCGGGAAGGGAGGAGGTCACCGGCGCTAATGTGCTGGCGGAAATTTTCTCCGAGCGCGAATCGCATGCGGTGTTTTTCATGCATGAGCAGAATGTCACCTGCCTGGATGTGATAAATTTCATCTCGCATGGCGTGGTGAAATATAATGAATCCAACGATAGCGGCGTGGCGCCCATCGCCAGTGAAGTTGAAAAGCATGAAAACCGCCGAAATAGCAATGGTGCGAGCGGCGATTCCGCCCATGACATCCACGAAGCGCTTACATTATATTGCACCAATCTCAATAAACGCGCCGAGGAAGGCCGCACTGATATATTGATTGGCCGTGAAGTGGAAATCGAGCGGACGGTGGAAATTCTTTGCCGCCGCACCAAGAATAACCCGCTTTATGTCGGTGAGCCGGGTGTCGGCAAAACCGCGATTGCTGAGGGTTTGGCCCTGCGCATCGTGCGCGGCGATGTGCCGAAGGTCTTAAAAAGCTCGCTTATTTTCTCGCTCGATATGGGCGCGCTGCTTGCCGGAACCCGTTATCGCGGGGATTTTGAGGAGCGGCTGAAATCGGTAATCAAAGGCATCGAAAAATTGCCGCATGCGATTTTATTCATCGATGAAATTCACACTATAATCGGCGCGGGCTCCACTTCCAGTGGCTCGCTAGATGCCGGAAACCTGCTGAAACCGGCGCTGGCCAAGGGTTCGCTCCGTTGCATCGGCTCCACCACTTACCGCGAATATCGCGGCTATTTCGAGAAGGACCGCGCGCTTGTGCGCCGGTTCCAGAAAATCGATATCGAAGAGCCGAGCGTGGAAAATACCATCAAAATCCTGCGCGGCCTGAAGCCCTATTATGAAACACACCATAATGTGCGCTATACCAATGCTGCGCTGAAAGCGGCAGTGGAATTATCGCAGCGCTATATCCACGACCGCAAATTGCCTGATAAAGCCATCGATATCATCGATGAAGCGGGCGCGCACCAGATGTTATTGCCGGAAGCCAAGCGCCGCAGGAGCATAACCACCAAGGATGTCGAGGAAATCGTAGCGAAAATCGCGCGTATTCCTTCCAAATCCATTTCGGCGGATGATAGCAAGAAACTGGAAAACCTGGAGACCGAGTTGAAGCAAGTAGTATTCGGCCAGGATAAAGCCATCGAGGCGCTTTCCGGGGCGATAAAATTATCGCGCGCAGGGCTCCGAAAAGCCGGGCGGCCGGTTGGCTGTTACCTGTTTTCCGGCCCGACGGGGGTTGGCAAAACCGAGCTCGCGCTCCAGCTTTCCAAGCTGATGAATATGAATATGGTGCGGTTCGATATGTCGGAATATATGGAGCCGCATTCGGTTTCCAAGCTAATCGGCGCGCCTCCCGGCTATGTCGGATTCGACCAGGGCGGAGTCTTAACCGATGCCATCGATAAAACCCCGCATACCGTGCTGCTGCTCGATGAAATCGAAAAAGCGCATCCGGATGTTTATAATATTTTGCTGCAAGTGATGGATTACGGCAAGCTCACCGACCATAACGGCAAATCGGTTAATTTCGCCAATGTGATTCTAATCATGACCACCAATGCCGGCGCGGCGGAAATGGGCAAGGCGGCGTTCGGGTTCAATGCGGCGCCAAGGAGCGGCGAGGATAAAGAGGCGATAAAACGCATATTCACCCCGGAATTCAGGAACCGCCTGGATGCGATAATCCCATTCGACCGCTTGACGCCCGAGCTGGTGGAATCAGTGGTAGATAAATTCATCCTGCATTTGGAAGAACAACTCGCCGACCGCCGCGTGCGCATTGAAATAAATGCCGATGTACGGAAATTCCTGGCCAAGGAAGGCTATGACCAAGATAACGGCGCAAGGCCGCTGGAGCGGATTATCGAGAATAAAATCAAGAAAGCCCTGGCGGGGGAGATTTTATTCGGGAAGCTGGCTAAGGGGGGGAAGGTAAAAGTGGTGATGAAAGACGGCCAGCCGGATTTTGAGTTTGAAGCAGCGATAGTAGAAGGTGTCTAAAGTAAAACTTGATAAAATATTCCGCTAGGGTGCAAAGAATCAGGTCTTCGGTAAATAGTGCTGAAGCTGGAAGATACGCCTAATAGTTCAGGATCATTCCTGGTAAAATCTTTAGATTCCGACGAAGCAAAATCCTTGACAATCGAATTATTGCTAATACAATAAATCATATGCGGATAACCTACGATCCAGCAAAAAACCGGGCTAATATCGAAAAGCATGGAGTATCTTTTGAAGAGGCTTATGGCTTCGATTTTCCTGGCGCTCATTATGAGATTGATGGGCGAAAGGATTACAAGGAGATAAGGCGTATAGCCACCGGTTTTCTGGGCGATAGGTTACATGTGCTGTGTTATGTAGAGACTCGCTCCGGAATCCGCGCCATAAGCTTTCGTAGAGCTAACTTACGGGAAAGGAGAAAATATGAAAAAAGATGAATATATTGAATATGAGGATGGAATGCGCGTTCTTCTGGATGAGAATGATGTTCCAGAACTGACGGAAGAATGGTTCAAAAATGCCAAGCCATTTTCCGCACTTCCCCCCTCCCTGCAAAAAAAGCTGAAAGCCATCCAAAAGCGCGGGCGGCCAAAATCTAAGGCACCGAAGGAAATGATCGCCTTCCGGTTTGCACCGGATCTATTGGCCAGCATCAGGGCGCTTGGCAAAGGCTACAATGCCCGGGTCGAAAAGCTGTTGCGCGAGGCCTTGGAGCACGGATTATTATAGTTCGGGTTTGACATAAATAGCTAATTTAGCTATTATTAACCGTATGCAAACTATATCAGCCACAGAAGCTAAAAATTACCTTGCATCCGTGATGGATAAAGCAATCAGGGAGCCGGTGCTTATAGAGAAAAACGGGCGACCGTTCGTGGTTATGATGTCGGTTGAGGAGTATGAGAAAAAGGCGGGTCAGGAGAAAACTGAAAGGGAGCGCAAGAAAGCATTCCTTGAGTTCTGCGACTATATTGCTACCACCGCTAAAAAGAACGGCATGACCGAAGAGATACTGAACTCCATTCTTGCCGAAGAAAAATAGTCCGGATTATAAATCCTCGGGGATTTTGTTTTTTAAAGTTAAGCGGCAAACGCCCTGATCTTTTCAATCGACTCCCGAATTCCCTTCATTCTTGTTTCTATCCTTTCCCAATCCTGATCCATGAAAACCAGCCGGTGGTCGGCACGGAGTTTTATGGTGTTTTGGTTGGCGGAGATGAATTTTATCAGCTCTTCCGGTTTCGCGAATTTATTGCCGCGGAAGCTGAGGACCAAGCCTTTTGGCCCGGCATCGAGTTTTTCGATTCCGCTATTTCGGCAGAGCTGTTTTATCTCGATTACTTTTAAGAGATGCTCCACTTCCTCCGGCAGCGGCCCGAAGCGGTCAACCATTTCGGCGGCGATATCGTCCAAATCTTCGGGTTTTTCAAGCGCCGCGATGCGGCGGTAAAAGCCGAGGCGCAATGTTAAATCACCGATATAGGTTTCCGGAATCAATACCGAAATGCCGATATTAATCTGCGGGCTGAAATTTTTCTGCTGCCGCGCTTCCGATTCCTTATCTTTGCGCAAATCCTCTATCGCCTCGCGCAGCATCTGCTCATAAAGCTCAACGCCGACTTCCTTGATATTGCCCGATTGCTCATCGCCAAGCAGATTGCCGAAACCGCGAATATCCATATCGTAAGTCGCAAGCGTAAACCCGGCGCCGAGGGAATCGAGCTTTTGCATCACCTCCAGCCGCTTCGTCGCATCACGGCTTATCATGCGGTTATGCTGCAAGGTGAAATAAGCATAGGCGCGCACATTGGAGCGGCCGACGCGCCCGCGCAATTGATAAAGCTGCGCCAGGCCGAACATATCGGAACGATGCACAATAAGGGTATTTGCCGAAGCAATATCGATTCCCGATTCGATGATGGAGGTGGAAAGCAGGATATCATATTTTCCATCGTAAAAATCATTCATCAGGCCATCCAGCTCGGCCGGTTTCAACTGGCCATGCGCAATGGCGATTTTCATTTCCGGCACAATGGCGGCAAGCTGCATGGCCACCGCATCCAAATCCTTAATGCGCGGTGCGACATAAAAAGTGCGCCCTCCCCTGCCCCGTTCTCGTAAGAGCGCCTCGCGGATTACCACCGGGTCATAAGGCATGATATAAGTGCGCACCGCTAGGCGGTCAACCGGCGGAGTGGCAATCAGGCTCAAATCGCGGATGCCGGTTAGCGACATTTGCAATGTGCGCGGAATGGGCGTCGCCGAGAGAGTTAGAACATTGATATCGGCCTCGAGCTTTTTTATATGCTCCTTCTGCGCCACGCCGAAATGCTGCTCCTCATCGACAATAAGCAGCGCCAATTTCTGAAACCCGACATTTTTTGCGAGCAATGCATGGGTACCGATTATTATATCAACCTCCCCCTCGCGCAGTAATTTGCGCGTTTCATTGGCCTGCGAGGCCGTCACCATGCGGGAGAGCTGGCGAATATTCACCGGAAAACCACTGAACCGCTCGCGGAAATTTTTGTAATGCTGGCGGCAGAGCAAAGTTGTAGGCGCGATAACGGCAACTTGGCCGCCGATTCCGTCTATACTTCTCCCTCCCCCCTTGAGGGGGAGGGCCGGGGTGGGGGGTAGTGAGGCAGAATCATTATTTAAGGAAACCCCTCCCCCTGCCCCCTCCCTCGAAGGGCGAAGGGGGTTATCGAGTGGGTTAAGCCTATCGCCAAGCGCTATGAAAGCCGCACGCATCGCCACTTCGGTTTTGCCGAATCCCACATCGCCGCATATCAGCCTATTCATTGGGCGGCCGGAAGCGAGATCAGCTTCCACATCCTGGATGGCGCGCAATTGATCGTCGGTTTCGGTGAAAGGAAAGCGGGCGCAGAATTCGTTATAGGAGCCTTCGGGAGGAGACAGTATATCGGAAGTTTTCAAAGCGCGCTCGGCGGCGATTTTTATTATTTCCTCGGCGGCAAGCTTGATGCGTTCCTTCAGCCGCGCTTTCCTGGCCTGCCATGATGCGCCGCCGAGTTTATCGAGCGCCGCCGCGGCTTCCGCTCCGCCATAACGCGAAAGCAAATCAATATTTTCCACCGGCACATAAAGCTTATCGCCGCCATCATAAACCAGTTTCAGGCATTCATGCGGAACGCCGGAAACTATTAGGGTTTCCAGCCCCTCGAACCGCCCAATACCATGCTCCTTATGCACGATGATTTCTCCGGGCGCAAAATTATAAGCCTCGCTAAGGAATTTTTCCGGAGGGATTTTGCGGCGGCCGGAGCGCATGACTTTCGGGCCAACTAAATCCTGCTCGCTTAGAATAGTAAGCTTGGAATTTTGAAATCCGCCATCCAGCGGCAAAATAAAAGTGCCGATTTTCCCCGGATTTTTATGCGCATCATCCCATATATTCACATCAGCAAACGGCAACCCATGCTCGCGCAATAAATATTGAATACGGCTTTTCGTGCCTTCGGAAAAGCAGGTGATGTGGAAAGCGATGGCGCCCATATCGCCCTTCATTATTTCAAACGGGCTTTGCAGCAGCTCCTTTGATTTCAGGAAATAATTTTCCGCCGGTGAATAGCTGGCATCGATATTATTTTCCGCCGCTTCATCCATTTTGAACGGATAAAAATTAACGGTAGTGCGCCCCGCCAAAATGCTGGAGAATTCTGGCGCTGCCATATAAAGTGAATCCGGCGGCAAGGCTTTATATGCTTCGCCGGTTTTGGCATGGAGAGATGAATAATCCTGCCGCGCTTTATAATATTCTGCTATCGTCTCCAGCCGTTTCTCGATTAGGGGTTTGGCTTCGGGAGCTAAAGTTATCAAAGCCTCGGGCAAATAATCAAAAAGCGTTTCCAATTTTTCATAAAAAAGCGGCAGCCAATGTTCGAACCCGGAATATTTACGGGCCTCGGATATGGCGGTGAATAGAGCATCATCGCTTGTCACCGCGCCGAACATGGCACGGTAATTATCCTGGAAGCGCAGGATAGCGGCAGCGGAAAAAATCACTTCGCTAGCCGGCATTAAATCGAACCGCGAAAGTTTTTCCTTACTCATTTGGGTTATCGGGTCGAAACTGCGGATATCCTCCAACATATCGCCAAGGAAATCCAGGCGCAGCGCGCATTCGAGACCTGGCGGAAAAATATCGATAATGCTGCCCCTAATCGCATATTCGCCATGCTGCGTGGCGGCGGAGGCGCGGCTATAGCCGTTTGTTTCGAGGTAAGAAATTATTTTACCGCGCGCGATTTCATCCCCGATTTTCATTTGCAGGAGGGAATCGAATATAAGCTCCTTTGGCGGGACGCGCTGCAGCGCGGCGTTAACGGTGGTAATGATGAGGAATTTATCATCGTTCACCGCAATATTAGCCAGCGCTTCCAGCCTGCGGCTGACGATTTCGGGGCTTGGGGAAATGCGGTCATAAGGTAGGCAATCCCAGGCGGGAAAATATAATAAATTCACTTCCGGGTGAAAAAATTTCACCGCCGCGCATAGCTTTTCCGCCTCCGAATCATCGCGCGCTATATGCAATAATGATTTCGGCGCAATAGCGGCTATCTCGGCCAGAACAAATCCCTCCGCGCCTTCCGGAACCGAGGATAATGTATAAGTCCCGCACGTGGAAAATATTTTGGTTAGATTTTTCACGCCGGAGTAAAGCTAATCAGCGCGCGAGCGACGGAGTTATCGTGAAAAGCGGGCAGCTCTTGCTTGCCGGTTATCCAATCATAAATATCCTGGTCGCCTTCATTTAAGAATTTTTCATAAAGCGCTAATTCCTCATCGGAAAAACCGGGCAGGAATTTCTCGGCGAAAGCGCCGAGGAAAATATCCATTTCCTTGCAGCCGCGATACCAGCTTTGATAATATAGCCGCTTTAATTTTATGGCTCTTAGTTCCGTCATGGACGCTTTTTTATACCGTCAAAGCGCCGGTTTTCTTTAAAGTACGAATTACCAGCGAGAATAATAGCAGTGCGATGAGGCAGGCAACGAGCTTATATATGGATTGTTTTTCCGCCGCAAAACCACTTCCCCACGTTATTATTTCATCCATCGATAAAAAAATCAGCGCCAGCATTGCGCTGGTGAAAGTGCTGTAATCCTTGGCGAGAACTTTTTTGTAATTGAATTTCATGCCCTCGGTTGCGGCACGGAATTTGGAGAAATCAGGCAGCCATTTCGGCGTTACTCGGCAATATTCCCGATATGACTCGCCGAATTTAGAGCGCAGAAAATATTCTTCTGCAGCGATAATCGCAGTATAAATAAACCAGAATGAGGTTATCCCAAGCACTATAACCCATGGGTTGCCATGAGTGATAAACAGCCCGGCATAAATTAGCATATTGCCACAATAAAGCGGGTTGCGCGAAAGTTTGAAAAAACCTTCGGTCACCAGCGTATCGGCGTAAACCTGCTTGTTCAATCCGCCCCTTTTTATATAAGCAAAGCCCACCACCACGGCGCGCAAGGCCAGGCCACCAAGCACTAATACCAGGCCCAATATATCGCTGAATTCCTCATAATCCTCCCGCCCGAATATTTCATGGATAGGCTTGAATGCCAGGAACAGGATGATAAGGGCGGCGGGGAAAACATGATTGCGGTGGCGGAAAAAGAAATCGCCAATTCGCACCAGAGGAGTTTTTGCTTCAGCCATTATTTTACCGCAACTATCCCGCAAAAATTATACCAGCGGAAAAACACCTCGACATGCTTGAAACCGGCCCGGTGCAATAATTCGAAATTTTCCTCCATGCGGTAAGGAATCAGCACATTTTCCAGCGCCTCGCGCTTATTGGAAATTTCCACTTCCGAATAGCCGTTGCGCTTCTTGAAATCATAATAATGGTTGATGAACAGGCGGTTGAAAAGCGAATCCTCGGATGTTAGTTTTTCAATCATAATCAGCCCGCCGCTTTCGTTTAAGCCATCGAATATCTGCTTCATTATGCGCTCGCGGTAAAGCGGGCGCACGAATTGCAGGGTGAGCAGCATGGTGACCAGCGAGGCATTTTCCATTTTCATTTCCTTATGTAAATCGCAAAACTGCAATTCATAGGGGTGCGAAAATTTTTGTAATTTGAATTTTTCCTCAGCTTTTGCCAGCATTTCCCGGGAATTATCAAACCCGATGAAATTCACCTTCTGCTCCAGCATTTTATCGAGAATCATCATAGTAGTGCCGGTGGAGCAGCCGATATCGTAAACATTGGTGCCATCAACCGCAAGGTCCTGCGCCAATTCCGAAGTCATCCGCTGCATCTCAAGATAAAACGGCACCGAGCGGCTGACCATATCGTCAAAAACCGCAGCCACCTTGCTGTCGAATTTAAAATCCGCCGCGCTATAAGCTTCGTTAAAAACCTCATCCCGCTCGAAAAGATTTACGATATTACGTTTAGCGCCATTTTTCTTCGCCATAAAATTCCTTATCTTAAGGTCATAACCTTTAACCAAAGCGAGGCTAAAAATCAAGTAATCGCTCTAAATTAAGACGATAATTGATAATTTAAATTATTTCCTGTAAATGGATTTAACATATGACAGCACTTAACAATGAAAATTCTTCCTGTTTTTCCCTGCCGGTGACTGATTGGAATTCCGGCCCGGATTCCGAAATGCAAAAATTGTCGGTGGATGCTCTGGAAAACGGCAAAGTGCTTTTTCTCCCCAACCTTGCATTCCATCTTTCCGCCGATGAAAAATCATATTTACGGCCGGATTGCGTGGATGCGAAAACCAAAAGCGTGAAATTTTCGCCCTTACGGAAAGCAATGTGGGGCGCTGCGAAACAGGATAATGATTCGCCGGTGCTGGCGGCGATGCTGGCGCGTTATGCAAAAAGCGCGGAAAGCCTGGTGCGCGCTCTTTTCCCCGGCTATGCTTCCGCGCTTAGCATAGGCAATACCAGTTTTCGCCCGGTGGAAGCCAAAGGCCGCGTGCAGAGCAAACGCCATGATGACAGCCGCCTGCATGTTGATGCCTTCCCATCGCGTCCGGCGCAGGGAAACCGGCTGCTTCGAGTATTTACTAACGTGCATCCGGGCGAATATCCCAGGGCCTGGCGCGTAGGCGAGCCATTTGCCGATGTCGCCCGCCATTTCCTCCCGCGCATTCCAAAGCCATTGCCGGGTAGCGCGAAACTTTTGAATGTGCTAAAAATCACCAAAGGGGTGCGCACTCCTTATGATCATTATATGCTGCATCTGCATGATAAAATGAAATTGGATAGCGGATATCAAGCTAATGCGCCATATACCGCCGTTTCTTTCCCGCCCGGCAGCAGCTGGATAGTTTTCACAGACCAAGTTTCCCACGCCGCCATGTCCGGCCAGCACGCTTTTGAACAGACTTTCACATTACCGGTAACCGCCATGGCTAACCCAGCCACTTCGCCATTGAAGGTGTTGGAAGGCTTAAAGAAGGTGGCGCTCGTTTAAATATTTATTCCCAATGACGGCACGAAAAAAGGCCCTTAATTAAAGGGCCTTGATTCTTTCCGCGCTAATTCAACTGCGCTTGCTATGCAGCCTGTTTCACTTTTAACATTTCAATTTGCTGCTTTATCGCTAATTTCTTCTTTTTCAAATCCTGCACCATATTATCCGGGGAAAAATTCAGGTAAGCATCGTGAATCTCATGCTCGATTTTTGTATGTTTTTCCGTTAAATGGTGAAGATGAGCGACTACAGACATAGGCTATTCCTCCGATAAAATCATAAGGTTGATAGAACTAGGGTTTCTATTCCATGATACTCTTCCCCGCGCGGTTTTTCAAATATTTTGCATTGCGCAATAATTTATCATTACGCTGAATATTAAGTATAAATTCGAAGTCAACATATAAAATTTTCATAAAGAACCCATAAAGACCGCATGAATAAGAGCTTCAGGGGAGAAGATTAGCGCCGCCTGCGGATTATTAGATGCGCTTACACGGGTAAAGCACTGTATTTACGAAGAATCTTAAGATTCAGGCGATAACCGGCAATGATTTATTTTATCCATATTTATCCTAAAATGATAAAATTGCATGGGCCCTGCTACTAATGTTATTATGAAACTCACCCTTAAGGAGGAGCCTAATGAGAAACATCCATAGCGCCGTTATCTTAACTCTCTGTCTTTGTCTATATTCCCATTCCAGGGCGGAGGAGGCAGTAAAACTGCCGGAATCCTTGGTAAAGGCCGTGCAAAAAAATGATGATGGGAAAGTTGCCGCCATAATCGTGCATAATAAAGATAATCAGGATAAAGATGCGGAAAAGCGGATTATTATTGCCGCCCTTGAAAACCCCAAGATAATTCCTGAAATATTGGCAAAAGCGGGTAATGACAAGAATAAAATCGGGGAAGAAATATATTTGCAGGCGGCAAAAACCATTGCCGATGAGCTCTTAATTAGCGGCAACCCGTCAAGCAATGCTTTTTCAGATAAAAACAATGCGGAAAAGCATGTTAATACCGGTGTTGCTCAATCCGGCACCGTTAATGAGGAAAATAATTCACAAGCGGGTATGGCATCGGTTTCCGGCGGGCAGGCCGTGATGATAAACTCCGCGCAGGCTTCCCAATCTTTAAATGGAGCATATTATCCCATTACTGCCAATGCCGCGGCATCCGCAAATACCGGTGTTTCCATCGGAAATCCTACCCCGCCAGTAAACCAGGCAGCATTGGTAAACGAGGTTCAGCAAAATCAGGTTCAACAATATGTTCCGGTGCCGGCGCCGCAGCAAAACTCCATAATCAGTAGCACAATGGATAACAAAAATAACTGGATACTTCGATCTAATGTCGAACCCAATACTACTACCCAAATAGTGTCTAAAATAACGCAGGTTTCTACAATTCAGGATGTGCTCAACGGTCCAACAAAGAAGGCTGAATGACGGATACTAAATCCGTGATATTCTTTCCAAATGAAGAAAAATCACGGATGTTTTTTTTGGGCCATTGCCGCCTTTTCGATTTTATCGATTACGGCTCTTCCTGGAAAATCCCTCGCCCAGGAATTCGGCGACGAGCTTTTTGATTACTTACATTTTCACCCTGATTATCTTGGAACCGGCATAAAAGCCGGTTCTTTTATGTTGCATCCGCAAATGTCGCTGGATGAAGCTTATAATAACAATATATACGCGACCCGGGGCGGCAAAATCAGCGATGCCATCACCGATGCTAGGCCCTCCATAGTAGCGGAATCGGATTGGGAAAACCATGCGTTGCGGTTTTCGGCTGATGGCGATGCCGGGCGCTATGCCAGTCACACTAAAGAAGATTATAATGATTACGATGTGAAGGCCGATGGAAGGCTTGATATCACGCGCGGCAATTATCTATGGGGCGGGCTTAATTATTTGAAGCAACATGAAGCCAGGGGCACGCCGGATGATTTGAATAACGGCGTGAAACCTGTGGTTTATGACGAAGCTTTAGGCCGCGTGGGTTTCACTCACGATGTCGGGCGGCTTTCGACGACGGTTGGAACCGAAGTCAGGAAATTCGAATATAATAATGGTTACACCAGCGGCGGCACGGTAATCGAGCAGGATGCGCGTAACCGCATGGAATATGGCGCTGGATTGCGTTTCGATTATGAACTGATTCCTGGCTATAAGGCTTTCGTAAAAGGCAACGGCAATATAATCGATTATGAAACTCCGGCCTTGCTCGGCAATCGCAATTCGCATGGCTTCAGCGCCGATGTCGGCACGGCGGTGGAAGTAACCGGCAAAGTGCGGGGCGAAGTTTATCTCGGCTATCTGGCGCAGGAATATGATAATTCGACATTCAAAACGATAGACGGCATCGATGCCGGGGGCAAGCTGATATGGAGCGTTACCGGACTCACTACCGTCGAAGGCGGCATGCTCCGCTCTGTCAATGAAACGATTTTCCCTGGCGCTTACGGCTATATCGACACCGCCGCTTTCGCCAATATTCAACATGATTTGACTAGGGACATCCGGTTAAATGCCAGGGCGGATTATCATAGTTATAAATATGAAGGCATTTCACGCACTGATAACGTTCCCACTTTATCCGCCGGAGCCAGATATCTGCTTAATAAAAACATTGAAGCGCGGGCGGATTACACCTACCAGGAACGCGATTCCGATGCTCCGAATTCCAATTACCAGCAGAATCTGGCCAAAGTTAGCTTAAGTTTAGGATTGTGATTTACCGTCATTGGTAATGACAATATTAAAATCTACAATCCCATTTCAATTCATAATCCTTAAGCAATTGTATCCCAAAACACACGGGTATCCGGCACCCTATATTAACCATTACCATAGATGATGGAAAATTATATGACCCGAAATGATTTTCGCGGTATAATAACCTGGCAGACACAACCCCGAAAAATAAACCATATCAACAATGCGGATATTATCCTCTCTCTTTCTTGGTCTTTTAATTTTTTGTGCCGCAATTCCAATTCATGCGGCGGAGAATATCCAAGCGCCAACTAATGCCCCGGCTAAAAATTCGAACGGCAGCTATAAATTAGGGCCAGGAGATAGATTGAAATTGACGGTATTTGGCGAGGATGACCTTTCCGGCCAATTCGATATTGACGGTTCGGGATATGTTTCCGTGCCGCTAATCGGCAGCATGAAAGCAGCGGGAATGGATTCGCGCGAGCTCGAAGGAAAAATAACCGAAGCCTTGAAAGGCGATTATCTGGTAAACCCGAGGGTTAGCGTGGAAGTTATGAATTTCCGGCCATTTTTTATATTGGGTGAAGTGAATAAACCCGGCAGCTATCCTTATGTTAATGGCCTAACGGTGCTAAATGCCGTGGCCCTGGCAGGCGGCTATACGGCGCGGGCGAAAACCAGCAGCGTTATGATTATACGCGAGAAAAACGGTGAAAAAGTGGAAGTGAAAGGCGATGACGATACACCTGTTTATGCCGGCGATACCGTAAGAGTATTGGAGAGATTTTTCTAAAATAACGATGGAAGAAACATATAAAGTAGAGAGTAACCTGCCAGTTCCGGTGGAAAGGAATTTTGATTTCAACGTCAAAGAAGCTTTCATGCTGCTTAGACGCAATCTCTATCCCATATCCAGCGTCATATTTTTTGTCACGGTTTTAACATGCATTTTTTTGGTCGTTACGCCGAAGCTTTATACGGCGAGTGCGGTTTTGCAAATAAATGTACGGGCCAATAAGGTAATCAATATAGAATCAGTGTCTTCTTCCCTTTCTAATGACGATTCCGCAATTATCAGCGAACTCGATATTCTGCAATCGCGCTATCTTGCGGGGAAAGTCATAGAAAAGCTCAAACTGGAAAATGATGTTGAGTTCAATCCCAATCTCGCGCCGAAAAAATTCTGGTCGGATTTAGTCGGCTATTTTGGCTCAAGCCCGGCAATAACCCTAGGCGATAAAACCGCCGAGGAGAATGCCGAGGATAGTAAAAAAGCCGTGAATACGGAAGTAATCGATAATTTCCTGCGCCATCTCTCGGTAATGCGCAAGCCCCGTTCCTATACGATTACCGTGAACTTTTCCTCCCACTCCCCTGAAAGGGCAAGAGATGTGGCCAATGCAGTGGCCGAGGAATATATAAACAGCCAGCTTGCCAGTAAATTTGACGCCACCGAGCAGGCAAATCAATGGCTAAGCGGGAAATTGGTGGAATTGCAAAAAAATGTCCATGAATCGGAAATGAAGGTGCAAAGTTTCCGTGAGCAGAATAACCTGCTCGAAAACGGAAATGGACAAACGATAACCGACCAGCAGCTTTCCGAAATCAATACCCAATTGGTGACGGCGCATGCGTCACGCGCCGAGGCCGAAGCCAAGCTCGCTAATTCCCACATCTCCATCGATTCCAGCCCGGAGGTGCTTAATTCCGGGCTCATTCAGCAATTGCGCGGCCAGGAAGCCGAGCTCCTGAGGAAAAAGGCTGATTTGAGCAACCGCTATGGACCGAAACACCCAAAAATGATAAACATTAACGCCGAAATCACCGATCTTAATAACAAAATACGCGCGGAAATAAGCAAGATTACCGAAAGCTTGCAAAATGAAGTCGAAGTGGCGAGAAGCCGGGAAGAAATGCTGGCGAACAGCCTGGAGCAGGCAAAGCGTAAAACCGGCGATTCCAGCCGCGCCTCGGTGCAGCTTTTGGAATTAACGCGGGAAATGAATGCCAACCGCGCGGTTTATGAATCATTTCTCACGCGCTTTAAGCAGACCTCCGAAAGCAAAGGTGTGGAGCAAGCCGATGCGCGGATAATTTCCCGCGCGGAAATTCCGGCCTCTCCTTCTTATCCAAACCCTCCATTGTTTTTAAGCATAGCTTTCACCGTTAGCATCATGCTTGGAATCATGCTGGCATTTTTGATTGAGAATCTAGACCATTCATTCCGCCAAGCCCAGCATTTGCAAGAAAAAAGCGGCTACCGGGTGCTTGCCATGCTGCCGGAATTGCAAGACCGCGATAGAACCGAATCCACCGTTTATTACGAGGCGATACGCTCGGTTATCGCCTCCATCCATTTTTCCAGCACCGGCAAGCCGGCAAAAAAAATAATGATAACCTCCTCGATTCCCGATGAAGGAAAATCCTTTTTCTGCATTTCACTGGCACGGGTTCTGGCAGGCTCAGGCAAGAAAACCGTGCTTATCGATATCGATATGAAGCGCGCTTCCTTAACCGCCGGGCTGGTGGGCGATAATCTCAAGCATGATTTAAGTGATTACCTAAATGGCATTGCTTCGGAGAGCGATATTGTAATCAAGGAGGATAAATCCGGTCTGCATTTCATTCCGGCGCGCCATAATATGGATAATTCGCAGGATTTGATTTCTTCCGATAAAATGCGCGATTTCCTGGAAAGCCTGGCCTCGCGCTATGACTATATTATCATGGATACCGCCCCGATAATGCCGATTTCCGACGCGCTGATAATTTCCCGTATAGTCGATACTTCGCTGTTCGTAGTGCGTTGGGGCGAAACGCCGCAAGGCATAGTTTTGTCGGCGCTGCAACAACTGAAAGCAGCGGAAGCGCCCATCCGCGGCATCGTGCTGACCCGGGTGGATTTCAGTAAACATAAATTCTACGGCACCGCCGATAGCGGTTATTACCACGGCCATTACCGGGAATATTACCGTAAAACGGTTTAGTTCTTTTCCATGGATTTATTAAAACTTTTCACTAAAACTCCCGAAGCGGCGCCGCATAATGCCCCGGAAAATACGCGCATTTATGCGATAGGGGATATACACGGCACTCTTCCGCCACTCCTTGAACTGCATGAGAGGATAATGGCCGAGGAAAAAAAGCGCGCGCCAAAGGAACGCAAAGTAATCATATATCTCGGTGATTATATTGACCGCGGGCTGCAATCGAAAGAAGTTATCGAACACCTAATTTCCGCGCCACTGCCGGGTTTCGAGCAGATATTCATAAAAGGCAATCACGAACATGCGATGATGGAGTTTCTACGCGGGCCTGAGCGTAAGGATACCTGGCTCCTATGGGGCGGTGATGCCACTATCCAAGGCTATGGCGTGCCGCTGGAACACCACCTGTTCAACAACATCAATTTGAAGGAGATCGCCACAAGCCTCGCCAAAAAAATTCCCGAAACGCATAAAAAGTTTTTTTCCAAGTTGCGCATCCAGCATATCGAAGGCGATTATATTTTCGTTCATGCCGGTTTCCGCCCAGGTATTCCACTAGCCGAGCAGCAGGATGAAGATAAAATGATGATACGCGATGAATTTATTTATTCACCTAAGAATTTCGGCAAAACGGTGGTATTCGGCCATACTATTTTCAATGAGCCTTTTATAGCGAGTGGCCGCATCGGCGTCGATACTGGCAGCTATGCCAGCGGCAAACTCACCGCCGCAGTGCTCGAAAATGATAAGATAGATTTTATTTTCAGCAAGTGACGCCGGAATAAACATTTAATCTATCAGCTTATAAGCACCTAAAGTCAGGAATTCCGAGAATTCCGGGGCCAGGACCAGTTGCTCCAGGAATTCGGAAGCTTTGGCATAGGATGGGGAAGCGAATTTCGCCAGTTCTTCATTGCGGAGTTTTTTGAACATTTCAGCGGTTATGGTTTCGCCGGAGGAAAGTTTTGCTTTATGCTTTATCCATTGCCAGATTTGCGCGCGCGAGATTTCGGCGGTGGCGGCATCTTCCATTAGGTTGAAAATCGGCACGCAGCCAAGCCCGCGCAGCCAAGATTCCAGATATTGCAATGAAACGCTGATGTTATTGCGAAGGCCCGCTTCGGTTATTTCGCCTTTGGGAACGGCTAAAAGATCAGCAGCGGTTACATGGACATCTTCCCGTAAATTACCGAGCTGATTTTGCCCCGGCATCAGCCTGTCGAACACTTCTTTCGCTGTGCTGATTAGCCCCGGATGCGCCACCCAGGTGCCATCATGCCCGTCTCCGGCTTCCCTTTCCTTATCAGCCTTCACTTTGGCTATGGCGTTATCATTGGCGGCGGTATCGTTTTTAATCGGAATGAAAGCCGCCATGCCGCCCATGGCAAAAGCGCCGCGCCGGTGGCAGGTTTTGATTAGCAATAGCGAATATAAGCGCAGGAAATGCGTGGTCATGGTGATTGCTGAGCGGTCCGGCATCACGAATTTTGGGTCGTGGCTGAACTTCTTAATGAAGCTGAAAATATAATCCCACCGCCCGCAATTAAGGCCGACTATATGGTCTTTCAGCTCGAATAATATCTCATCCATTTCAAATGCGGCGAGAATGGTTTCGATGAGTATAGTGGCTTTTATCGTGCCCGGCTTAAGGCTCGAAAATTGCTCAGCCTCTTTGAATATTTCATTCCAAACTCTTGCTTCTTTATGGCTCTCCAGTTTCGGCAGATAAAAATACGGTCCGCTGCCATTTGCCAGGAGTTTTTTATGATTATGGAAAAAGAACAAACCGAAATCGAATATGGCCCCTAATATCGGTTCGCCATCGACCAGGAAATGTTTTTCGCTAAGGTGCCAGCCGCGTGGGCGCACGATAAGAGTCGCCAAGCCGGTTTTATTTAACTGATATTTTTTCCCCTCCGGGCTCGTATAATCAATCACGCCGTCTATCGCATCGCGTAAATTTATCTGGCCTTGTATGGTGTTTTCCCAAGTGGGCGTGTGCGAATCCTCGAAATCCGCCATATAGACTTTCGCACCGGAATTTAGTGCATTTATAACCATTTTTCTATCGACCGGCCCGGTGATTTCCACTCGCCTATCTTCTAAATCCTGGGGAATTCCGGCGATTTTCCATTCGCTCTCGCGAACCTTCCTAGTCTCCTCAAGGAAATCCGG
>Ga0206823_1004_pt2 | contig 76578 bp, 67 predicted proteins | sample Alteio_BWOrgCont_81_FD_152868 | JGI IMG/M metagenome (GOLD analysis project Ga0206823, IMG submission 152868) | Enriched cells from forest soil in Barre Woods Harvard Forest LTER site, Petersham, Massachusetts, United States -... | ecosystem: Environmental > Terrestrial > Soil > Temperate forest >...
CCATCTTTAACTTTTTTCTTACTTTTTCAGTTTCAAAATCAGTCATTTCAATTTTCACATTCATTTCTTTCTTTGATATGTAAACCTCTTTTTGGCCAATCATTTGCCGATGTTTGTTGGGGTAACCAAGATACCCTTATTACTTTACACTCTGATTCTACAGATTCCTATATTTTATCATACTATATATGTGGAAGATACAGGATTGAAATAGGTTACAACGCTTATTTCAAGGAGTTATTTTTACACGGCATGTCCGAAAAAGACATCGCTATAACTATAAAGCGCTACGTAGATTCAGTAAAGACCCATAAGAGGTTTGTTCCATTGTTTACTCAACCTATGGTTATGCTTACAGACTCTTTACGTCGAGACTTTGAACTCAACATGTATGTAGAGGAAATTGTAAGGGACCTGCTAAATACAGGGAATATTAAAGTATATGATTTTCGTAAAAAACATTATTTACAACAAGTGATTGGGAAAAAAAGAACTACACCGGAAAGTGGATACTATGAGTACTCTGATTCAAGAAATGATAATGTCTTGCTTACTACTACAGTTTGTGAACCTGTTTACTAAAGTTACCTGCCATCATATCTCAATTTAAATTAAAGCTCTGTATATACTCCACGGGCTACACAGAGACTCTGACAAACACTTATTAACATAACCCTCTATCAAAAATCGGGCAATTTTGCCTATCTTTGCAAACTTTTGATAATTACCATGCTCGATAAATTAGAGGCTATAGAACAACGATACAAGGAGATAGAACAAAAACTATCCCACCCGGATGTTTTGTCTGATATTAAGCAATTTGCCCGCCTGAATAAGGAATACAAAGAACTTAGCAAAATACACACCGCTTATTTAGCATACAGCAACCTCTCTTCTAACATACAGTCTGCCAGGGAGATGATGTATAATGAAAAAGATGAGGAAATGAAGGAAATGGCAAAATCGGAGCTGGAAACCCTCACCGAGCAGATGGAAAAACTGGATTCGGAAATACGGGTTATGCTTATTCCTAAGGACCCTGAAGATGCTAAAGATGCCGTAGTAGAAATACGTGCCGGAACAGGTGGCGATGAAGCTTCCCTGTTTGCAGGCGAAATATTTAATATGTATCTGCGCTATTGTGAGCAAAAAGGGTGGAAAACAGAAATGTTGGACCACTCCGAAGGCACTATGGGGGGCTATAAAGAGGTTATATTTGAAGTGCATGGCGACAACGTATATGGTACATTGAAATATGAAGCCGGGGTACACCGCGTACAAAGGGTTCCACGAACTGAAACACAGGGAAGGGTACATACTTCTGCTGCCACGGTAATAGTTATGCCCGAAGCTGACGAAGTAGATATAGAAGTTAAAGAATCTGATTTGCGTAAAGATACCTTCTGCGCAGGCGGACATGGCGGACAATCGGTAAACACCACCTATTCGGCGGTGCGTATAACCCATATCCCTTCAGGCTTGGTGGTACAATGCCAGGATGAGCGCTCCCAGATTAAAAATTACGAGAAAGCCCTTAATGTATTGCGTACTCGTCTATACGAAGCCCAACTGGAAAAGAAAAGGAACGCCGATGCAGCCAAGCGTAAAACATTGGTGACTACCGGTGACCGCTCCGAAAAAGTACGTACCTACAATTTCCCGCAGAGCCGTATCACCGACCACCGTATTGGATATACTGCCCACAACCTACCCACCTTTATGGACGGGGATATACAAGAGGTGATTGATGCCCTCCAGCTTGCAGAAAATGCCGAACGCCTTAAGGAAGGCTATACCGTTACTGCCTGATGAGTCGCAAATTTTCCCTGAAAGAATTAGACGAGCAGGTACAAAAGAAAAAGTCCTTTTTATGTGTGGGGCTTGATACCGATATGGATAAGCTCCCCATCCACCTGGCAAAAACACCCGTAGCTTTTTTAAACTTTAACAGACAGATTATTGAAGCCACCTCTGACCTCTGCGTAGCATACAAGATAAACACTGCATTCTATGAGGTTCTAGGCGCCAAAGGCTGGGAACTATTCAAGCAAACTATTGACCTTATCCCAAAAAACATTTTCATCATAGCCGATGCCAAAAGAGGAGATATTGGAAATACTTCAAGTCAATACGCCAAAGCATTTTTCGAAGAGCTGGATGTTCATGCCATTACCTTATCTCCCTATATGGGGAAGGACTCTGTTACTCCCTATTTCGAGCATAAAAACAAATGGGTAATTCTACTAGGGCTTACTTCCAATGAAGGGGCAAAAGACTTTCAACTCGAAAAGATGAAAGACGAGAAACCCCTCTATACCCATGTATTGGAAACAGCCTCCAAGTGGGGAAAGAAAGAGAATACCATGTTTGTAATAGGCGCTACCAAGGAAGAAGAATTTAAACGTGTCCGCGAAATACTGCCCGAACATTTTCTGCTTGTGCCCGGTGTAGGCTCGCAGGGTGGTGATATGGAAGAGGTGATTAAATTAGGGGCAACGAAAAATGGCAGGCTATTGATTAATGCATCAAGGAGCATATTATATGCCGGCAATGAACAGGACTTTGCCGCCAAAGCAAGGGAGGAAGCATTCAGGCTAAAGCTACAAATGGAAAGTGGGTTCCATTGACAGTATACTGTTCTTCTTAAAAATCCCGATTTAATCTCCCTTTAATCTTATCCAGTTCCTATTTTGATAAGTTTGCATCCGTGAAAAGGTTATCACGTAAACATCTTTACTTTTTTTCCATTCTCTCCGGGTTCTTATTATGGGCAGGATGGCCCCCAAATGGCTTTCCTTTCCTGCTGTTGGTCGCATTCTGCCCTTTGCTTGTTGTAGAGCATTATCTCTATACCCATCGCATTTCTCAAATAAGTTATGGAAGCTTCTGGACCTATTCCTTTCTTTCCATGCTTATATGGAACGCTTTAACCACCTGGTGGGTATGCAATTCCACCATTGTGGGTGGATTAATTGCCATTATCTGCAATTCGTTTTTCATGGCGGCAATATTGGTGCTGTTTCACTCTGTAAAAAAGCGCATGGGGGCAAAGATTGGTTATGCCTCCCTTCCTGTTTTCTGGCTTGCTTTTGAATATATTCATCTTAACTGGCAATTAAGCTGGCCCTGGCTTACCTTGGGCTTTGGTTTCTCCAATTATGTATGTTTTTTGCAATGGTATAAATTTACGGGCCCGCTGGGTGGTTCTTTATGGATATGGCTCTGCAACATTGCCGTATTTGTTTTCATCTGTAAAAAATGGTTAAGTACTATATCATTATCTATTAATCGTATTGGTATTCCCTTGGCGTTGATTATTCTGCCAAGCTGGGCATCCTTTCTCATATACTGGTCACATCCTTTACCCGACAAGCAAAAGGGAGTCAACGTGGTGGTGGTGCAACCCAATATTGACCCTTACAACGAAAAATTTTCCGGCAATTATGCAGAACAACTAACTAAAATGTTTGCGTTGGCAGACACGAAAGTTGACAGCACTACTTCCTACCTTATCTTCCCTGAAACAGCTCTCACTGATTCAGAAATATGGGAAAATAAATTCAGTGACAATGCAAGTATCCGCCAGGTGTGGGGATATCTGCACAAACATCCCAACTTAAAACTTATTACGGGAGCCGAAACCTACAAGGCATACCTGGATGGGGAAAAGCCAAGTGAAAGCGCTCGCAAATTTGATAGCGAAGACGGTTATTATGATGCCTTTAACACAGCCATGCAGATGGATTCTTCAAAAAGAATAGAAGTTTATCATAAAAGCAAACTCGTCCCCGGTGTAGAGTTTATGCCATTTTCCAAATTATTAGCCCCATTGGGCAAATTGGCATTCGACTTGGGCGGAACCTCAGGAACACTGGGAACACAGAAAGAACCCTCCGTTTTTTATTCTTCCTTCTCCAAAACTACTATTGCTCCTGCTGTTTGTTATGAATCTATTTATGGGGAATATATAGGACAATATATTAAGAAAGGTGCCCAACTGCTGGTAGTTATTACCAATGATGGCTGGTGGAAAGATACACCCGGCTATAAACAACACCTGTGTTATGGAGCCATGCTTGCTGCTGAATCGGGAAAAGACCTGGTACAATGCGCCAATACTGGTATTTCGGCAATAATAGATGAAAGGGGAGCAATTTTACAAAAAACCAAGTGGTGGGAACCTGCGGTTATTTCCGCCTCACTTCATCCCAATAACACCCGTACATTTTATTCTCTGCATGGAGATTATTTAGGCTTCTATGCCATTATTTTCAGTGTCTTGATAATACTTTTTGTAAGTATCAAAAAAGCTACCGGCTTTTTTATTTCAAAAGGGTAACCGTGCCCGTATAGTGGTGTATTGTCCCTGCAGGATCAGTTACATTTACCTGGTATATATACAGCCCCTGCTGGCAAACTTGCGAACCATTGCTTATTGCACCATTCCAGCCCTTTGTAATATCATTGGTATAATATACTTGCCCCCCCCAACGGTCAAAAATGAACATTTCAAAGTTGGCAAACTCAGTACCTTTTGGAATAAAAACAGTATTAAGTCCACCTCCGTTCGGGCTAAAGGCATTCGGAATATAGAATGTGTACTGCTCACCTATTCTAATACATTGAGTAGCCGTATCGGCGCAACCATGGGTATCTGAAACAATAAGGCTTACACAATAAATCCCCGTATCCGAATAGGTATGCGTAGGATTGGAAAGTGAACTGCTAGTATCTGTTTTATCATTAAAATTCCATTCCCAGTCAATAATTGGATATTTTCCGCTTGATGTGCTGTTAAAAGAAACTGTTGGATAAATAATGTTTACCGGGCTGGGTGTATACGAAAAACTGGCCGTAGGTAGAGGATATACGGTTATCATATTAGAAGTCTGACGAGTTGATGAACACCCCCCCGAACTTACTACCGACAAGCTTACACTGTATTGTCCCGGCTCCTTATAGCAATGATCGGGGTATTGTCCCGTGCCTGTTCCCCCATCGCCAAACGACCAGTCCCACTCAACAATTGGGGCAGCCGGAGTAGTATTGGCTGCAAAAAACTGGGTACATAGCGGGGCACACGCCGCACTTAGGTTAGATGCGAAAACAACCACCGGCACAGGGGTTACTATTACGCTCACAGTATTCATAGCCGTTCCACATCCCGTTGTATAGTCTACCGTATAAACAGTTGTCGCCTGAGGAGATACTGATACATATGCTGTAGGCATATTACCCGGTTGCCAAACATAGGTACCTCCACTGGGTGTTCCTGTTGCCGTTAAATTTACCGTAATTCCCGTACAAATTACTTTCGTTGTGCTCGCGGCAACCGTAGGCAAAGGAGTAACATCCACCGTAAATGTGGTTGAATTAGTACAATTATTACTGTCTGTACCAACAACTGTGTAAACAGTGGTACTTCCGGGATTTGCCGTTGTTGTAGAACAGGTCGGACAGCTTAAACCCACGTTAGGTGACCACACATAAGTTTTAGCCCCCGAAGCAGTAAGGGTAGTGGAATTTCCGGCACAAATATGGTTATTGCCTGTTACTATAACCGTTGGTTTAGAGACTGTAATATAATTGGGTTCCGTCATCGTATTTGAACCGGATGAATTAGTGGCAGTAAGTGTAACCGCATAGGTGCCCGGTTTGTTATAAATAACGGTAGGGTTTTGCTTGGTAGAAGTACTAGGTGTCCCTCCGGCAAAAGTCCAGCTCCAGGAGGTAGGGCTATTCGATGATAAATCGGTGAAATGTACACTATCGCCGGCACAGATAATTGTACTGCTGGCAGAAAAATTGGCAACAGGGGCAACACCGCCCTTTATGTTATGCTTCTGCAATGGATTGAAAGAAACCCCACCGGCAGATAAGCAAAAGCAGGTAAGCGCGGCACTAAGAATGATACATGATATAGTACTCCTCTTCTTCACTGCAATACGTAAAATGAATGCACAAATATAAGCAAAAAAAGGCTATTTTGGCTAGAAAACATTTCAACTACAGACTGTTTAAAATATTTATGCCGCCTACCCACATTTATCTTATTACAATAGACACCTCTTCCTAAGCATTTTTATTTTCAATTTTGACTTGATTCATATTCTTTTCAGATTGTGCTGACTTATCTTCCTCTCTATTTATTATTTTTATACCTGTCCACCATGCCACAACGGCTGATATTATAAAACACCACAACCAAGCGCGTTTGATCAATTTCTCATGTTTTGGACACTTCTTAAATAGGTGTCTTTTTATCTGATTTTCAAATATGGGCATTAACGTAGCTATTGATGCTGTTGTTAACGCTATTTCTTTTACATGTAGATCAATCATTTTTTATATTTTTACTTTAAACTTTTAGATATAAGATGGATTATCTATTCCTAATCGTGAAAACTCCTATGTAAAATTAAAAAATAATGTTCATTTTTGTATTTAACAATAAATTATGGTAATTATACTAATCTTTGACGTATCAAAGAAATTAAAGATATTTAAAACGCATCGTAGTTATTATTAGTATATTTAACCTAAAGAATAATTAATATGAAGACAATCAAAACCGTTGAAGAATTTCAATTGTGTATCGACGAAGTAAATAAGACAAAGAAAGAAATGAATGTGAAAATTGAAATGACTGATTTTGAAACTGAAAAAGTAAGAAAAAAGTTAAAGATGGATGGAGTAGATGTTGTAGTGAAGTCAGAATATGATGTTATAAAACCTTTAGAATAATGTCAGTTGTACAAAACAGGAGAATTGCCTCTATTTAAATCAAATGGTGGTTCTATCACCTTGAATATTTCATTTTAAGTATGTAGCTCTGTTTTGCTAAGCCAACTGACTTTTACCCGTAGTTTTCGCTACGGGTTTTTTATTTGCTTACTTGGCGCAAATATACGCTTTATCCCGTCTTTATTGCTTAAAAGTTACGTTTTACCCTATTTGTAAATCCTAGAGTTAAAAAGTCGTTTTAATAGGTAAAAATAGCCCTTTTTGAGGGCTAATGAAAATTATTTTTCATTGATTATCAAAGATTTATAAGCGCTGTATTGAAAAATTAGCTATTTTTATAAGCGTGTCAGAGTTACTATATAGAAACCAAACATGGAAAACAAGTATAATTTTAAAGGTTTCATTTCGTTTTTGAAAATTTTTAAAGATGAACAAACATGCCGAGAATTTTTAGAGCACTTAAGATGGGGAGGAAAACCAGTATGTGTGAATTGTGGAAACAGCGAAAAGATATATAGATTGAAAAGTGAAAGAACACTCAAATGTTCTAAATGTGATAGAAATTTTAGAGTAACTAATGGCACTGTATTTCATTCAACTCACATTTCACTTCAAAATTGGTTTATTGCAATATATCTATTTTCTTCAAATAAAAATGGTCTATCATCTTGCCAATTAGCAAAACACTTGGAGATAACTCAGCCTAATGCCTGGTATGTACTTGATAGAATAAGAAATGTAATGGATAAAAGTAAACAATTTGATGAAATACTGGAAGGTATTATCGAAGCCGATGAATCGTATATTGGAGGCAAGAATAAAAATAGACACTGGGATAAAAAATTCAAATATAGTCAAGGTCGTTCTGTTGTAGACAAGAAACCAGTATTCGGAATATTACAAAGAAATGGAATGGTGAAGGTGTGGACACTGGATAAATTGGATGGTGTAGAAATGAAAACAATTATAAGGACAAATGTTGTAAAGAAATCTATTGTTTGTACAGATGAATATAGAGTATATAGAGGATTAAAGAATAAGAAAAGATTTAAGCATTATGTAATAGATCATAGCAAAAGTCAGCATAAAATAGATGAATTTTATCATACGAATAATATTGAAAATTTCTGGAACTTCATAAAAAGAGCAGTGACCGGCACTTATCATAAGGTGGATAAAATATATCTGAATAAATACGCCAAAGAAGCAGCTTATAGATACAATACAAGAAAGATGAGCGATGGAATAAGATTTATTGAATTACTTAAAGAATGTGTGCAAACAAAATTGAAATAGTAAATTTACGACTTTCCGTTATAGACCTCTTGAAGGGAATCGAACCCTTAACCTACTGCTGCGAAACAGTTGCTCTATCAGTTTGAGCTACAAGAGGAGTGGAATAAAAACCACTCCTCTTTATAACAGGTTCTATCAAAAAGTTTTTCTCTAAACATCAATCTAATAATTCTTAGTAGGGATTAAGAAAATTAATTACCTTTGTGATTGATAGCGTATAGTTATCGCCTTGTAGTTGGAAAACTGAGAATCTTCACAATACGACAAGGATATTACAGTCTACAGCGTGGGCTTGTTCTATCTTTTCGTATAGGTTCTTCTCAGTACCTCCAACAGAAGACGGGACTATTAGTCCCACGCTGCTGAGAGAAATATAACACTCATTCGGGGCTTGTGGGTACAAAACAATTGTACCATGAGTAGGTATTTTAAAAAAGGGAAATTTGACTCAATCACAAGAGAAGAAGGTGTTTTTGTGTTGTTTAATGATGAAAACAAGCAAGTCTATTGTATTGGAATTATCAAGAATGAATTTAATAAGCGCAAATTACGAGGGAAAATTTCTGGGAAAAGCAAAAATGATAAATGGTCTGATGGATATTGGAAAGCTTTAAAAGTAAAAAATATAAAAGATGTAGAAAAGGCATTAAATTCAATATTGAAGAGAATACGAAATGGAACAAATGAAAAACTAACTATTCTTTTGTTTTTTCTATTATTTGCAAATTTGGTTGTCGGTCAAATAAACGATAAAGTTGTTAAAACAAATTTTTTTGGTGTAGTATCAAATAATGGAAATGTTGAACAAACTTCAGTTGAAGAAGTAAATATCTTCCATTTGATTTATGCTAATGAAAAATTAAAGATAGTCAAATGTTATTTTTATGATGGTTCAACAACGTCATACGATGACATGACATATGAAAAAACCGATAATAATGGTTCTGTGTGGTATGGTTGTACTGATGAGGATACCAAAGTAAATAGGTTATTTATCATTATGCATAATGGTAATGTTTTAATGATATTCACTGGTTCTGAGTATTACGTGTTTTCTAAAATAATTACAAAGTAGAATAATTGGAGTTATTGCATATATTATATACAATAACATGTTTATACTTATATTTGTACTATTATTAATATTGATAATGGACACCACAGGACTTATAAATTTCTTTAAGGAAAAGTATCGATCTTATATTGCCGGATTAATACTTCTAATAGCTATTATTGGTTCTATATATGAGATTTTCTTTAAACCTAAGGAAACTACAATGTTTAGTATTACAAGTAATCAGTCTACAATAGATACCCCTCATAAAGCAGTTGCATTAGGAAACGATAATGTTACTGTTACTGGAAATGGCAATCATATTGTTGGAGGTAGCGGGAATACAGTAGGAGTTAATGGAGATGTAAATACTGTTCCACATATTAATGACACAATAAAAAGGAAAATTTTAAGTGTGCTTGTCAAAATTCAAGAAACTGATAATTTAAAATTACCTACTATATTCTTGAAAAATGAACCCGGTTGTGATGAAGGATATTTAAAAGAAGTTGACTCATTTCTCCATAAAGGATATACTGTTCAAGAGCATTTTAATGATGGTAGCAATTATAATTTACCTTTGAATTCGATAGATATCGAGTCACATAAAGAGAGTAATATCATTGTTGTATTAATATCCAGGACTAATCCAGATTTTAAAACAAACCCTGTCCATTATTATATGAGTCAACATGAAGTTACTATAAAGTAAAAAATTTCAGAATTAGAAATAATAGTGGTTGTTTGTCTTTCGAAGTAAATAATTGATATCAGAAGTTATTGTATGTAAAAACCTGCATACAATATGAGAAAATTAATACGATTTATTTTGCGTACATTTGGGGTAAAATATACAAAAATGAGCAAGATAAAAGATTCCGGCGATTTCACTACTGTTACCATAGATAAATCAACCTATAAAATAGAGTCCATAGAGGCAGTTAGACCAAAAGATTTGACTGGTAAAGGAGAGCATTATGGGATTGAAATACTATTTCATAGCGGTAAAGATGAGATAGGTTATCTCAAACCAGAAGAAAGAGATGAAGATCTTAGAAAATTAGGCAACCTGATGAAAGGTAAATTAAACGTTAATTAGCTTGATTAGTAAAAGACGTTAATACCTTTTATATAAGTAGAAATGTAAATAATAAAAAGGTGGTTAACAGTAAACCTAGAAAGCCTACAAAACCAATACCATATTCCGGTACTCCTCTGATACCAATTCAATAAGGTTGAAGTTATTCCATGTAATTTGTAATTAATACATGCAAAATGAATTGGCAAAAACTTTTTACTTTCAATTTAAGAAAGAAAGTTAAAGGCTCTGGAACAGAGCAGGATTTGAGGCTTCAAATACATTTAAAGCGTCTATCTCCCGAAATAAAGATAATCCTTCCTGAGCAACATTTAAACTCAAAGGCACTTTCACACCAGCTATCTTCATATTTGTACGATTCATTTGTTGATCATGGTTTAAAATGCTTAGAAACTGTTCCTGCCATCGTTGATAAATATAACAAAGAGCACGATACTCATTTTGTTCTTCATGTAAATATTGTTGAATTGTGACACTTTCTAATGCTGTATCAGAAACAGTAAGCAAAATGGTCAATAGTTCTTTTGATAAAAGTGTTTTAGTTTTCTTATCAAAATAAGAAACTACTTTTTGAGCAACGTCGTAGTTAGTCATAGTAGTGTATTAGGAATATAAAGATAGTAAGAATTTTAAATAGGCAAATTAAGCCTCTAGCCCAATACTGGTCGGATAAATCAAATGCTAAAAACAATTTTAAAGCTAAATATGAAAATAGTAGATTCATAACACTTAGAACTTAGCTAATAAACTTTAGGCGATTTAATAATAGAGAAAACAACTAATATGAAATTAGCTGATAATTAGGCATTAAAATTTTAACGTCAAAGATTAGTATAATTACCTAAATTATTATGACAGCAGTTGTAGGTATATTAAACAGAAAAGCGGTAGCTATTGCAGCAGATAGTGCCGTTTCAATAGGCGGAAAAATTTATAATAATGCACTAAAAATATTTACACTATCCAAATATTATCCTATTGGGATTATGATTTATCAAAGCGCTAACTTCATGAATACTCCTTGGGAAACCATCATAAAAATGTTTAGACAGAAATTAGATGACAAGGAATTGGATACTGTTGAAGCATACCAGATAGAATTCATAAAATATTTGAAAGAAATGAATTTTTTTTCTAGTGAGCAAGATCAAAAAACTTATCTGGAAGTATTAATCTATCAACTATTAAATGTTATTAATAAAGGGGTAATTGGCAAGATGTTTCCTAAAGATTGGGATGCTAATGATAAAGCTATATTTCTTGCACATATTGAAAAACATTTAGATGACAACTATTTTGTACATCTTAATACTTATGTTACATGTGATGATTTTACAAACTATTCGATAGATGAGTACTTACAATATTGTGATAGTATAATAAAATCTGTATATGAACAATACTATAATGGTGTAACTATTACAGACAATATAAAGAATAAGCTAAACAAAATGTTCTATCTTTTACATAAAGGAAAGGAGTCTTTTTCTCCATACAGCGGACTTATCTTTGTTGGATTTGGTGAAAAGGAAATATATCCTGCCTTAGTTCCAATAATTGTATCGTTTGCCTTTGATAAAAAATTAAAATACTATGTTTGGGAACAAAGAAAAACGAATATTACTAATGATTATTTTATGCGTAGTAGTATAACTCCATTTGCGGATACAGATGCTATGCAAACCATTTTAACAGGTATTGAACCGAAATTAGAAAAAACATACCTCGATAATTTCAAACGGTTTTTTGAAAAGTACAATGATGATATTATTAATGTACTTGGGGCAGCAGGGACTAATGTTGCTACAAAAATAAAATCATTAGATATTTCTACATTAACTCAACAATATGAAAACAGTATGACGGCAGATAAACAAGAAAATTATATTGCCCCACTACTTGATGCTGTTGCAAATTTATCGAAAGAAGATTTAGCAGAATTGGCGGAAAGCCTTATATATTTGACTTATTTACAAAAAAGGATTACCTTTGCAGAAGAAAATGTTGGCGGTTCAGTTGATGTTGCTATAATTTCAAAAGGAGATGGATTTGTTTGGATTAAAAGGAAACACTATTTTAAACCAGAGCTAAATCATAATTTTTTAGAAAACTATCTATATAAGCCTAAGAAATGAAAACACAAATTAAAAAAATAGCAAATGAAGCATCCTCCATATCGAGGCTTTCATTAGATTTTTGTTCTGAATCCTATAATATTCTTGATAAAAAGGAGAAAAGCCCAGAAGAAAGAGCAGAAATAATATCAGATGCTTTAATTCAAAACATACGCAATCAGTTCAGTGTAATGGAAATTGCTAAGAAATAAACTGATTCTTCCTCTTTTCAGCAGGCAACTTTCCCGTTATAGTAGTAATTTTTACATTTCCCGAAGTTTGACCGACCATTTTCCTGTAAGAACTGCCCATAGGCAATCTCCAGTTCCCGATATTTCCCCAGGCCTTTGTTGTCATTGACAACCCTTTCGCAAATGGTATCTGCCAAATCAAATTGTATTTTGGTATCCAGTTCCATTTTTCGATTTACAAACTGCTTGATTTGGTGGATATATGCGAACCAGTTTGCATAATTGCCAATATATTTTGTTGAAATACCCCTGTGGTACTCATTTACAAAGCTCTTGAAATTGTGTATATAGGCATTGGCACTTTGCACGTGCACAGTTTTATCCATCCAATCCCTATGGTAAGTTCTGGCTTTAAAGGCTTTATAAGAGATGTTGTTATCCTCAAAAAAGGCTCTGTAGGATGTGTGCTTATCGCAACGGACCTCTATGTCTTTAAACTTTCCAGGTATGTTAAAATACTTGTCCAAATGAACTTTTCGAACTCTGCCAATATTACTTATATGAAAATCCAGTTTTTTGGAATTTCGTCCGTATGTAACCAGTACCTTCGTATTATAAGGTGATTCTCCAACGGCCACTTTCCGTCTCCATTTCCTGTACCCGTTTTTATTTGTGATGCCCATGTCCTGCCTGCCTTTTCTACTGAGCATCAAATTGCAATCGTCAAATTCTATTACCTCATTCTCAAATGTTATATTTTGATTGCTGGTTAAAGCTGAAAGTAGTTTATGCCTCCAGTTAAAGGCCGTTTGTTCGGTTATGCCTATTCGTTTTTTTACTTCTTTTAGGGATGAGAAATTTAAGCTCATGAAGTCTTCTACAAACAGATTCCATTTGTTAAGCTTCTGAATATTGCTTAAAACCGTGTTTGTTCGGTAAGTGAAACTTTTCTTGCAGGTACGGCAGATATATCTATGATGGCCGTTCCTGATGCCATTTTTAACAATTTTACCTGAGCCACAATGCCTGCAAGCAGTAACATCGGCATGCTCGTCAAATATTGAATAACTGCTTCTTAAATACTCGATTAAATCTTGCTTTTCCTTGACGGATAGGGTGTTAACCCTCTTTTTTAAACTCTGAATGTCCACTTTTTTACTCTTTTTCGTTTCTTTCATCAAATCCGCTTTCTTTTATAGACGCAAATATAATAAAAATACTTTACAACTACCTCGATATCTTCAGATTATATCAAAATATTTATCCCTCAGCTATTTATACCACCCATCAACCAATGTCTAGAGTAGAGCCAAAAATTACATTAAGTGACTGGTTTTATGAGCCTAATATCTTTACGTCACATTGCCCGTTTCGTGAAAAACCGTGACATAACCGCTTTTCAATTTATTTGGATTTTGTTAATTTTTTCGTAAAAAATCCTGCCAGAATATACCATTTGGTACAGGGCAGATTTGTGCTACTTACTTTCCATTGGAAGGGACCACCTGGCAATATTGGAAGCAATTTTGCCCCCTGCAATCATAAATTGCCCTCCTACATAAAGTTCGTTTTTATATACGGCTATAGAGCTCACAGTTCCGGTATTTATCTTGCAATCGCCGGCCCAGTATATCACTCCACCCATACAATTCCAGGAACGGGAACTGTTTTCGTAATTCGTAATATGAAATACGTTGTCAATTCTCGGGACAGAGGTGAAATCACCCCCTACAAACAAGCCTGTATTATAAACTGCCATAGCATAAGCTCCCCCATTAAAGGGCCCCACCGGCGACCATCCATGAGTATCCCACTTCACCAGGTAATTGAATTCTCCACAGGCGTACAGTTCATCAAAATAATTTACAAAGCACTTTACCCAGCCACTTTTGTATTGCTGCCCGGTATTGGTCACATCTTCCCATAGTTTACCTGTCCACCTTTCCACCGAGGAAAACTGCCCCCCGGCATAAAGCATTTCCCTGTACACAATAAGAGCCCATACATTATCGGGTAAACCCCTCCCCACCTTTGACCATCCCGATGTATCGCTATATCGTACTATATGCTTTGCAGTAAGCGTATCGGCTCGTGTAAACGATCCGCCTATATACAATTGGCCTTTCATTACATACAATGCATTGATTCTTCCATTCGTAGAACCGATATATTTCCATAGTGTATCATTCCAGCACAACAGGTTGTATGATTTACCTGCACCAACTCCAATTTCTGTTCCGGCATAAAGCTTACCATTAAACTCCGCCATAGTGGTAATATTTCCCTGGAGGTTGGAATCGGGAACAGTCCACGACTTACCATCCCAGCATGCTGTATGAGTAGCTCTTTTTCCCACACTATCCATGCCGCCCATATAAAGCTTATCATGAAAAACATACATGGGGGTAAAATTCCCTTTGGCTCCCAACCCTACAGTGGACCATATTTGAGACGAGCAGTAATACGGTGAGAGGAAACCGCATAACAGTGCCAGTATTAGTACTTTATCTTTTAACATGTATGTTGGAATTGCGTGAGGCAAATATATGGTAATTGTTCTGCTTACAACGCAAATGCTCTTGTTCAAATGTGTAGGGAAACAACTATTAATACCCATTGAACTAGCATGGCCCCATCATACAAAAGTGGATACATAAGAGCAGGCTTCCCGGCCTTTCCCAATGGCAGAATAGCAGCAGTAAGAATACAGGAAATGAAAAGCGCAAAGGCTATATGAGTATTCAAACCAAAATACAGTAGCTGAATAACTAAAAGAACTACAAAAAATAACAATAAAATAATAGAAAGGTAGATGGATTTTTTTTCGCCCAGCCGGACAGGTATTGTATATACCCCCCTCCGCTCATCGAAAGCCCTGTCCCTTATGTCGAAAGGAATACATAACACAAAAATAAAAAGGAATCCCCTAAAGAATATAAATAGCACTTCTGGCTTTATTACAGAAGAAACTGATTCGGCATATACAACAGGTAGAAAAGTAGTAAGCCATGAAAAAGCCAGGGCTATCCAAACGGGTTTTAACCAATAAATATCCCTCAAGCGTTTCCAGCCACCCCTTGCAGGAACAATAGGATATGTATATCCCAGGCCAACAATTCCGGCAGGTACAAATACAAGCCACATCCTTGGTGGCATGAAAAATAATTGCACACACAACAGAGCTACGGAAACAGGTATCAGGGTATGGTAAACACTCTTATGCAGGCTCATCCAGTTGTTCCTTTCCTCCGCATTTTCATAAAGAGTAAGGAACTTCTTTTTATTTATGCGATGAAAGCAATACAAGAGAAGAGTCGCACAAAAAACAATACCATTAACACTTAAACTGCCATTACTTCCATACAACAATAAAGAGGTTTTAGCAGTATATGCCGCGGCACACAAAGCAATAAAAAGATTGGAATAAACAATAAAACGAATTGCAGCGGCAATCGTCCTCATCAATTTGAAAATATAAGGACAGCCATCTTTATAAAATAATTTATAAAGACTATGCTTAGGGTAAATAGAGCAGAGAAATTAAAAAACTCAGGTTTTATAAGGCTTTTCCGGGTGCAATAAATACTTGCCATGCATATAAAAAGCATACATGGAATAAGAGGTGGATACATTTTAAAACTATCCATAAACCGGCCCTGGAGCAACAGGATAAAAGCCCTTTGAAAGCCACAAATAGGACAATCAATACCCAATAAGGTTTTATAGGCACAAGGTAACATATGGTTTTCAAGCCAGGTAATCATATAGGCTTTATTCCATTAAAGTGACAGAAGAATTATTGATTTACAAAAGTATGTAAAGAGAACAAAGTTCCTCCCATAATAGCGCCCCAAATCATCAAAAAGAAAGCCCAGAATCCGCCAATTACAACTCCAATTATGGATGTCACAAACCCTGCATTTAAAACGCTCCATCCTTCATATAGAGAAGGGTTCTCCCGGTACATTCGCCTGCCCGGGGCAGCCAATGCCAGGCCAATAATCCCCAATACTAGGCCAATCCCATAACAATTCACAACGATCGAGCAAATTCCTAATACGAGTACTGCCGTTGCATTAGGTAATTGTTGTTTTTGTTCCATATTCATATCCTGTTTATTGTTGCAAATGTAATATCTTTTCAGTACGAAAATTTGCTTCCTGGCTAAGGATAATTAATAGCGTCCAGTACGGTAAAAGATTTTATTATAAAGAAATACTGCTTGTGTTTTTTCTGGTACGAAATCATTCCCGCCCCCTGAAAATGCCTTGCATATTTCGATTTGGGTGCAGCAGGTTCATTTGGCGACCTACTGCGCATCTCGTCATGTGCCTCAGTAGCCGAAATGCTGTACTTGATTCGATGGGTTACAGAATCAACAGTACGTTTACACTCATTATTAGGTGTTGAAAAACTTAATGGGTACACGTTATCATTTATCCACATTGTATCTGGCACAATAGTATGCAAACTCGTTTCGAGTTCAATATCATAATCAGCCCCGTAATGCCCTGCTACCCCACCCGACCAAGGTTGTTTGGTAGCCTTGAGAACCTTAAACGTTTGAGCATGTATCATACCCCCATTTAAAATAGCCATAAAAAATAGAACCACCTTGAAATTTTTCATCATTTTAATTTTTAGATGGACTTACTTCTGCCAATTTATATTCTCCATTTTCAAAGGTATAATAAAGATCCACGGCAAGTACCTTACCAGCTGGCGTAGCTTTAAAACTTATTACCATTATCCCTTTCCCATGATACTCTGTAAAGCTTTGGAAAGAAGGAGCATATTTATCCAAATATCCAAGTGAATCAATGGTAGTAAATATTTTAACTGCCTCCTTATAGCTTATATTCGATTGAAGCATGGATGAACTGGATGTATAAATTTCGTGGAATTTTTTTTGCTTTAACAGTTTCCAAAAATCCCCCGTTAATTCTTTAAAAAATGGCACCTTATAGGCACTGTCTGAACTAATGGTGAGTGATAGCAAAGGATTATCGGCCTGCGGCAAAGTAGAAATATGTATAAAGGAACTGCCCTTCACTTTTTCAAAAGTAGCATTGACAACGTACGTATGCGCGCGAAAAGTATTGTTAATGTTGTACCCATCCTGCATTTCTACAGTTTGAAATGATTTTAATTTACCAAACACATTTTGTACATATCGGCTATAGTCATTCCAAAGCGTGTCGGAAGAACGCGCATGAAAAAATGCAGAACCCACATTCAATGCAGGTCTTATGTCACCATTCTTAAACAAGGAAATCATGTAATCTATAAATTGTATTTCCCCCGAATCGCTTACCATATTAATGAAATAGGGAACATTCCAATAGTATTTCCGTATTGGTTTTCCATACAATTCTTTGATCTCTGCCGTATCAAAATATAAATTGGTATCTGCATCAATAATGTATTGCCAGGCCAGTTTATCAGGTAATGGAGTGAGGTGTTGGTAAGAAACAGTTCTCTTTGATTTTACCTGGTACCTTATCCCAGCCAAATTGCAAGAATCCATAGTATAAAATAAAGAATCCGGATAAATAGCTATTGAATCTGCTGACTTTACAGACCTATCTTGACAAACACGATTATTAAATATCAAAACAAATGTACATTCGTTTATCCAGCATGTTTTATATATTCTGCATTCGTGTTTTTTCAAATCCGCTTCAATCCAGTATTCCAAACCGCGGTATATAATAACACTATCAGCAGGACTATCTTTGAAAAAAGTTCCGCCCATAAAATTTTTACAACCAGGTTTTATTAATCGTGCAGAAATTTGCTGCAGGGGCAGCAAAAGAAGGAGAAACAGTAAAAAATTCTTGTACATTTAACATTAATATAAGTGCTAAAATACTCGATTTAAGGTTTCTTAACAATACCAGAACTTATTCACCATTAAATTTGCACTCATTACTAAAGGTTTGAAAAGAAAGGCATTTTATATTTTCTGGAATCTATTTGTTATTTCGGGAGTAGGTTACGCCCAGCAGCAAGGTATTACCATCAAAGGAAATGCAGTTAATTCAAAAGGATTAGGAGGGCTCTATCAAGTGGTAGTTATAAACCAACGTACATCTACGGGTTTGCTTGCCCAGCCAAATGGGCATTTCACTTTGACTGCATTAAAAACAGATACCATATTAGTAAGCGCTTCGGGTTTTGGTGTAAAAAGGATATGTTTTAAAGATTCTGTTCCAAAAAGTGAATTCACTGTTACGGTAATTCTTGATAGCATTCATTATACCCTGGCAGAAGTAAAGGTTTACCCCGGCAAGAATTTAAGGGAGATAAACAAAGAACGAAGCACATTGGGTGATATACCTAATACCGACACCTACAAGTCCCCCACTCTGCTAAATCCAATTACACTTTTGTATGAACGATTCAGCCGGCTTGAGCAATCTAAAAGAAAGGTGGCACAATTAGAAGACGAAGAAAAGAGAAGAGATGTACTGAAAGACTTATTTCATATTTATATAAAGCATGATATCATCAACCTGAGTGAGGCGGAATTTGACAAATTCATAGACTTCTGCGACCTTTCTGATGACTTTATAAAAAACTCTACCGATTATGATTTGGTTATGACTATCAAATACAGGTACGAAGAGTTTGAAAAGTCGAAAGACTATGTTTCACCCAATAAGTAGCAATAAAAATCCGGACTTAATTTTCTACTGCAGCATATTCCTCAATAGGCGGGCAGGTGCAAATTAAGTTCCTGTCTCCGGTGGCATTATCAGCACGGGCCACAGAAACCCAAAACTTATTTTCTTTCAGCCAATGCAAAGGATAGGCTGCTTTTTCGCGGGAATATGAGTGGTTCCATTCACCTGAGATAAGCCGTTTAGCAGTATGGGGTGCATTTTTCAACACATTATCCACCTTGTCAGCTTTGGCTGATGCAATTTCATCAATTTCAGCATGAATAGATATCATTGCTTCTACAAAGCGGTCAATTTCTTCTTTACTCTCGCTTTCTGTGGGTTCTACCATTAATGAATCGTGAACAGGAAATGACACAGTGGGTGCATGAAATCCATAATCCATAAGCCTTTTGGCTATGTCTGTAACATCCACCCCGGAGGTCTTTTTAAACTCATTGCAATCTAAAATAAGTTCATGTGCCACATTACCATTTGTCCCGGTGTATAATATGGTGTAGTGATTCTTCAGGCAGGCTTTCAAATAATTTGCATTTAAAATTGCATACCTCGTAGCATCTGTTACACCTTGCGCTCCAAGCATCTTAATATAACCATAAGAAATAAGCAGGATGAGCGAACTGCCCCAGGGGGCTGCCGATACGGCACTTGTTCTGTTTTCATTAGGTGCCACTACACTATGCGATGGTAAGAACGGCTTTAAATGCCTGGCCACACAAATGGGTCCCATTCCGGGGCCACCACCACCATGAGGAATGGCAAAGGTTTTATGTAAATTTAAATGACACACATCAGCTCCAATATTAGCAGGATTGGTAAGGCCAACTTGTGCATTCATATTAGCTCCATCCATATACACTTGGCCTCCATGGGCGTGGATAATTTTTGTAATCCGTTTTATAGATTCCTCAAATACTCCATATGTGGATGGATAAGTAACCATCAGGCAGGAGAGATTATCTTTATGTTGTTTTGCTTTCTCTTCCAGATCAGCTTCATCAATATTACCGCTCTCGGTGCATTTTATAACCACAATATTCATGCCGGCCATGGCTGCAGAGGCAGGATTAGTGCCATGTGCAGAGGATGGTATCAACACCACATCACGATGATGTTCACCTTTGCTATGGTGGTAAGCGCGTATTACCAGCAAACCAGCATACTCACCCTGTGCACCCGAATTGGGCTGCAGTGAAACCCCTGCAAAACCTGTAATAGTGCACAAGTACTTACTCAAATTATCAAACATTTTTTGATATCCCTTAGTCTGGTCAAGCGGTGCAAAAGGATGAATATTGGCAAATCCGGCCATCGTAATCGGATATAGTTCCGATGCGGCATTCAGCTTCATCGTGCATGAACCTAATGAAATCATTGAATGGGTAAGAGAAATATCCCGATTTTCCAATTTCTTTATATAGCGCATCATTTCCGTCTCGCTCTGGTAGCTATTAAATACCGGGTGGAGGAGATAACTGCTGCTACGGAATAAACCTTCCAGGTTATATTGTTCCGAAAAGCTATTTGCTTGGTTTGCTAAAGATGCTTTTCCTGCCACGGAGGCAAAAATGAAAATGATGTCTTCTATATCAGAAGCATTGGTAGTTTCATCTAGACTGATGCAAACCGTACTTGATTCAGGGTAGTAAAAATTAAATCCCTTCTTCAATGCGGTGAGCCTGATTGCAGATGCCTCTCCATACCCCTGCGGAACATTCACTTCAATAGTATCAAAAAACTTACTGTTTGAAATAACATATCCTAACTCAGCTAACGAACCCGCCAGGTGAACGGCAAAGCCATGTGTTTTTTTAGCAATATTTTTTATTCCTTGTGGCCCATGGTATACCGCATACATACTCGCCATAACAGCCAGCAATGCCTGTGCGGTACAGATATTGGAAGTAGCTTTCTCCCTGCGAATGTGCTGTTCGCGGGTCTGTAAAGCCATTCGCAAGGCATGGTTACCCTCGGCATCTACTGTTACACCTATAATTCTACCGGGCAACACACGCTTGAAAGTTTCGCGAACTGCGAAAAATGCTGCATGGGGCCCTCCATAACCCAACGGAACACCAAAGCGTTGTGAATTACCAAGAACCACATCAGCGCCCCATTCGCCGGGAGGAGTTAAAAGTACCAATGCAAGTAAGTCAGTAGCAACTGCAACAAATACCTTATTATCATGCAGTTTTTGAACCAATGCTCCATAATCCGTTGCTTTGCCCCTTGCGGAAGGATATTGAAGTAATACCCCAAAAACACTATCAGTATTGGCATTTTCAACGTTATCAATAACCAAATTAATACCTACCGGAGCCGAACGGGTCTTTAAAACATCAATGGTTTGAGGGTAGCAATCCGACGAAACAAGAAATGTATGAGCATTTTGTTTTTCAGCAGGACGGGAATGATACAGCATCAACATAGCTTCAGCCGCTGCTGTAGCCTCATCCAAAAGGGAGGCATTAGCAATAGGCATAGCTGTGAGGTCAGATACAACAGTCTGAAAATTGAGAAGCGCCTCTAACCTGCCTTGCGATATCTCCGCCTGGTAAGGTGTGTACGCCGTGTACCATCCCGGGTTTTCAAGTACATTACGCCTTATAACGGAGGGAATAAAGCAATTATAGTATCCTAATCCAATATAGGAACGAAAAACTTTATTCTTTGAAGCTAATTCGGTTATATGTGCCAAATATTCATCTTCGCGCATAGCCTCAGGTAAATTCAGGGGCTTTTTAAGTCTTATGGAAGCGGGAATGGTGGCATCTATTAATTCATCAAGGGAGGAATAACCTATTTTATCAAGCATGTGTTTAACATCTTGTGAACGAGGCCCTAAATGGCGGTAAGCAAAACTGTCTGTCTTCATTAATGTGCGTACTAAAAATTTAAGTTCGCAAAGTTATAAAAAAGTAAGATAAGGGGTAAGTAATAAGAAACAAGGGGTAGTATCTTGGTTTAAAATTATTCAAGTTTATTTTCATTGTAATTAATCCTTTCATTGAACAATTGTAAATACCACCAAAAGGGTGCGCAACATTATTTATCGGGTAAAATCGAAACCAAAATGTTTTGCATAGTCCTCAAGTGGTTCTAGTCCAACTTCTGCTCTGCGTTTATCAACGTTCTTTTCGTCTATAATTGGTTCAAAGGTTGGTTTCCCATCCTTATAACCTACCTGAGAACCATAAATTTGTGGTCTTCCGTGCCGTACTTCAATCCTGTCTTCCAACAAAGCAAGGTGTGAAGCCATAGCATTACCCTTTTTCACAGCTTCTTTCATTATTGGCAAATATTTCTCCTGCGTTTTTAAGTCAGAATGTTGGATAACTAACCACAATGCCATATTTCCATTTACTCCCACTGAATCAACTCCAACCCATCCATATTTATCTATAATGGCTTCTACTTTCATTAAATTTATTGAATCTAATTTCTTAATAGTATCCCAAAGCGTTTTCATTTCAGTAGAATTATCACCATATTTCTTTTTTATAGAATCAATCTTTAGGCGATATTTTTGGTCATCATTTAAAATTGTATCCAATCTATAAGCAAGAGGGGTAGAATTTTGCCCAAAAGCAGTAAGAGCAAAGGAAAGGAGTAGTATAATACTTAAGGATGCTTTCATGCTTTGTCTATTAAGGATAAATATTTTCTACTTAATAAACTCAAATACTCCGTGGAGCCGAAAACATCAACTGGCTTTCAGCTTCCTCACTTCTTCGGGTGTTAGATACCTCCATGCCCCACGTGGCAAGTGATGTAAAGTTAGTCCTGCATAACCTACCCGGTCAAGGGCTTTGACTTTGTATTCAAGTGCCTCAAAAATACGGCGAACAATACGGTTTTTACCACTATGGAGAGTCAGAACTATGGAATCATCTCCGTCTTTGCTGGAGTATTCTATTTCATCTACCTGTGCAAAGCCGTCTTCAAGCATTATGCCCTTTCTTACCTTTTTTAAATCATCATAGGCAAGTGGCTTGTCCAAACGGGCTTTATATACTTTGCGGACTTCCCCGGAGGGATGAGACAAATGATTGGCGAGTTCCCCATCATTAGTAAGAATAAGTAACCCGGTAGTATTCCGGTCAAGCCGCCCTACCGGATACACTTTTTCCTCGCAGGCTCCTTCAATCAGGTCTATAACAGTTTTACGGTCTCTTTCGTCTGATACAGTGGAAATTGCATCCTTAGTTTTATTGAGTAAAATATATTGTTTTTGAACGTGCCTGAGTTTTGTACCCTCCACATTCACACGGTCGGTACGCTTTACCCGGTACCCGGGAGAATCTACCACTTTATCATTCACCTTTACAAGGCCCATGAAAATTAACTCATCAGCTTTCCGGCGAGAACAGTAACCTGTGTTCGATATATATTTATTAAGGCGTTCGCCTTCGGTGTCAGTATTGTTTTTCATTTATAGATAGAAAGTTCATTTCACAAAACTCGTTTAAATAATCTCCCATGAGCTATACCGTAATCGAATTTCTTAACAATTTTAAAGTTTGGCAAGGTATCACTTCTTTTCCACCACAGAGTATCGAAGTCAACATTTGTATATACGACATACTCTGTATTTTTATTTAAATCAACGGCAAGATTAGTAAAAATCGAATCGCCTGTTAAAAACCCGCAATCCTTATCATGTAATGCTACTGTCATTGTGAAATTAGAATAGATATTGCTTTTTTGTAAATGCTGCTGTTCCATATATTTAACCATTTCCTGCTCAAGCCTTATACCATGAATATATTTTGGAGAATCATCGCCCAAACTGTTGCAGTAAAAAATAACATTACATATCATCAACACCACTATTACTAAAGCCCAAGTGTAAGGCAGATAAGGCCGGAACTGAATGGATGTTTTGATGTAATAAGAAAAGTATATCACCATTAAAGGCACAAGCAGAAGAAGATACCTGTTTGTAAAGAAATTAATGGAACTGAATACAAGATATAGTATACCTGTAATAAAAAGAGTAGCAAGGAATTTTTCGGATTGCTTTGAAGCCGTCGCATATTTTATATGCATAAAATAATAGAACATACAAGTAAACGCTCCAACAAACAAAATCATCAGCCAATCAGGAAGCGGCCAGTAACGGAAAAAGATTTTTACACATACCATCAAACCTATCACTATTGCCCACCTGGCAAATACCGGAATAGGTTTATACAATAACCCAAATATTATAAGAAATGACCATGTTATAAGTATACGTCCCTGCCCTTCGAACAATATATCATAACAGTGTTTTAATACCTCCTGGAAATTGTTCCAGTTAAAATTCAAAAGTGCCACATGTTCCGGGTAGAGATAATATCCCCGTTCACTATGCTGAATTATTAAAAAAGCTATAAACGGTAGTATTGGAGTGAAAGCAAACAGGGAATCTACCATAAATAATTTGAAAGAATGCAACGTGATCTTTTGAACAAAAAAGGAAATACATTGATATGCCATTAACGATGCAATAATAACAATGCCGCTTTCCTTAGTCAGCATTAACAAACTGCCAAATAAAAAATAATAAAATCTATTTCCTTTTACAAAATGATAAATGGTAAGAACTGCCCATAATGAAACAAATATTTCAGGGAGTACAATAGCTGATTGACTAATAAAATTAGGCTGTATAAGGGTAATGGCACTAACAATTAATGCAAGGGTAGAATCAAAGAGGTTCTTTACAATGTAAAACAATGTAAAAATGAAGCTTATTGCTATCGCAAGAGCAAACAGATGCAGGGAAATAAAACTGCTTCCCAACAGCTTTACCCATATTGCCCCTGTGAAAAAAAAGAATAAAGGATGTCCCCGGGAAAAAAAATCGGAAAGGGCATGCGGCATGAGACTTATCCCGCTTTGGGCCATTGCTTTGATAGCCGGGGCATAAACCCAGGACTCATCCCAAAAATAGGGTGTGTTTAAAGTGAAGTATTTTAGGATAATAAAAATAATGCATAAAGCGCAAAGAATAAGAAATTGATATGAATCTTTTATTTTGGAAAGCATTAGCCTATTATAATCTGGAAATTAACCAACCCAACCATTATGAAGAAAACTATTATAAAAATAAAGCTGCAAAAATATGTTACCTATTAAACAAACGGAGTATGATATTTTTGAAATATACTTGTTAGGATGAGATATGAACAAGAAAAGCATTACAAATACCGAAAGAGCTAAATATTTTAATGTTTCGACGATATGTACATAGCTGCCCAACAATAGCCAAAAAACATTTAAGAGCAAGAATATAAGTACATATTCTCTCGTTGTCCAGGATTTTTTTAAAAGCGCAGAAAAACCCAAAAAGAAAAAGGGAGTAGCAAAAACAAAACGGTTAAGGCTGAATAGGCTGCCGCCACGTGTGAATAAAACAAACCAGCATATCCCGGCCAAATAAATAATAGAAAATAAAGTGGGCTCTTGTTTCATTGATTCTCCAATAGTAGACTTCTTAAATGCAAAATAAGCAATTGCTACAGTTGCTATTATACCTACCAAAAAAGCTGAACCATCCAGTTTAACAATATCATCTCCTCCCCAAGAAGTAAGATGAAACTTGGGTATCTGCAAATAATTATTCCACATTTTTTGTGAATGAAAAAATGCAAAATAATCATGCGTATTAAAGTATTGTATAAAAAAAACGAGAATGATTCCCAGTAAGATGGGAAGAATTAAAAAAATAAACCTTTGAAGGGTTAACTTTCTATTTTCTATAATATTCAGAATAATTACTGCTGGAATAAAGACATATACTACCGGCCGAGTACAGCTTGCCAGTAGCATACCCACAAATATTATCCAGTTATTTTGCTTACTCATCCCAATTAAGGCCAATGCAACTGAGAAAAAGAATACGGATTCTGTGTAAGGTAAAAATAGAAATATCAATGAAGGGAAAGAAAGTATAATCAAAAACTCCTCCGCAGAAAACTTAAAGAAAGTTACAAGTAAAGAAGCGGAAAAAATAAAAAGTATCCCGTTAAACAAAACTACACCATATATACCACACCTTAATATTTTCCATATTAATGGAAAAAGGGGGAAAAAAGCAGTTCGAAATCCTAAGTAATCTATATGGGCAATATGTTCATAGTGAATTGCATCCCAATGCATGAAACTATCCCGATTAAAAACAGTCTGGTTATTGGTAAATCGTAAAAAAAACATCAATACTGCAAATGCTCCTATAAAATAGGCTAAAGCAAAAAAAAAGTTTCTTATGAAACAATAATAAAATGAATTGTAATTGGAACTAATCACTCAATTATAAATTTGCTAGTAGCCACAGTAATTCCACTCTGGTTGATAATCTTGCATATATAGATTCCAGAAGCAAGCCCACCTTTCTCAATGTGAGCAATAGACTGTTCATGTCCAATCGGTTGAAGTGAGGCATTTTGAACAATACATTGTCCAAAAACATTATATATATTGAACAGATAACTTGCCCCAGCTATTCCTTGAACTAATATTGTAGACGAGGATTTTACAGGATTTGGGAATATCTTAATCCCTGGATGAATAGTAGCTTGATCAATAGTGTTAGTTGGAATACATAGACAAGTATCTTTATATAAGTGGATAGAAAGCGTATAATTATTTACTACACTATCGTTTTTCAGACGAACTACATAAACATCATATACGCCCTGTGTATAGCCAAGGCTGTTTGTAGCACCTACAAAGACCGCATTACCATTTTTTGCAAGTGCAATAGAAGTGCCTAGTTGGTACCCTGTTCCACCAAAAGAGGGACCGGATAAGGGTACTCCGCCTATATTAATATGCCATATACGCATAGATTCTGGTCCCAAACCGTATCCTGCATTACTGGCTGATACAGCAAGATAAGAGCTATCGGGTGCTTGAATAGCATCTTTACCAATATTACGTCCTGTGGATAGATGATATATCTGCATCCATTGCATATCACCCATACTATCTAACTTTAAAAGCATTTCATCAGGTTTACCCGGTTCAACGCTGTCAGTAGAACCAAAAACAATAAAGCCCCTATCAACTGTTCCACGAATTGAGTTACCTACATTATCATTTGTACTTCCGTATGTTGTATATTTTTTAACCATCCCCTTACTATCCATCAATATAAAATATATGTTGGTATCTCCAATACCAAAACTGGTTGTAGCTCCTATAATGGCATACAAGGAATCCTCATGAACACAAATAGAATTTCCTATACTGTAACCGCCCTCTCCTCCAATAGCTCTTGTCCATAATGTATCACCGTTTTTATCTATGCGAATTACATACACATTTCCATTCCCCGGTCCGAAACTATATGTGAGCCCACACATAATAAAACCGCTGTCGGGAAGCTGCTGCAGAGAATATCCAAAATCCCAATCAGAGCCACCATACGTTTTTTGCCATTGCACTTTTCCAAGGGAATCTGTCTTTACAAGCAACACATCATATCCGCCTGCTCCATAGCTGTCTGTAAAACCAAGAAAGGCATAGCCTTTGTCAAATGTAGTGGCAACGGAGAAACCTTCCTGGTTCATAGCCCCGCTATAAGTCCTTGACCACTGATGATTGCATAATGAATCTGTTTTAATAACATAAAAGCTCGTATTGCCACAGCCAAAACTATTGGTAGTACCAATCATAATGTATCCCCCGTCATACGTGGGTTTTATTTGGTTACATACATCATTCTGTATGCCACCATAGGTATAGATATAAGCCGTATCATTAAATTGGGATAGCATCGAAAAGCTAAGCAATAGAAAGAAACCAAAGAATACTGTTTTTTTCACTTTAAATCATTAAAAACCACCTGCGAAGATACTATATTTCAGGATTCTTACCAAGTAATTACCCTCTCACCAAGGCTGAGAGCCATAAACAACAACGCCGTTTCCCGGTATCAGTTTCTTAAATCGTAAATGAGTATATTTTTATACCGGCCTATTTTCTTAGTGAGAAAAGGGCTTAGCCATTCCTTACTTATAAAGGAGGTGTCATTAATTATCAAATATTTAGCCCCAAGTTCCATACATTTCTTTATAGACATTTGATTATTGCTTTCATCCTGCCCATAATCAGTGTATCCCTTCTGGTCCATTAAGTATAGGCTGATATTTATACTTTGGTCAGGAATGCTAATCACTTTATCTTCTCTTTTTATACCTAAACTTCTCAGGTAGGGAGTAATTGTTTCAAAAGCTTGAAAGCCTTGCTTGTATGAAGCGTCCATATAGTTCCAATATCCCTGGTGCATGCCATCCATAGCAATATTATATTCTGCTACGGGATAATCAGGGGAATATCTCATATTTATTTGTACCGAACAATAGTATATGCTTAGCAACAGGGCAATAAATCCAATCACTTTTACTTTTACAGAAATAAATATTTCAACTTGCTTCTTTTTTAAATAATCGAGGAAAGTCAATAAAATAAGGGGAACAAGAATCAATAAATTAATTAGGTAATAATCGTGCACATAAAATACCTGGAACCACAGAATAATATATGCAATACAAGCCATCAGAACAGTGCAGGTAAGAAATAACAAAAATCTGCTTACACTTTTATACACTAAAAATAGTACCACTAAAATCAACAACACTCCAATCAACAAAAATGGAGCCAGGTACACAGGTAACTGTTCTGTAAATAATTGATTTAGTATTGTATAATTCTGTAATGAGTGTGTCTCCCAAATCGGAAGGATGGAAGTACTAAAAGCTCCTCCCACGTGAGCGTTATTATAATGTATAGCGAAAATAGTCCAACCATAAATGATACAAAAAACAGCCAGGAATTGAAATATATAATGGAGTGGTTTACTAAATATTTTTTCATTTGTTTTAAATTTATAAATATTTAAACTTTCAAGCACAAAAGCAAGGAATATTGGAGCAAAAGAAATAAGCGCGCTGATTTTTGTAAGCCCTGCAATAAGAAAGAAAAACATTGAAATAGTAAAGAAGCGCATTTTCCCACCTGAATAAAACTTTTGAAAAAAGAACCAAGCTATAAAGGCAAAACTAAGTGCAGAGGTATCCGCAAGAAAATTATATGCATAATACGCGAAAATGGTAGATGAAAATAGTAGCAAAGAAACTAGTAGCGCCCATGCGCCATCTTTCAGAATATTTTTTGAAAGGCAGAAAAGAGCATATAAGCCTGTAAATGCTATGGAAATATTTACTAACCTGAAAATAAATTCATGGTACCCAAAGATTTTCCACAACAAAGCAACAAAATAATACAGCCACGGACATTCGCTGGTACAAGTTTTACCATCACCATTAGGCCCGCTCCAGTGAATAGTTGGGGAGAAAAAGTGCATTCCTTCTTTGTAATAGTTCAACGCTATTGAAAGACAATCACATTGCCTCCACTGATGGACAGAAAACGGGCGCCTGAATAAAATTAATTGATAGCTATACGCATATCCAATCAGCAACAAAAGAATAAAAAAGAGGTATGTCCATTTATTCCTTTGAATTGATTTCATCCCGATACTTCAAAATTTGTACAAGTATAGCTAAATATAATGAAAACCAGACAGTGAGGTATATCCATATTATATTTAAATCATTTATAAATCCCTGTCTTTATTAATTTTGCCCTATGCGTTATTTTCTTCAGCTTTCTTTTAAGGGAACAGGCTACCACGGATGGCAGGAGCAAAGTAATTCACCGGACACTATACAGGAAATTTGCAACAATGCCCTTTCTAAGGTACTTAATCACCCTGTTAAATTGGCAGGGGCAGGGCGCACAGACACGGGCGTACATGCCGAACAATTCTTTGCACATTTCGATTCACCAATGAAGAATTTGGCTGAGGAGAAAAAAAAATGGTTATATAAATTTAACTCTACTACCCCTTTCAGCATTGCTTTCCAGGATATTTTAAAAGTGAAACCGGATGCCCATGCCCGGTTTGATGCAATAGCAAGAACCTACCGGTATGATATTTATACCCGCAAAAATCCTTTTCTTTATACTAATGCCTTGTTTTATCCTTATCCCCTAGATATATCTGCTATGAATAAGGCTTGTGCCACTTTGAAACAATATAGGGATTTTTCAAGTTTTAAAAAAACACAATCCAATAATAAAACCGATTATTGTATTATCAAATCAGCGCACTGGGAAATGCAAGGTGATAAATTATCCTTCACAATTACTGCCGACAGATTTCTGCGAAACATGGTAAGGGCCATTGTGGGCACTATGCTGAATGTGGGAACCGGGAAATATTCTCATGCTGATTTTTGCAAAATAGTTGAAGGTAAAAACCGCTCTCATGCAGGCGCTTCGGTTGCTGCCTGCGGACTATACCTGGCTTCCATTGAATATCCTCCCGAAATATTCATGCCATAACATGTATAAGAAACTACTTCGCCCCATATTGTTCTTATTTTCCCCGGAAACAAGCCACCACATTGTCGCTACACTTCTGAAGGCAGGGGCAATTATACCATTTTTAAATCCTCTTGTTAGAAAAATATTTTGTATTAATTCACCGGAGCTTGCAACAGAAGTAGCGGGCATTAAGTTTGCAAATCCGGTAGGGCTTGCAGCAGGTTTCGATAAAAATGCATTAGTATATAAAGAAATGGGCAACCTCGGTTTTGGATTTGTAGAAATCGGTACGGTAACACCGCTGCCACAACCCGGAAACGCCAAACCCCGTTTGTTCCGGCTATCCCAAGATGAAGCATTGATTAATCGTATGGGGTTTAATAATGATGGAGTAGAAAAAATTGCAACTCGGCTCCATAAAAAGAATGCAGGAATTATTATTGGTGGTAACATTGGGAAAAATAAGGATGTCCCCAATGAAGAAGCTCACCGGGATTTCGAAAAATGTTTTGAAGTACTTTTCGATTATGTAGATTATTTTGTAGTAAATGTGAGTTCTCCCAATACTCCCGGATTGCGAAGTCTCCAGGAAAAGGAGCCTCTTACTCGATTGCTCACTAATTTACAAGGCAAAAATAAAATGCATCCTGCACCCAAGCCTATCTTTCTAAAAATTGCTCCCGATATAAATAACGAACAATTAGATGATATTATTGAAATTGTAAAAAACTGCCAGATAAGTGGAGTAATAGCAACGAACACAACCATTTCCCGTGACGAACTAAAATCAGATACTACTCCTCTTGGAAACGGTGGGCTAAGCGGGAAACCTCTTTTAAAGCGATCAACAGAAGTTGTAAAATATATTTTTGAAAAATCAGCAGGCAATATTCCCATTATAGCTTCCGGAGGCATTCATTCTGTAGAAGATGCACTGGAAAAACTGGAAGCAGGAGCAAGTTTACTCCAACTCTATACCGGGTTTATCTATGAAGGCCCTGCATTAGTAAAAAAAATCAATAAGGAGCTTTTACGAAGAAGAAGATCATCACACTTTAAGCGTTATTAAATGATTTGCTTTCCAAATGCTAAGATTAATATCGGCCTTAACGTTATAGAAAAACGTGAAGATGGATACCACAACATTGAAAGCATTTTTTATCCCATTCACTGGTGCGACGCATTGGAAGTACTGCCATCAGAAGGTAGCGGTAAGTTAGACCTGGCTATCCTTGGGATGCCCGTTCCCGGCTCTGCAGAATCAAACCTTTGTACTAAAGTTTATAATCTTCTTCATGAAAAGTATCTACTTCCTTCACTAAAGTTATGGCTACTAAAATGTATCCCAATGGGCGCCGGATTAGGCGGAGGTTCTTCTGACGCTGCATTTTTTCTTACTTTATTAAATGATTTTTTTAAACTCAATTTAAGTTATGACGAACTAAAAATATATTCTTCTACAATAGGGAGCGACTGTACTTTTTTCCTGGATAACAAACCGGCTTCGATAACCGGAAAAGGAGATATATCAATGCCTATTGAATTAGACTTGAGTAACTATTATATTTCTATTGTTTATCCAGCCATCCATGTAGATACTAAAAATGCATATAGCCTCATTACACCAAAGAAAAGCTCATACTCATTAAAAGAAACCATACTAAATTTACCTGTTTACAAATGGAAAGAAAAGGTAATAAATGATTTTGAAAGCCCTGTATTCGCTGCCTATCCTGAGTTAGCTAATATAAAGAAGATGATATATGATAAAGGTGCTCTATATGTATCGATGACTGGTAGCGGTTCAGCACTTTATGGTATTTTTGAGGAAAAACCGGACCTTGAGGATATATTTCCAGAATACAAAGTGTGGACAGCCTCAATTAAAAAAGCTTTATGAGAAGTATTTATAATCTGGGCGTACGCTTTTATGGATTCTGCATTTTTGTAGCGAGCTTTTTTAATGATAAAGCCAATAAATGGAGAGTTGGAAGAAAAGATATATTCAAAAAACTTAAAGATGCCTTTAAAGATTCTCCTGCCCCAATAGCGTGGTTTCATTGTGCATCAATGGGAGAATTTGAACAAGGCAGACCGGTTATAGAAGCATTTAAAACGAAATTTCCTTCTTATAAAATACTATTAACATTTTTTTCTCCGTCCGGATATGAGGTACAAAAAAACTATAAGGAGGCTGACTATGTTTTTTATCTCCCACTCGATACTCCTAATGGAGCAAAACAGTTTATTAAAATTGTAAACCCGACTATCGCCATTTTTGTAAAATATGAGTTTTGGCATAATTACCTGAATGCATTGAAAAATAAAGGAATCCCAACCTTTCTCATCTCTGCTAAATTTAGGGAAGACCAGTATTTCTTTAAATCCATGGGCATATGGTTCAGGGAATCTCTACGTTTTTATAACAAACTATTTGTCCAGGATGAAAACTCGAAAGTATTGCTAAAAAAATTCGGAATAAATAATGTCATAGCCTGTGGAGATACTAGATTTGACCGTGTAATCTATATCATGGAGCAGCCTTACTCCAATACAGTAATCGAACAATTTAAAAATAACGAGCTACTTTGGATTTGCGGCAGCACATGGAAGGAAGATGAAAAGATCATATTTCCTATATTTAAAAAACTGCTTGCCACCGGACAAAAAATAAAATTGCTGCTTGTACCTCATGATGTGAGTGAGGAAAGAATAAGCACCCTTAAAAATAAATATCCTTCAACCGTTTTATATTCCCAGTCAGAAAAAGAAAATATTGGCTCTGCGAACATTATGATTGTAGATAAAATGGGTATTCTATCCTATTTATATCGATATGCAGATATTGCGTACATTGGAGGAGGATTTGGTAAAGGAATACATAATCTTACCGAAGCTGCTGTATACGGAATCCCTGTACTATTTGGACCTAACCACCAGAAATTTAATGAAGCCGATGAGCTTATCAAAAGAAGTGGAGGATTTTCCATCACTTCCTCACCTGAACTAGAATCTGCTGTAACAAAACTATTCAGCGATCCGACATACAGAAAAAAATGTGGTGCAGCAGCAGCTTCCTATATTTTGAGCGGAAGGGGAGCAACAGAGAAAATCATCTCCGAAATTGCAGAAATAATTAATCGCGGTTAAAATCCTCCCGGAGGCTGGCCTGCAGAGTTATCAACCTTTGGGCATTTATTTTTTTCATTAAATACATATTTCAACCCGAGCCTGAATTCAAAATCATGTTGGCTTACTATAGTTGTTCCCTGGAAATTGCCATTAAATGAGGGCGAGATATCTCTGTTATAAAAAGCTTCAGCAAAAGGTTTGATATGAGAATAAGAATACAATTCAAATCCAACTCCCCCAGCAGCAGACAAGTGCAGTGGACTCATCCCATTTATTACATCAGGATAAACTGCAGCCTTACGATTAAGGAGGTATTCCACTCGGGGACCAACAAGACCATATACTTTAAAATATACAAACTCATACGTGTATTTCAGGTAATTATTAAGCGAAATATAATTAGTAGTATTCGTATAATTTTCTCCTGACACAGCTTCTTTCGTCCCCAATCCATTATACATAATCTCTGCTCTCCAATTAAACGCTGTGCCCCGAAAAAACTCTGCAAGCACAGCACCATTGGGACCTAAAAGATATTTTTCTTTGGTTTGATATTGTTCGGCTGTCCATGTTTCTTTGCCATAGCTTACTCCGGCTGCAATCCCTAACGAATAAAGAAATTGCGCCCTTATAAGGGAATTTATAAAAACAAAAACAATTATTATGCCTATTTTCTTCATAATATTTTAAATGCTCATTGCTTCGACATCGGGAGATATTTTTTTTACCAGGCCTTGCAACACTTTACCCGGGCCTACTTCATAATATTGGGTTCCTCCATCGGTAGTCATTCTTTGTATAGTTTGCGTCCACCTTACCGGGGCGGTAAGGTGGGCTACCAGGTTCCGTTTTATTGCTTCCGCTTCAGTTTCGGGAGATGCATTAACATTTTGATAAACCGGGCAAACAGGTTTAGTAAACGTAGTAGCCTCAATAGCTTTCGAAAGTTCAACCCGCGCAGGTTCCATAAGTGGAGAATGAAAAGCTCCACCAACAGGAAGAATCAATGCCCGCTTAGCACCTGCTGCTTTTAATAACTCACATGCCTTTGTAACTCCGGATATAGTACCTGAAATAACCAATTGACCCGGACAATTATAATTGGCAGGAACTACCACATCATCTTTTATAGAAGCACATACTTCTTCCACTTTACTGTCATCTAAACCCAGCACAGTAGCCATAGTAGAAGGTGTAGCTTCACAGGCTCTTTGCATAGCCATAGCACGCTGATAAACCAATTTCAACCCATCTTCAAAACTAATTGCACCCACAGCAGTAAGTGCAGAAAATTCCCCAAGCGAATGCCCTGCCGCCATATCCGGTTTAAAGTTCTCGCCTTGCTGGAAAGCAAGAATAACCGAGTGAAGGAAAATAGCAGGCTGGGTAATCCTGGTTTGTTTTAAATCTTCATCTGTTCCTTCAAACATAGTATCTGTTATACGAAATCCAAGAACAAAGTTTCCTTTTTCAAAAAAATCTTTTGCAAGAGAAGAACTTTCGTATAACTCCTTCCCCATTCCTTTGTATTGCGACCCCTGACCGGGAAATATATATGCCTTTTTCATGTTAACATTTTTTTTAGGTTGGCAAATTTAGAAATCTATTTTCGATGCAGCAAAGCAACATTCTCAACGTGAGAAGTATGAGGGAACATATCAAAGGGCTGTATAATTTTAACCGAATACTTTTCTTTCATTAAAGCAATATCCCTAGCCTGTGTAGAAGGATTGCAACTTACGTAAATGATTTTCTTAGGCTCCATTTTTAATATAGCATTCACAACATCCGGATGCATCCCACCACGTGGAGGGTCAGTTATGATTACATCAGGTATCCCATTATGCCGGCAAAATTCTTCAGTCAACATCCCCTGCATATCGCCCGCAAAAAATTGTACATTATTTATTTTATTTAATTCGGCATTCAGCTTCGCATTAGCTACGGCCTGTTCCACATATTCAATTCCGATAACCGAAGCAGATTCAGCAGCTACAAATGAGGCAATAGTTCCACAACCGGTATATAAGTCGTAGACTATCTCTTCACCCGTTAACTCTGCCCATTCACTTACTTTTCTATATAAAGCATTCGCCTGGTCTGTACTAGTTTGAAAAAAAGATTGCGGGGAAATACGAAATTTTAAAATATCCCCATTATTTCTCGTCAATTCTTCTGCAATATATTCCTTACCTGCATAAACCACTGCCGGAAGGTCATTAAAGCTATCATTTTTCTTAGGATTAATGATATATTGCAAAGAGGTTATTTCTGAAAAATTCTCAGCAATATGCTTTAGTAGTTTCTCACGCAACACCTTATCGTCTTTAAAAAATACAAATACCACCATCACTTCTCCCCTACTCGTATTCCGGACCATTACATTTCGCAAAAAACCCTCCTGGGCATTTATATCGAAAAAGGGCATATTTTCTTTTATTGCAAACTGTCTTATTTCATTCCGGATGGAGTTTGAAGGAGCAGGCTGTAAATAACATTCGTGTAAATCGAGTACTTTATCAAATAGTCCCGGAATATGGAATCCCAATCCTGGCTGATTAAAATTGGCTGTATTTCCCATTTCTTCATGTGTAAGCCAACGCTTCGCAGAGAAAGTAAACTCCAACTTATTCCTGTATTTATAAATATTTGCAGAAGGAACGATAGGTAATTTCAGCTCTACATCTATCTTTCCAATACGTTCAAAAGCATCTTCCACGTGTTTTTGCTTAAATGCTGTTTGTTTTTCATAGTCAAGGTTCTGCCAACTGCATCCTCCGCATACTCCAAAATGGCTACAAACAGGCTTAACACGCATGGGCGATAATTTTTTAACAGAAATAATCCGCCCCATAGCATATTTCTTCTTCTTTTTTACAATTTTTATATCCGCTATATCGCCCGGAACAAGCCCTTTTACAAAAATTACTCTTTCATTATGCCGTACTAAAGCATTCCCCCCTTCCCCGGTATCTATCGCTTCTGCATTTTCTATAATTTCGTGTACCATACTTTTCTTTGGAATGATGTACCAAATATGGGTTATTATTTCTAACTTCGCATAGATAAAAAATAAAAAATGGTAACATTAGCTGTTCGAAAGAATAAAGCAGGAAGGGTTATTGAGCTTGAACACCAGTATGGAGCACACAATTACCACCCCCTACCAGTGGTGCTCGAACGAGGTGAAGGTGTACACGTTTGGGATGTGGAAGGGAAACAATATTATGATTTCTTATCAGCTTACTCTGCCGTTAACCAGGGCCATTGTCACCCCAAAATTGTAGATGCCTTGATTAGCCAGGCAAAAAAACTGACTCTTACTTCACGGGCTTTTTATAATGACTCGCTCGGAGAATATGAACAGTTTATAACCTCATTCTTTAAATACGATAAGGTTTTGCCAATGAATACAGGTGCTGAGGCCGTGGAAACTGCCATTAAGCTCTGCCGGAAGTGGGCATACCTGGTAAAAAATATTCCTGAAAATAAAGCCAAAATTATTGCCTGCGAAGGAAATTTTCATGGGCGCACCACTACCATTATCTCCATGAGCAATGATCCGGATTCCCGCAAGGATTATGGTCCCTATACTCCGGGGATAGAACTTGTACCCTACAATAATTTGGATGCATTACGCAAAGCCCTTGAGGACCCAAACGTAGCAGGTTTTCTTGTTGAGCCCATACAAGGGGAAGCGGGCGTAGTAGTACCAGACGAAGGCTATCTGAAAGCTGCATCTGAACTCTGCAAAGAAAGCAACGTTCTCTTTATAGCTGATGAGGTTCAAACCGGCATTGCCCGTACAGGAGCTTTATTAGCTTGTGACCATGAAAATGTCCGGCCTGATGTCCTTATACTCGGTAAAGCCCTTTCAGGTGGGGTTTACCCTATCTCTGCTGTGCTGGCAGATAACCCAATAATGCTCTGCATAAAACCCAACGAACATGGTTCTACCTTTGGAGGAAACCCGCTGGCAGCCCGTGTAGCTATTGCAGCGTTGGAAGTAGTAGCAGATGAAAATCTATCTGAAAATGCTGCCCAAATGGGAGAACTTTTCAGGAATGAATTAAATAAAATCACTTCTGAACGGATTGAACTTATACGTGGGAGAGGATTGCTAAATGCTATTGTAATAAAACCCATGAAAGGCATAACTGCCTGGGATATTTGCCTGGCATTAAAAGATAACGGATTGCTTGCCAAGCCTACACATGATCATATTATCCGCTTTGCACCTCCACTCATTATTACGAAAGAACAGATTTTGGAAGCTGTGGATATTATTAAAAGAACTATTAAAGGATTTGACAAATAAAATCTATTTATTGTTTAAGCCATTCTTCCGATTTTATAACAGTAGCTTGTCTTGGAAAAACTTTAGTAGTAAGAATACGATGAACCTCTTCATCCAAATCGGCACAGCAATCAGATAAAACAGTTATACCATAATCTTTGTCTGCTGCTTCACGCAAGGTAGATAGCACCACCCCGCTTGTTGAAATGCCGGTAAGCACAATATGTTTTATTCCCTGTGCCCTCAACACTACTTCTAAGTCGCTACCCGTAAAGGCACTAACCCGCCTTTTGGTCACCACTATATCGCTATCCAGTGGAGTTACTCCAGCATAAACCCGGAATCCTGTTTCAGCATCAATAGTGAACGTTTTATTATTTTTTATAGCTGAAAAGGACTTATTGGCAGGGCTTACTTCCGGGAATCCCGGGCGGAACGCAATTATCACATAAATAACCGGAATGTTATTGGCGTGGGCAGTTTCGATAGTTTTAACAAGAGAAGCTATAAGCGCATTGCTTTCCGGCAGCATTTTTATGGTGATGTTTTGGATATCCATCACTAATAATGCAGAATGTTGTTGATTCGTATTTTGTTCCATAATTTGCTTTTTGGTTACTGTTTTTAAGGTTTTCAAATGTATGAATAACCACAGAACGATTTTATTTATACATTTGTATAAACCTAAAATATACATGGAAATAGTTTCTTCCATGCCCCCTGACTCTCCCAGAGTACGTGGCGCTTTTTTGACCGTTATTTGTATCCTCACCTTTATTGGCAGCGGATGGGGAATTATTAAATCAATTACCCGCTATGCTGGAGCAGATACTATTGCAGCCCTTGCCAGTGAAGCTATAAAGGATGCAGGAGCCAATGTGGAAGAACAGAATGCCCGTAGTTTTGCAAAACTACTTATGAACTCAGCTGCAGAAAGTCTAAACGCAGATAACATTCGAAAATCTGCCATCTTTGAATTTCTATCTAATATTCTTACCTTAGGTGGTGCCATTCTGATGTGGAACCGGAAAAAGATTGGATTTTATATGTATATCGCCGGAATACTTGTGCTTATAGCAGTGCCTTTTGCTATGGGAAGATTGCTAGGTGCCATAGGCGCAAGTTTTATAGGATTCATCGGTGTAGTTTTTATCGTCATGTATGCAGTAAACCTGAAATACATGAACAAATAAAAATACAATTTACCCCGGCTCCCTGCTAATGGGACGGAAGGACTTTAATCCTGTTTTTCCATTTAATATCGTACTCTGCTACTAAGGCCTTTTCTTTCACTTGAGCCTTTGCTACCTCACCTTCTAATAGTCCAATATTTTCCAATTGCAGGTTTGACGGCCTTTCTTCCTGGTAACATACGGTAGCGTATACTTTAGTTATACGTTCTCTCAGTCTTTCTTCGTCAGCAAATATGGATGTTTTTGTGTTAGCCATCAGCCTGCCTTTAAAGGCTTTCAGTGTATCAAGGAACACATGAAGTTTTTTGTTTGATTTATCATTATCAGCCATTGCTTTCACAGCGTCAATGGTGACATTAATACTATCTGCAACTGAGGCAAGAGACTCATGTATTTGCATACACCTCATAGCCGCATCATATTGAGCTTTGCGGTCATCATCGGTCATCTTTCCATTGTTGCTGGCAACCACGTTTATATTTTCACTATAGGTAGAATCTCCAACAAAAAGTTTTACCGTATATATTCCGGGCAAAACCATAGGCGCAACAAAACTTCCTCCATCAGGTTTTGTTCCTCCTACCGCTGTCTTTGGCCCTTTAATACGCATATCCCAATATACTTTATTCAACCCCTTGCGTTTGGTACCCGTGATTTCTTTAAGCATTTTTCCATTCGCATCAAAAACTTTGACTGTTACATCCCCGGTCATGATCCGTTTTTTGAAATAGTATTGAATGGGAGGAATTTGATCCGAATTCCTAGAATACCAGCCATCATGTTCCGGAAAAGCACCTTCATATTTTCCGTATGTAAGTTCCATTTTATTAATAGGGTATAAAAAAACATCTTTATTAGCAATCTGTAAAGACATATTACGAATGGGGGTAATATCATCTACAATAATAATGCCTCTGCCATGTGTAGCCAGGATTAAATCATTTGTCCTTGGATGAATCTTAATATCCCTTACAAGGCAATAATCGGGTATATGATTTTTCATTCGGAACCAATTCTCACCACCATCTATGCTACAAAACAACCCTCTTTCAGTACCCAGGAATAACAGGTTCTTATTTTTTAAATCCTCTTTTATTTTATTAGCAAAGCCGGTAAACTCGCTACTGTTAATACGAGTCCATGTATTGCCTAAATCTGTAGACTTAGCAAGATAGGTATTGAAATCACCATATGTATGGTTGTCGAAAGTAGCATATAAAATGTTCTTATCAAACTGCGAGGGTTCAATACTGGTTACCCAGGTTTGAGCAGGGATGCCACATTTCTTCACATTATCCGAAACATTGGTCCATGTTTTACCCCCATCCGTAGTAATCTGTAAGTTACCGTCGTCTGTCCCGGCAAAAATGTAGTTTGCATCAAAAGGGCTTTCGGCAACTGTAAAAATTGTACAATGATTTTCGGCTGATGTATTATCCGCACTCAAGCCGCCAGACTCTTCCTGCTTTTGTTTGTTCTTATCGTTTGTGGTAATGTCGGGAGAAATACGGGTCCATTGCTTTCCCTGGTCCATGGACTTATATAAGTATTGTGCACCCATATATAAATCATGCGGATTAGCTGCACCAATATATATAGGCGAATTCCAATTCCACCTTAATTTATCCTCATTCTTAGTTTGTGTAGGCTGAATGGAAACAATCAATCCTGTTTTGAGATCAACCCGGCCGGCTTCCCCACCCTGGGCTTCCGCATACACCGAATTAGAGTCTGTGGGATCAGGTTGTACCCAAAAGCCGTCGCCTCCATATAAGCTTCTCCAGTCTCCATTACTTACTCCTCCATACCACTGTGATGGCCCCATCCAACTTCCATTATCCTGCAATCCCCCATACACGTTGTAGGGTTCTTTCATATCATATTGAACGTGGTAAAACTGCCCAACCGGAAGATTTTGAATAAAAGTAAAAGTCAGTCCCCTATCATTACTTAAAAAAACTCCTCCATCTGTGCCTAACCAAACCTGGTTGGTGTAAAGCGGGTTAATCCAGATAGCATGATGGTCACTATGTACCCAGCCGCCTTCATCACTTGCATCGGTAAAAGAAAAGCCACCATCATCACTTACCGACAATTCGAATGCAGGACGATAAACACGCTTATCATCTTTGGGGTCAAAAGCTATCGTACTAAAATAAAAGGGGCGGGCTTCCACATTAAGCGTTGATGCCTGTTTATTCCAACTTTCGCCACCATCTGTACTAACATATAGCTTAGTCTCTTTTGCTTCTACAATGGCAAGTATATGTGTCGGATTAGATGGAGAAAGGGCAAGGGCAATACGTCCCAACTCACCTTCCGGCAATCCTTTTGTAATTTTTGTCCATGTTTTTCCACCATCCATTGACTTATACATGGAACTTCCTTTTCCACCGGAACTAAATGCGTAAGGTTTACGACGGAATTCCCACATAGCAACAAGCAACTCATCCGGATTTTGGGGATTCATTACTATATCTGCACATCCTGTCTTTTCATCAGTATATAAAACCTTTTGCCAGGTAGTGCCCCCGTCAGTTGACTTATATAACCCACGGTTCTTACTATCACTCCAGAGCGGACCAGGTACGGCTACATAAATAATTTGTGTATTGGAAGGATTTATCACTATTTTACTAATGTGCTCAGTACTGTCCAATCCAATTTTTGTCCAATTGTCACCTCCATCAGTTGTTTTATAAAGGCCATCCCCATAACTTACTGTATTGCGCATATTGCTTTCTCCCGAACCCACATAAACTGTATTCATATCATTTGGATCCATCGCAATGGCACCAATACTTTGACAATACTTATCGAAAACAGACTTAAAAGATGCCCCTGCATTGGTCGTTTTCCATACCCCGCCACCGGCACAACCAATGTAAACGGTCTTACCATCTTTGGCATTTCCTACAATAGCAGTAATACGCCCGCTCATGGTGCCGGGGCCCAGCCAGCGCGCCTGCATCACATCAAAAGTACCGGAATTTATAGGGCTGTTTTGTTGTGCATCACAAAGAATAGAAAAAGCAAAATAGAAAACGGAAAATGAAAAGGCAAGTTTTTTCATGGTAGGTATGATATTACATGGGAACAACGAACTATAAGCAATAGATTATAAACTAAAGCGGTATTCTATAATTTATAACTAATAATTTAACTATTACTTTCCTGCAACCTTCACTGAAGGGCTAAAAATCTTATCGTCTATGGGAGTATTTACCTTTATCACATATGTTTTCATTTCGCCCATATTTGAATTGGTAGACGCCATAGGAAATATATACCCGTCATTTGTCTTTTTATAATTGCTACGGGTTTCAGTACCCTCAATATTTTTTCCATTTACAGTGGCTTTCGTCTTAACCTGTATTACATAGTACGTATCAGGGTCTATATAATATGTTTCACTTATACTATCTGTAATAGTTACCTTAATTTTATAGGCCTCGGAACCCTCAGTTTCATCTTTACCCTCATAGGTTACCTTATATCCTTTATCCTTATAATCTACAAAGGCATCGGTAACATATAGTTCATTTTGTCCTTTTTTCACCTCATCAGCTGTCATTGGTTCAGGGGTTGTTTGTCCCTGGAAAGGAAGAAAGCCCCATCCGGAATCTGTTCTTTGTATCTGAAAGCCTGTCATGCCCATCACTGTAAACTCGGCACGTTGAGCTTTTTTATTAATCATCCATACTTTTACAGGAAATTTTATCCCTCCCCCATTTAGGCTGTCTTCTTCGTATATGGTTTTAATTGAATTGAGCTTATCCTTTCCGCCCATAGCCGCAATATTTTTGTTGATGATATCGTCAGCAGTCTGAGCCTGCGCACATACAGCCATTCCCAATAGAATGGTGAGAAGAGTCGATGTTTTTTTCATGGGAGTGATTTTTTAGATTATTTGCCCAAAAGTAAGAATATTTAAACATTGGGAAATGTTAATGTTGTGTTAATGCAACATTTTATAATGCTCCTAATCCTACGTTCATTTTCAGTAGGACGGGGAAATTACACATTTTGTTACAATCTGGCAAAAATCTTAGTCTATAATCATCTGGTGTTTTGGCATAAAAAATAAATATTCAGGGTTTTGTCCTAAGTTGCCTTCTTCTTATATAACTTTGTCCCCTCAAATCATTTCCTTTCGTGGAAACTATACTTGGGTTTCGTTTATTTCTAACTTATCTCCCGCAGCACTGCGGGCGTAATCCAAATGTCTAATAAGCTCCCATTATTTTACTGCTTTATTGCCTGAGGTATGCAAACCTTGCAGGATAAATTCCCCATGATAGATTTATTGAATATATATACAAAATGACATCAGAACACTTTAAGAAGGTAACTGCCGCCGGCCTGTTAGTTACCATTGGAATTATTTTTGGCGACATAGGAACCTCCCCGCTTTATACTTTCCAGCTAATTCTTAAAGATGCCGGCGGGGCATCGAGAGATATTGTTATGGGAGGTATTTCCTGTGTGTTTTGGACACTTACCCTTCAAACCACATTTAAATATGTGTTGATGACCCTGCAAGCCGATAACCATGGTGAAGGCGGTATATTTTCACTTTATGCGCTGGTTAATAAATTAAGCAAAAAACTATTTTTACCTACTATTATAGGTGCAGGCACACTGCTGGCCGATGGCATTATTACTCCTCCTATCAGCGTTTCTTCCGCTGTTGAAGGCCTTGGTGGTGTAAAAGGCTGGGAGACTACCATTGTTCCCGGAAACCACTTAGTCATTGGTATTGTACTTGGAATATTGCTTGCTTTATTCCTTTTCCAACGATTTGGGACAAAGATTGTAGGCGGTTCTTTTGGACCTATCATGTTTGTTTGGTTCGTGATGATTGCAGTTTTGGGGACCATGCAAATTGTACAATGTCCACAGATAATAGCTGCGTTAAACCCCATATATGGCTGGAGATTGTTAGTAGATCACCCAAAAGGGTTTTGGCTTTTAGGCGCTATCTTCCTCTGTACAACTGGTGCCGAGGCTTTGTATTCTGACCTTGGGCATTGCGGCAAAAAAAACATACAGGTTAGCTGGATATTTGTTAAAACTTCCCTTGTACTAAATTATCTTGGACAAGGAGCTTGGCTCCTCATGCAAAACAAACCAGACGTAGGTGATATAAACCCTTTCTTCTCTATCGTTCCGACCTTTTTTCTTATTCCAAGCGTTCTCATTGCCACTGCTGCAACAGTCATTGCCAGCCAGGCTCTCATCAGCGGTTCTTATACACTCATCAGCGAAGCTATATTATTGAATTTTTGGCCACGGGTTACCGTTAAATACCCTACTAATATCCGCGGACAGATTTATATTCCCAGTATCAACTGGATATTATGCCTGGGGTGTGTGCTTGTTGTATTGTATTTCCGTACTTCTGAAAACATGGCTGCTGCTTATGGGTTCTCTATTACGATTGCGATGCTCATGACAACTATACTTATGTTCTTTTTCCTGCGTTACAGACAGCATTATTCATGGTATTTGGTTATACCTATCCTATTAATTTTTGCAACTGTAGAAACATCTTTCTTTATTGCCAATGCAGCCAAATTGTTAAAACGGTTTATGTTCCTGGTGTTTGAATTCGGCCTTATTTTTACCATGTATGTATGGTATAAAGCAAGAAAAATTAATAACCGCTTTTTAAATTTTGTCAGTATCAGGGAACAAATACCACTGCTAAAAGACCTGAGTGCAGATCAAACTGTCTCTAAGTTTTCATCTAATTTGATATACCTGAGCAAAGCCAATAATCCTGCTGAAATAGAGCAAAAGATAATATACTCCATTTTCAGCCGCCAACCAAAGCGGGCCGATATTTACTGGTTTATCCATATTGAACGTACTGATGAACCCTATACGCTGGAATATAGTGTGGATGAAATGGAGGATGACAAAGTAATACGTGTTGAATTCAGGCTTGGATTTCGCGTGCAGGCAAGAGTAAACGTATTATTCCGAAAGGTAGTAGAAGAAATGGTAGCAAATAAAGAACTGAATATTACCAGCCGTTATCCATCTCTGAAAAAGTATCATCTTGCTTCTGACTTTAGCTTTGTAATGCTGGAAAAATTCCTTTCGTATGAAAACGAGTTTAGCATTACTGAAAACTTTATTTTACATAGCTATTTCTTTATTAAACACTTTTCTCAGTCGGAAACAAAGGCATTTGGGTTAGACACCAGTGAAACCCGGATAGAAAAAATACCCCTTATTATAAACCCCGTTAGCAATATCCAAATGAAAAGGATAGCCCCCCGGAACTCAAAGAATAAATATGTTTCCTAAATCCTTTGCTACTATTTATTCCTAAGCTGGGAAAGTTCTTTAAAAAGGCTTATTTCTTTTTCGGTAAGGTTTTTAGGCAACATTATCTGAACTTTCGCATACAGGTCGCCAAACTCATCCGCCTTTCCAAATTTTGGCATACCAAGACCTTTCAACCGCATTACTTTGCCATTATCTGTACCTGCCGGGATATCAATTCGTATATTTCCTTTTAGCGTAATGATAAGTTGCTTCCCTCCCAGTATAGCTGTGTAAAGTTGCACAGGAACATCGCAATAAATATCATCTTCCTTTCTTTCAAAATGAGGATGTGGAGGAATAATTATTGTAAGATAAATGTCACCTTTAGTCCCGCCGTTCATACCCGGCCCACCTCTTTCTTTTATTCGCAGTACCTGCCCGTTTTTTACTCCGGGCTTTAATTTCATCTGGAGAGTTTTCCCGTTTACTTCTATTCTGCGGGTTGAACCATGGTATGCATCTTCGAGTGATAATTCAATTTCAGCACTATAGTCCTGCCCTTTCATTTTTACATTGCTGCGCCTGCTAAAACCTCCTCCACCAAAGAGTGATTCAAAAAAACTTGAAAAATCACCTTCACTTCCAAAGGTATCCTGACCATAATAAGAACCTGACTGACCCTGCTGTTGGGATGTCCACTTCGACCAGTCAAAATTATCTTCGGGGCGCCCCTGCTGCCTATATTGATTCCAGTTTTCGCCTAATTCATCATACTTTTTTTTCTTCTCCGTGTCACTTAATACTTCATTCGCCTCATTTATTTCTTTAAACTTCTCTTCTGCAGCTTTGTTATTCGGGTTTTTGTCGGGATGATATTTCAGGGCAAGTTTACGGTATGCCTTTTTAATTTCATCGGCAGTGGCGTTTTTATCAATGCCCAGTATTTTGTAATAATCTTTAAAATCCATCCCAGTAAAAATACAACTATTTTAAGTTATGAAGGGCAAGCCACCTTGCTACAAAGTCATATATAAAACTGACCCCTGTCATGTTTATCGCATTAAGCTAAATATACTTTTGTGTTAAATATTTATGAAATGACAGCTATACCAATCATATTAATATTGCTCGGCCTGGGAACCTTGGAAGGTATAGAGTTTAAACAGTATTGGGTAAGAAAAAAACTAGGTGTTAAGTAAATCTGTACTCCGGATTACTGACACTTTAACCAATACGCTCGACGCCCTTTCACTCACACAGAATATAGCCTGCTTGCGCCTGAATATGTCCTCGTAATGGAGTATTAAAGAAATTTAGCAAGCACCAAAATAATCAGTACAAGAGGCAAATAAGCAAACGAACCAAACATTAGCCGCAGCGCATTTTTGTTGGTTCTTTCTCTATATAATTTATAGGCAAATCCTGCTAAGCCGGCACCGGCAATAACAAGAGCCCAGGTTGCATTTATTCCGGCTGACTGATACATATATAAAAGCAATCCGGCAGGAATAATGAGAAAGGTAGAAAGCAGGATAATAATCGCGGAGGCTTTATTCCTTCCACCGGCAGTGGGAAGCATTTTAATACCCGCTTTATTATATTCTTCGTCCAACAGCCAGGCAATAGACCAAGTATGAGGGAATTGCCAAATAAACTGAATGGCGAAAAGAATAACAGCTCCTTTGGTAATTTCACCATTGGCAGCTACACAGCCAATGACAACCGGTAAAGAACCTGCTACCGCACCGGGAAAAATAGTAAGAGGGGTGACTTTCTTAAGAGGGGTATAGACGCCGGCATATATCAGCATAGCAGCCACTCCTAAAAGTCCACACAAGATATTTATTTTAAAAAGTAACAGAGAACCCGCTACAGCTAATGTAATTCCAAAAACTAATGCTTCACTAACTTTCATACGTCCATCGGGCAGAGGACGCACTAGGGTACGTTTCATCAACTTATCAGAATCCTTCTCAATAATCTGGTTGAAAGTATTGGCAGCACCGGTAATAAAAAATCCGCCAATGGAGAGCATCCAAATAATTAATGGCTCTACATGACGGTCAGTAGCCCAAAGATATGCCATTGATGCTGAAAAAACTACTAGGAATGATAACCTGACTTTTATAAGCTGGGTATAATCAGAAAAACGGGCTAGGATTGTTTTCACGGGGTGCAAAGATATACTACTTAATGATTCCATCGTGATCAATATTATCCATTTAATAAAATGCTGCTCACTATTCTTTAATCTGCCTGCTATGAAGCGCCTTAAATTGATAGCGTATCTTTGTGCTGCCATGAATGATAAACTGAACCGAATGCTGGAACTGGTGGGCGATTTTTTCGATGTGAAAAATGACCCCGAACAGCTCAGTATTACAGATGAAGTAATGAATAAGCTACATGCCATTCATCCTTCCACCATGTCTGAATATAATGAGGGTGACGGACCTATAGTTTGGATACTATTAATACCTGTCAGGGAGGCAACCATGAACTGTTTTCTAAAAGGAGATATTTCAGAAACACAGCTGTTCGAAGAAACATCGCCCAGAGAAAAGTACGATGCCGTCTACTTATGTTCAGCTTCAGTGTTGCAGGAATACAGGGGGAAAGGATTGGCAAAAAAGCTGACTGTTGATTCTATCAATGAAATTAGTAAACAACATTCCATAAAAACACTTTTTTATTGGCCTTTCAGTAAGGAGGGCACTTCATTGGCAGAAAGTATTGCCAAGAAGGTTAACCTCCCTCTTTATACACGTGAATCCAGTTCCACATCATATGCAGCAAAATTGTGATATTGCTATAATTGGTGGCGGGGCTGCAGGTTTTTTTGCAGCTATTTCCTGTAAAACACATAACCCCAGTACGAGAGTCACCCTTTATGAAAAGACGGATAAGCTGTTGGCAAAAGTAAAGATTTCAGGAGGGGGGAGATGTAATGTTACACATGCTTGTTTCAGTAATTCCCAACTTTCAGGTTTTTATCCACGTGGGGGCAAACAGCTCAAAAAAGCATTCTCGCAATTTACTACTACAGACACCATAAAGTGGTTTGAAGGCAGGGGTGTTCGCCTTAAAACCGAAGAAGATGGAAGAATGTTCCCCGTTACAGACAGCTCACAAACCATTATCAACTGCCTGATACGGGAAGCGGAAAAGCTGGGCATAGATATTCAAGTCCATCAAACCCTATTAGATATTGAACAGGAGAATAACAAATTCAAATTACGATTTCGCGACAACACCATCTACGCCGATAAAGTGATTGTTGCCAGTGGGGGTTCTCCTAAACTTGAAGGATTTGACTGGCTAAAAAAACTTGGACATATTATTGAGCCCCCTGTTCCCTCCTTATTTTCTTTCAATATGCCCGATGAACCTGTTAAATCATTAATGGGAATATCCGTTGAAAATGCAAGTATCCGAATTCAAGGAACCAAACTTAGAACAGAGGGAGCCCTATTAATAACCCATTGGGGAATGAGCGGACCTGCCATCCTTAAACTTTCAGCCTGGGCAGCAAGAACACTTAAGGAGCTTGACTATTCATTCACTGTACAAGTTAACTGGCTTGGAAATATGAATGAGGACGAGGCCCGTAAGATATTGATGGAAGAAATAACAGCACATCCAAAGAGACAGCTAAACAATGGCAATCTCTTTTCTTTGCCCAACAGGCTATTTATTTTTTTGTTATCAAAGCTTGAGATTAATCCCGATATTACGATGGAGGAACTGGGTAAGAAAAGCCAGAACAGGTTATTGAATACCCTTCTGAATGATGAATATAAAGTACGAGGCAAAACTACTTTTAAAGAAGAATTTGTTACTTGTGGAGGTATCAGCTTAACTAATATTTCTTTAGATACCATGGAAAGCAACATATGCCCGGGGCTTTATTTTGCAGGAGAAGTACTGGATATCGATGGCATTACCGGAGGATTTAACTTCCAGGCGGCATGGACCACCGGGTTCATTGCAGGAAAATTACTTTCAAAACAGATAATCGGGTAGTGCTTTACAATAATTGTCTATCAAACTGGTTATTGTGAGGGATATAGTATTTTTGTAAACTATATATGCGTATAAAAATATTTTTGATTATTATCATTTCCCTGCTGGGTTTTCCTATAATGAACGCCCAAGATACGGCTCATGCTGCCAAACAGAATGTTCATCAGAATACTACGCATAAACCACAAACTCCTAAAAAAGATACTTTAACCCATATCCCTAAACCAAGCATTCCACCCAAATACAAGCGTACGGGGTATGCAGCCCTGATGTATGGATATGGGTCGACAACGGGCTCATTTGCAACAAATGCATTTGCCAGCAGGGGTTCTGTTGCTTCTATAAGCGTTGCATTCCCGGGGATAATTTCTCATGGTGGTATCGCATTTAAGTTTGATTATGGAAGAAATGCCCTTGATACAACTCAGTTCCTGAACAACATATATAACAGTTTTAATTTACCCTATACTACTTATACCTTTCCGGGCATGGTAGTAAACTATTCATATAAAACAGCCTTAACCGGCTTATACCTGACCTATCCAAGCAAACATTTTACGATTGATGTCCGGGTTCTTGGAGGCGTTATGGTTGCCACGATACCAGCCGAAACAGTTTATATTTCCAAACCAGTTTATGGAGGCGACATAAGAGGTACCTTTAACGAGTATGAATCTGAGAGTACTGCCTTTGCTATTGATTTCGGAATGGAAGTACGTTATCTCCTCCGGCCAAGGCTTTCCATTATTGCGAGTGTGGATTATTTACATGCTGCTCCCTCATTTACAGTTGTTACAGCAGGAACCATTGCATCGTCGAATGGAAACCTTGTGAATGGCAATAATGAAACAGTTTCTTCCCAGCCCTTTGATTTATATAACCTTTCCTTAGGAATAGGGTATACCATCTCCGCACAAAAGCAGGCTATCCCCCGGTAAGTAATTATCAACTTGTCTACTGCCAGGTCGGGCAGGATTTTTTACAAAAAACCCAACAAAATTCTACTAAACTCAAAAACGGTTATGTCACGGTTTTTTACGAAACGGGCATGACATATCTTCCATTACCGTAAGATTTACAACAAGTTGTATTCGTCACAGTTTTTAAGGTACCGTGACATATATTTTTATACTGTAAGTGTATAGCATTTATATAGTAAATTTTACTATTATATTTTATTGATTACCTGCATATTCACACAATAACATAAACAAACACATGAAGGCAGCCTCCCGTTACATATACAAATACAACCGTGACATAAAACCCACAAATAACAGGCTACCAATTAATTTAATCGTGACATAACCGTGACATATTTCATAAACTGAATGTAATATTCTATGCTTAATAAGCAGGTAATTTTGTTATATTTGTATGATATTTCAATTCCCACCATGATGAAAAAACTACTTATACTTTCAATTTTCACTTTCAGCTTTTCATTTTTCATTGCTGCGCAAAAGATTTCTACTGTTGCGGGAGATCGTTCTTACGGAGCGGGATATAGTGGAGATGGCGGGCCTGCTACCAATGCTGAATTAAACGACCCTCTCGGAGTTGCCATTGATGCTTCCGGGAATCTTTATATTTCAGATTATAATGATTTTACTATTCGAAAGGTTAATACCTCAGGAATTATAAGCACCCTAGCAGGAAATCATTCTTACGGACACGGTTATAGTGGAGACGGAGGGCCTGCCACGGCGGCTGAATTATTTGAACCCTGGGGAATTACTTTTGATGCTTCGGGAAACCTCTACATTGCAGACTGGGGTAATAACATTATCCGAAAGGTTAATACTTCAGGAATAATAAGCACTTTTGCAGGCAACCATATTTTTGGCTATTCAGGAGATGGAGGACCTGCCACTGCCGCGGAATTAAGAGCGCCTAACGGAGTTGCCGTTGACGCTTCGGGTAACCTGTATATTGGAGAGGAATCTAATTATGATGTTCGAAAAGTCAACACTTCGGAAATTATAAATACCATTGCAGGAAATCAAGTATTGGGGTATAGCGGGGATGGAGGGCCTGCTGCGGCTGCCGAACTAAGAGAACCCTATGGAATTGCCCTTGATCCGGCAGACAATCTCTATATTTCAGATTTCAATAATAATCTTATCCGGAAAGTAAACACTTCAGGCATTATAAGCACGGTTGCAGGAAACTATTCATACGGACATGGGTACAGCGGAGACGGGGGGGCAGCAACTGCCGCGGAATTAAATGGACCTGCCGGAATTGCCTGTGATGCTTCAGGTACCCTATATATTGCTGATGTACGCAATGGTGTAGTTAGAAAAGTCAACACTTCAGGAATCATAAGCACGTTAGCAGGCAACCATATTTCTGGCTATTCAGGGGATGGAGGGCCTGCCACTGCTGCCGAATTAAATGACCCTGTCGCAATTTGTTTTGACGCTTCACGAAGTTTATACATTTCTGATAATTCTAATTATGTTATCCGGAAAGTGAGTCAGGGTTGCAATTTTGGCACTCCTTCAGCAGTAGTTATCCAGGATTTACTTTGCAATGGAATTAGTAATGGAGATGCACAGGTAATTGTAAATGGGGGTACTTATCCCCTTACCTATTTGTGGTCCAACGGTTCCACAGGGGTTTCCTCAGGAGCATTTTTAGGCCCACAAACTTATACGGTTACTGTACATGATGCCAATGGATGTACCACTACGGCAAGTGTTTCTTTAACACAACCCCCGGCAATAAGCTTAAAAATGGATTCGATAAATGGATTAAACTGCAATGGCTTTGCTAAAGTATCAGCCAGCGGAGGAGCTCCCCCCTACTCCTATTTGTGGCAACCGGGCTGTGAAAAAGGAGATAGCATTCTTAAACAATGTACCGGAATCTATTGTTGCAAAGTAACTGACCACAACGGCTGTGTAAAAAATATTTGTGTGAATTTAGTTACGGGAGTAGACGAATTGTCAGTAGATAATGGACAATTAACCATTTTCCCTAATCCATCAAATGGCTTATTCACATTGTCCTTCAGTCATCCCGAACTCGTTTCGGGCTCGCACACGATAGAAATATATAATGTTACCGGGCAAAAAGTTTATTCTACCCTTCTGCCACAAACTTCTAAAGGGACTTTACATTCTATCGACTTGGGTAATCAACCAAGTGGAGTATACTTATATAAAGTTACGGATGAAAATAGCGCTATCATTGGAGAAGGCAAGCTGGTGATAGAAAAATAAACAGTATTATATATCATGAAAAAACTACTTATACTTTCAACTCTCACTTTCATCTTTTCATTTTTCATTGCTGCACAAAATATTTCCACTGTTGCCGGAAATCACTCCCTGGGACGTGGTTATAGTGGAGATTATGGCCCTGCCACAGCTGCTAAATTAGATGAGCCCACGGGAGTTTTATGTGATGCTTCCGGCAACTTGTATATTGTAGACGCTGGTGAGAATGCCATCCGAAAGGTAAATACTTCAGGGATTATTACCAGCGTTGTGGGAAATAGTGCATCGGGGTACACCGGGGATGGAGGGCCCGCTGTATATGCTGAACTGTCTGCCCCTAAGACGGCCTGTTTTGATGGTTCCGGTAACCTGTATATTGCAGACTATAATAACCAGGTTATACGAAAGGTTAATACGTCGGGAATAATCACTACTGTTGCAGGAAATAATTCCTATGGACGTGGTTATAGCGGAGACGGGGGACCTGCCACTGCCGCTGAATTATATGACCCTTTTGGAATTGCCTGTGACGCTGCGGGCAATTTGTACATTGCAGATGACAATAATGATATTATACGAAAAGTAAATACTTCAGGAGTTATAAGCACCTATGCGGGAATTCCTACAAAGCAAGGGTATAGCGGAGACGGAGGCCCCGCTACGGCAGCCGAACTATATAATCCTGATGGAGTTGTTCTTGATCCTGTTGGCAATCTCTATATTTCAGATTACAATAATCATGTTATCCGTAAAGTAAATACTTCCGGGACTATTAGCACTGTTGCAGGAAACCATACTTACGGATATAGTGGAGACGGAGGAGCTGCTACGGCGGCCGAATTGTCTATTACCATCGGCGTTAGCCTTGATATCCCCGGTAATATATATATATCAGACGTAACTAATGAGGTTATCCGGAAGATAAACACTTCCGGGATTATTAGCACCGTTGCGGGAAATGGTAGATTTGGGTACAGTGGGGATGGAGGGCCTGCTACGGCTGCTGAAATATTTTCACCCTATCAAGTTGCGTTTGACCCTTCCGGTAATATGTATATTGCAGACTATAATAATGAGGTTATACGAAAAGTAGCTCCTTGTAACTTTGGGACTTCGTCGGCTGTAGTTATCCAGGGTATACTTTGCAATGGCATCAATAATGGAGATGCCCAAGTAATTATAAGCGGAGGTACTTCTCCTTTTACCTATTCTTGGTCGAATGGCTCAACAGAGGATTCTTCAGGGGCATTTTTAGGCCCTCAAACTTATAGCGTTACCGTACATGATGCCAATGGATGTACGACTACGGCAAGTGTTTCTTTAACACAGCCTCCTGCAATAAGCTTAAAAATGGATTCAATAAATGGATTAAACTGTAATGGTTTTGCTAAAGTATCAGCCAGCGGTGGAGTTTCTCCCTATTCCTACCTCTGGCAACCGGGTGGAGAAACAGGAGATAGCATCCTAAAACAATGTACCGGAACGTATTGCTGTAAAGTAACTGACCACAATGGCTGTGTAAAGAATATTTGTGTGAACTTAGTAACTACCGGAATAAATCAATTGTCAACGGATAATGGACAATTAACCATTCATCCCAACCCAAGCAGTGGAGTATTTATGCTCCAAGCTAAGAGCGAAGAACAAAGAGGTAAGGGTATGGTAGAAATTTATAATGTGCTTGGAGAACAAGTCTACCGTTCAGGATTCCTGATTCCTAATTCTCAATTCCAAATTGATTTAAGTTCTCAACCGAGTGGAGTGTATTTATATAAAGTTACGGATAAAAATAGCACTATCATTGGGGAAGGGAAGCTGGTGATAGAAAAGTAGGAATTTCATAATAATAACCTATTTTTGCCTTTCATTTATCTAAGTAATGGCACAGACCGAAGTATTAATGCCCAAAATGGGCGAGAGTGTAATAGAAGCTACCATTATTAAATGGACCAAGAATGAAGGCGACAGCATAAAAGTTGACGAAACCATTTTGGAAATAGCTACCGATAAGGTTGATTCTGAAATTCCCGCCCCTTCGGATGGAGTATTAGTAAAAAAACTTTGCAAAGAAGGAGAAGTAGTTCCTGTGGGAAAAGCCATTGCTATAATTTCTACTGATGCAGCAACTGTCGATGCTCCTGTTAGTAAACCTACTGTAGAACAAAAGAAGGCTGCCCCTGTTGAAGAAAAACCTGCCCATGCTCCGATAACACCTAAACAACCTGCTGAGCCTGTTAAAAGATTTTCTAATTCAAGCAGGTTTTATTCTCCCCTTGTTAAAAGCATTGCAAAAAAAGAAGGAATCGGATTAAATGAACTGGAGAGTATAGCCGGAAGCGGAAAGGCAGGAAGGGTTACTAAAAATGATATTATTTCTTATCTCCCCTCCCGTCAAACAAATGGAACTACCGAAGCAATCAAACCAATTACCTATACCGAAACGATAAGCCCCGTTAGGGAAGAAGCCCAGGCTAAACCTTTAGCCGTAGGAGCCAACGATGAAATTATTGAGATGGACCGTATGAGGAAGCTCATTGCAGACCACATGGTGATGTCGAAACGGGTTTCACCACATGTTACTTCGTATGTAGAAGCAGATGTTACCAACCTGGTTTTGTGGAGAGAGAAGGTGAAAAAGGAATTTGAAAAGAAAGAAGGAGAAAAACTCACCTTCACCCCGATATTTATGGAAGCCACTGTAAAAGCCCTGAAAGACTATCCTATGGTAAATGTGTCGGTGGATGGCACAAAAATTATACGTCACAGGGATATCCATATTGGTATGGCAGTAGCCCTTCCGAGCGGAAACCTCATTGTTCCTGTAATAAAATATGCCGACCGCAGCAGTTTGCTAGGCCTGACTAAACAAGTAAATGCCCTTGCCAACCGTGCCCGTATAAACAAACTAATGCCTGACGATACACAGGGCGGAACATTTACTATTACCAATGTGGGCACATTCGGCAACATTATGGGAACTCCTATTATTAACCAACCCCAGGCAGCTATTCTTGCAACCGGAATCATTAAAAAGAAACCGGTAGTTATAGAGTCCCCACTGGGCGACATGATAGGAATACGCCACATGATGTTCCTTTCGCTATCATATGACCACCGTGTGGTAGACGGTGCTTTGGGAGGCAGTTTCCTGAAAAAAGTGGCTGATTACCTTGAATCGTTTAATATTAATAGAATTACTTGGTAATTAACACTTTTTAACAAACCCTTTCCCTAATTTTGCAAAAAAACGTACTTTTGGCAGGTTCATGATTTCAAAAACTACTATACGAAGAGTTGGCTCCCTGTTTTTCCTGGGGATATTTGTTTGGTTTTATTCCGTTAAGGATATTCACGACGTAGTGCATAGAGATGATGTGCACTGCCATGTTTTAAATGCCCAACATTTTCATACCCAGGAGCACCATTGCCCGGTTTGCGATTTTGAATTTCCGGGATTCGATGAGCAAAATCCTACTATACATGTAGCTTCTCATAAATTTTATATAAAGGTTCAATTCGCTGCTTTAGCACAAGTCATTTCTTGTGAACCATCTTTCCCACTCCCTTCCCGTGCTCCCCCTGTGGTAGCCTAAGGAATTTCATTCCAGTTCAACTTTTTACACACCTTGTAACCCAACAAGTATTTTTAGTATTTAAATTTTCTTTATATTATTTATGAAAAAAATATTTTTAATATTTACATTGCTTTTATGTATACTATGCATAAAAGCACAATCGCTGAGTGGTACTGTTACAGACTCAGCAAATCACCAGACCATTCCTGGAACGGTGGTCTACTTTCCCCAACTTAAGCTTGGTTCAACAACAGACCTAAAAGGATTTTATAAAATATCTCCGGTACCGAATGGTACATACTTAGTGGAGGTGGAAATTTTGGGATATGCCACGATAACTAAATCGGTTAACATAAAAGGAAATGTAGTTCTTAACTTCACTATGTCTGCCTCTACATCCTCTGCAAAAGAAGTGGTGATTACAGCATTGGGCAATACCACGAGTGCACTTCGTTCACCGGTACCTGTTTCACTTGTTACACATGATTTTTTAGTGCAGCAGTCGTCCACCAATGTGGTAGATGGAATAGCCACCCAGCCGGGCATTTCAGCCATCACTACCGGGCCGGGCGTTTCGAAGCCTGAAGTTAACGGGCTTGGATTTAACCGCGTACTGACGCTTTTTGACGGTATACGCCAACAAGATTTTCAATGGGGCGATGAACATGGCATACAGATTGACCCTTATGCGGTTTATGATGCCGAAATTATCCGCGGTGCGGCTTCGCTCCAATATGGCTCGGATGCAGTGGGTGGTGTGGTTAGCTTTAAATCTCCCCCACTTCCCCAGGAAGGAGCCATTCAAGGTAGCGTGCTTGCCGAATACCAAACCAATAATGGGCTAATGGGAACATCGGAAGATGTAGGTGGAAATAAAAATGGGCTTATTTGGGATTTACGATTGAGTGGCGAACAAGCTCACTGCTATTCTGACCCTAAAGACGGATATGTGTGGGGAACTGCAACAAGAGAATATAATGTACGGCTAACACTTGGATTGGAGAAACAATGGGGCTACAGCCGTTTGACTGCAAGCATACTTCATCGTACTATAGAAATTCCGGATGGGAACCGGGATAGCCTTACCGGGCAGTTTAAGTTTGATTATCCCATCAATGGACAAGTATATCCAAACCGGGCAAGTTTCTTGTCCTACAATCCCACCTATGTAGGATACCAGCAAGTGGAGCACGATGAATTAGCCTGGCAAAACAGCATCAGTATGGGCAATGGACGCATTTTGGCAGATATTGTATATGAAACTGACCACCGCGAGGAAATAGATACCGGAAGCGTTCCACTTTTAAATATGAGCCAATATGACATTCCCTACGCTTTAAAATACCAGGTAGAAAACAGCTCGGGATTAAAGTTGACCACAGGAGTAAATGGGTATTATGAAAATATGCAAAATGCTGCAGAGGCCCCCTACCCCTATGTTTCGGTATTCCTGGTGCCTAGTTATGATTTATTCGACATTGGTGGATTTGCTATATTGGAGAAGGATTACAAGAATCTTACCCTGAGTGGAGGCTTGCGGTATGATGTGAGGACTGAAACAGCCCAAAGTTTATACCTCCTTAACTCGGGAACTTCGAGCCAGATAGTGGTTCCTGACGGTACCCCCAATGACTACCCAAATTTCAAAGGCTTTCAAAAAACATATAGTGGCTTTTCCGGCAGCCTGGGAGCAAGTTACCAATTGCCCAAAGACTACTATATAAAAGCAAATGTGGCAAAAAGCTATCGTGCCCCAGCCATAACCGAAGCAGGAGAAAACGGGGTGCATCCGGGAACCGCCAATTTTGAAATTGGAGACCCAAACCTTAAGCCTGAAGCAGGATATGAAGGAGATATTGCCTTTGGAAACAATGGCAAGGAGGTTAATTATGAAATAGATGTCTTTACAAATTATATACAAAATTTCATTTATGCCGACCGACTTGCAAGCAAATTAGGTGGCGATTCTATTACTCAGGGCTATCCTACTTTTAAGTTCCAGTCGAATACTGCAATTATTTCGGGAGTTGCAGCATATTTAAATATACATCCTACTGCCCTGAAATGGCTTGAACTGGATAATGGATTCACGTACATTTACTCCTATATATTCAACCAAACTGATTCAACCCAGCATGTGCCATTTACGCCTGCTCCGCGCCTTACCTCAGAACTTAAATTAAAGTTAACGAGCAGGCATGGTTCAATACTCAAAGGAACCTACGTTAAGTTTGGATTACAAAAAGATTGGGCTCAGAATAATATTTACAGTGCTAATTGGACGGAACTCCCCTCCTTGCCCTATATATTATACAATGCAGGGATAGGTACGGATTTTGTCAATCCCAAGACTGCCAAAACAATATGCTCCTTTTACATTAATGTAACTAACCTGACTAACATTGCCTATGCCGACCATACCAGCAGAACTCAATATTTTTTATCCTATAATGGTGTTACCCCGGCAATTGTTACCCAGCAAAGCCAGGGCATTTATAATATGGGAAGAAGTATAGGTTTCAAGCTTATTTTCCCGATCGGAGGAGGACACAGATACAATGAAACCTCTGATTCTAAATGACATTATACGTAACATCAAAAAAAATTTACTCTTATATAATATTCCTATACATGTTGCGTTGTTATAGTATAAAGGGTTTGTTTTAAAGGAGAGGCGTATTTCATAGTTACGTTACTCCTGGCACACTTTTTAAAAAATAGTGTGTAGTTTTTTGTGTGAAGTTCGTCCCGGCAACCAATCGTCGGGACGGACTTTTTTTGTGGGTGCCCATTTCAGCCGATTTATGTAGGTTTGCCTAAGAATGAAACTAACCGCTCATCCCAAAATCATAATAAGCCGCACCGACAACATTGGTGATGTAGTGCTCACTCTTCCCCTTGCGGCGTTTTTGAAAAAGAAATTCCCGGATGGGGAATTGATTTTTCTAGGCAAAAAATACATTAAACCTCTCATAGATTGCTGCAAAAACATTGACCGGTTTGTAGACTGGGATACTCTTGCTTCTATTCCTGAACAGGAAAGAGCAATTGTACTTAAAGATATAGGGGCAGAAGTTATCATCCACGTTTTTCCCCGCCCTGAAATTGCGCGTACAGCTTACAAAGCAGGAATAAAATACAGGATAGGAACCAGCCATAGATTCTATAATTGGCTTTACTGTAATGAGAGAGTTGATTTTACCCGGAAAAACTCTCCCCTGCATGAAGCCCAGCTAAACTTTAAGCTGGCAGAACCTTTAGGAATTACAGATATTCCCTCCTTAGATGAACTCGGTAAAAGCTATGGGCTGACAAAACTGCCTGTTTTAAATGAAGAGTGGAAAAAACTTTTATCTAAAGATAAATCCAACCTTGTTATTCATCCGCTATCACGCGGCAGTGCACGGAACTGGGATTGGAAGAATTATAACCGGTTGATTGAAATACTTCCCAAAGACAAATACAATATATTTATAACAGGAACGGAAGCAGAGTCACTACCAATTACCGAAAATATTTTGCGCTACCATTCTTCCGTGATTGACCTGACAGGCAAATTAGACTTTGTGGAACTAATAGCATTTATTGCAAATATTGATGGACTGGTGGCAGCCAGCACCGGGCCTTTGCATATTGGAGCCGCATTAGGTAAAAAAGCAATAGGTTTATATCCATCTATACGGCCTATGCACCCGGGGCGTTGGGCTCCATTGGGGCCAAAAGCAAAGTTTCTTGCCCTCGATAAAGATTGTGTGGAGTGTAAAAAGGGTAGCCATTGCTCTTGCATTAATACAATTAAGCCGGAGCAGGTGAAGGGGCTGTTGGTGTAGAATTTATAATATCCGAACTAACATAGAAAGATGATGCTTTGGGAAACTTAATATGGAAGATATAAAATTTATCAAGAAAATTATTGAGCTTTACAAAAAAGCGAAAAGACCAATTTTTAAGAATGAGAAAAGAAATATTAAACGAGGTAGAGGTCATTCAATTTCAAGCAAGGTAGAAGACCTTTTTGCCGTGATAAACTTTCAGGTAAAATAGAGTTGTTAATAGATCAGCCCTTTACTTATTTCAAAGGCAAAAGAAAAAATAAAAAAACAATCTATCCTGATATTGCTGTAATAAAGGGTGATACTATTGTAAATTTATTTGACCTTAAAATGGACTTAGGGTTTCATAGGAAATTTTATCCCTTTTGCAAAGAGAAACAAACATTAGTAGAAAACATACGTGATTTGCCAGTTAATATAAAAAATAAAGAAGAAACCAAAGAACAAAAATCTGATAATAAAACATACAACATAAGCAGAACTATTAAATATAATATTGTTATTGTTAGCAACCAAAATATTTCCAAAAAGCAAAAACAAAAGAACGAGAAGGCTATTGAGAATAGGCTTGATAAAAATAAAGTTGAAATTTTTATCTTGACAGATATTCATCCCAATAAAGACTCTGGAAAATCTATACCTAATATTATTCTCAGGAAAGAGGACTTTATTAAATTGGAAAAGGAAATTAAAAGAAACGTGAAATAAACGTACTTATATCTCATAGTTATTCTATATAATCATCCCCGCTCCTACTGTTTCATTAGTAGCTTCATCAATAAGTATAAGGCTGCCTGTATGGCGGTTCTTACGGTAATTATCGTAAAAGAGCGGGCGTGTGGTGCGAATAGAAATCCTGCCGATGTCATTTAAGCCAATCTCCTTGTCATCTTCCAGGCGATGCAGGGTATTAATATTTATTTTGTAATGTATTTCTTTAATCACACAACGGGCATCGTGGGTAGTGTGTTTAACTGCATATTTTCCACCCGGAATTAATTTTTTCTCATTCAACCAGCAAACCATAATATCTATATCCCTTCCTACTGAAGACTGGTTATTTTCCCTCACCAGCATATCTCCCCGGCTAATATCCACATCATCCTCCAGTAATATAGTTACCGATGTCCCCGGACCTGCTTCTTTCAATTCTCCGTCGGCAGTTTCAATAGATTTTATTTTAGAAACCACTCCAGAAGGAAACACCATAATGGTGTCACCTTTTTTGAAAATTCCGCCGGCAACTTTTCCCGCATAGCCCCTATAGTCATGATGTTTATCATTCTGCGGACGAATAACGTATTGCACGGGGAAGCGGCAATCAATCAGGTTTTCATCGCCTGCTACGTGTATGTTTTCCAATATGTATAGTAGAGTACTTCCACCATACCAGGGCATGTTAGCGGACTTTTCAACTATATTATCTCCTCCCAGCGCCGAAATGGGAATAAACTGCACATCTACAATTTGCAGCTTTGAAGAAAACTGTTCGTACTCGCTACGTATTTTTTCAAACACTTCCTTACTAAATCCGACCATGTCCATTTTGTTTATGCAAACAAGCACATGCTTTATCCCAATGAGGGAAGCAATGAGCGAGTGCCTGCGGGTCTGTTCAGTGATACCGTGACGAGCATCAATCAATATAACGGCAAGGTTAGCGGAAGAAGCCCCTGTAACCATATTACGGGTATATTGAATATGCCCCGGTGTATCCGCAATGATAAATTTCCGTTGGGAAGTTGAAAAATAACGATAGGCTACATCAATCGTTATTCCCTGCTCGCGCTCGGCGCGGAGTCCGTCGGTAAGCAAAGCAAGGTTTACCTGCGCCTCCCCTCTTTGCCGGCTGCTTTGCTTTATAGCTTCATATTGGTCCTCAAAAATAGAGCGTGCATCATATAGTAGCCTGCCAATAAGGGTACTTTTGCCATCATCTACACTGCCGGCTGTAATAAACCGTAGGAGGCTTCTTTGAGGAGTTGAAAATTTGTGGTTACTCATACTTTACTCAAAAATATCCAACTTTTTTCCGGTCTTCCATAGCTGTATCGGAACGTTTATCATCGGCCCGTGTGCCTCTTTCTGTTACACGCGAAGCGGCCACTTCGGCTACAATTTCATCAATGGTGGATGCAGAGGAAGGCACCGCGCCCGTGCAGGTCATATCGCCAATAGTACGAAAACGAACTTGCATCGTTTTACTTTCTTCATTTTCCCGCAAATTCAAATAAGCAGACTTAGCTAATAATTGCCCGTTCCGTTCAACCACTTCCCTTTCATGAGAGAAATATAAAGCGGGAACAGGAATATTTTCGAGTTTTATATATTGCCAAATATCCAGTTCTGTCCAATTACTGAGGGGAAAAACACGAAAATGTTCGCCCATGTTTTTTCTGCCATTATATAAATCCCAAAGTTCGGGACGCTGGTTTTTAGGATTCCACTGCCCAAATTCATCCCTATGGGAAAAAAAGCGCTCTTTGGCTCTTGCTTTTTCCTCATCTCTTCTTGCCCCACCCAAGCAGGCATCCAGTTTCAACTCTTCAATAGCATCGAGCAGTGTAACGGTTTGCAATACATTGCGACTGGCATTATAACCTGTCTCTTCCTGCACACGTCCTTTATCAATAGAATCCTGCACATAGCGAATAACCAGGCGCGCGACTATTCTTTCCACCCACTTATCACGATATTCAAGTGTTTCCGGGAAGTTATGGCCTGTATCAATGTGCATCAACGGAAACGGAATTTTTGCAGGAGCAAAAGCTTTGGAAGCCAGGTAGCTTAATACGATTGAATCTTTCCCGCCTGAAAAAAGCAATGCTGACCGTTCAAATTGGGCAGCTACTTCGCGCAGAACATAGATAGATTCTGATTCTAATTCTTTTAAATAATTATTATTTGCCAGCATATTCGTTTGAGAATATAAAGATAATGAATATGCTTATGCCTGTATGTCTTTCAGGTTCAACTCCAGCGATTTTGTACCATTCCAGTTTGTTTCGCGAAGGGAGTAACATATTTTGAAGGGTCTGTCGGGGACTATTTCCTTAAGATATTCATACATATCATACCCTATGGCAGAAAATGTAAAATTAGGGTTATCTGCCTGGGCTACTGAAAGCCTCAGGTGCCCGCTTCCTACAATTTGCGGGGGTTTGCGGGTTATTACGTTCTCGGTCATAAAAACGGGTGTCATATTACCGGGGCCAAATGGCGCGAATTGTTTTAGTACCTGGTTAAACTTAGCCGTAATAGCAGAGAAAGGCATGGAGCTGTCAATGTCAATTTCAGGATGAAGCAAATTTTCCGGCATGGTTTTACTTACCACCTCTTCAAACAGGTCGATAAAGGCAGGAAGGTTGTCTTCTTTCAAGGTAACTCCGGCAGCATACTTGTGTCCTCCAAATTGCTCCAAAAGATGCGAACAAGAAGAAATAGCCTGGTACAGATTATAGTTTTTTACAGAGCGTGCAGAACCTGTAACATGTCCGTTGGAGCGGGTTAAAATAATGGTAGGCCGATAAAAATGCTTTTCAATAAGACGGCTTGCTACTATACCTATCACTCCCTTGTGCCATTCAGGATTATACAAAACCGTTGTTTTTTTATTTTTTAATTTTTCATCTTTTATAACCATCTCGAGAGCCTCTTGGGTAATAGTAGCATCTACATCTCTGCGTTCCACATTTGTTTTATTGACGGACTCCCCGGAGAGCATTGCCTTTTGGAATGTATCGGCAATTAAAAGCTCCACCGCATTTTTCCCTGTTTCAATGCGGCCGGCAGAGTTAATCCTCGGACCAAAAACAAATACTAAATCTGACACATTGACTTCTCTTTTCAATTGAGCCAGTTCCATAATGGCTTTAAATCCTTCACGCGGAAAACTATTTATTCTTTTAAGTCCGTAATACGCCAGTATGCGGTTTTCGCCTGTAATAGGAACAATATCGGCAGCAATGCTGAGAGCGACAAGGTCGAGATATTGTTCAATAGTTGAAAATGGGATTTCATACTTCTGCGCTATTGCCTGAACAAACTTAAAGCCAATACCGCAACCTGAAAGTTCTTTATAAGGATAGTTACAATCTTTTTGCTTCGGATTTAAAATAGCTATAGCATCCGGTATCTGCTCATCAGGCTCGTGATGGTCGCAAATAATGAAATCTATTCCTTTCTTTTTGGCATGTTCCACCTTATCGGTAGCCTTTATGCCACAATCCAACGATATGATAAGGCCAAATCCATTATCGGCTGCATAATCCACTCCTTTAAAAGAAACTCCATAGCCCTCTATATAGCGGTCAGGAATATAGTACTCACACCTTAAACCAAGCCAGCGCAAAAAAGTAAACATAAGTGCAACAGCCGTAGTGCCATCTACATCGTAATCTCCATAAACTAAAATCTTCTCCCTTTTCTGTGTAGCATCTATAATTCTTTTAACCGCTTTTTCCATGTCCTTCATCAGAACAGGATTGTGGAGGGAATCGAGCGAAGGACGGAAAAATTCCTTTGCCTGGTTATAGTCTTCAATACCCCGTTGTATAAGCAAATTGGCAATTATATCATTCACCTTAATAGCCTCCGATAAATGCTTTACTTTATCCAAAGGAGCCTGTTCTTTATTGTTCCATCTTTTTTCCATCAATATATTTCCGTGTTGCAAACCGGGAGCAAACTGCCTTAGCCTGTTTATGCAGTTACATATAACTCCCCAGTATTAAATTTATTTTCTACTTCACTTCAGCAGGCTTCAACCGCTGATTTTATATATTCATTATAACATTTTTCACTACAAAAGCTTTTCATTTCCGAAGCACATTTTTCACACTGGATGATAAGTGTGTGGCACGATTCAAGGGCACAATTCACCTGCCTGTCGCTGGGATTTTTGCAACTGTAACATTTCCCCAGTACATCCGGTGTTATACGCTCGCTCATACGCTCATCAAATACAAAATTCTTTCCAATAAACTTTGATTTCAATCCCACCCTATTTATTTCCCGCGCATATTGAATGATACCTCCGTCGAGCTGGTAAACATTCCTGAACCCATGATGCCTGAAATATACGCTTGCTTTTTCGCAACGTATGCCACCCGTACAGTAGAGCATAATATCCTTGTCCTTTTTATCCTCTAACTGTTTTAACACTTTGGGTAACGATTCCTTAAAGGTCCTTACATCGGGGCAAATAGCATTTTCAAAATGCCCTACTTCACTTTCGTACTTGTTCCGCATATCCACCAAAATACTAGCGGGCTCATCTATTTTATTATGAAAAGTAATTGCATCGAGCCTTGTACCTGTATTACTCAAGTCATAGGAATTTTCTTTCAATCCATCGGCAACAATTTTAGGCTTCACCTTCATTTTAAGAGCAAAAAATGATTTGCTGTCATCTTCTATAGCCTGTTTAACGGGCACATCCCTAAACAGCGGATTCTTATATAAATGCTCAATAAAGTCCGTTACAAAATGTTCCGGCACGCTCAACTGTGCATTTATTCCTTCGTGTGCCAGGTAAATTCTTCCGTATACTTTCAGGCCATCCCAATAGGCATATAGTTCATCACGCAGTTTTACAGGGTCTTCAATATGGACATAACGGTAGAATGACAACGTTATCCTCCGGAAAGGTTCGGCTGCTACTTTTTTTCTAAGCTCTTTTTTGTTAACGCGATTATAGAGAAACATCTCTGTTATAGGTTCCTATCTGTGGGCAAAGGTAGAAAATTATAGGAACTATATATTTTCTTTGGGTGGAGGAAGTTCGTCCAGGTGGGATGTATGGAGCTTGCTATGTGTGCGGCTATATAGAAAATAAATAAACAATCCTAAAACCATCCAACCAAAGGCAGTTAACAGGGTGCTCATACCCAATGAAAAAATCATGGCACCGCAAACCAGTATTCCCAAAATGGGAAACAAAGGAACAAGGGGTGCCCTAAACGGACGTGGACGATCCGGGTCACTTTTGCGTAGAATTATTATGCCAATACAAACCAGCACAAATGCCAACAGCGTACCAATAGAAGTTAAATCTCCTGCCACACTTCCGGGAATAAAAGCAGCAAACAACCCCACGAATAGAAACAGTATGAGATTTGACTTGTAAGGAGTCCGAAACTTAGGATGTAAATCTGAAAATGCTTTAGGTAATAACCCGTCATTCGACATGGAGTAGAATACCCTTGACTGGCCTAACAACATAACCAGTATTACCGACGAAAAGCCGGCAAGAATAGCCACAGAGATTAATGTTGCCAACCATCCAAAATCATGCATATAGGTTTGAATAGCATAGGATATAGATGCTTCTTTCCCGGCTTTCATAAAATCGGTGTAGGGGGCCACTCCTGTAAGTACATGTGAGAATAAAATATATAACACGGTACAAATTGCCAATGAACCTAATATACCTATGGGCATATCGCGCTTTGGATTTTTGGTTTCCTGTGCTGCAGTAGACACGGCATCGAATCCAATGAATGCAAAAAAAACTACGGCTGCACCACGTAACACCCCTAACCAGCCATGTTGCCACGAGTCGCTGTAATGGTATGTTGAACCGTTTGGCAAATCTAAATCCGGTTTATCGGCAGGAATTAAATACGGAGTATGATTGGCAGGATTCATAAAATGCCAGCCCACACCGATAAAAAGCAGCACAATGCCTACTTTTACAAATACGATAATAGCGTTGACTGTTGCACTCTCTTGTGTTCCTTTGATAAGAAGAAGCGACAATACCAGCAGGATAAACAGGGCAGGCAGGTTAATAAGCCCGTGTACAGTTTCATGGTTAGCCAGTGTAATGCTTTCAAACGGAGAGTGACACCATTGATAAGGAATTGAACCGCCCAGCAAATTATTCAGGTATTCGCTCCATGCAATTGATACTGTAGCAGCGCCTAGTGCATATTCCAACACCAAGGCCCATCCTATAATCCATGCTATCAGCTCACCCATAGTGGTATATGCATAGGTATACGCACTGCCCGCAATAGGAATCATAGAGGCAAACTCTGCATAACATAAGCCTGCAAAAAGACAACCAATGGCAGCAATAATGAAAGATAGTGTAACGGCATTACCCGCAAAGCCTCCTGCGGCTCCTGCAGTCCTTACAAAGAGGCCTGCACCAATAATGGCTCCTATACCTAATGCCACCAACGAGGGGGCAGACAATGTCTTTTTTAATCCGTGCTCGGAACTATCGGCATCAGCCAATAATTTAGTAATGGATTTTTTTCTCCAAAGTGACATGATAAGTTTAAAGTTTACGGGGTTATAAAAAGCAAAAGTAACATTTAAACAATACGAAGCTTATCTCACAAAATTTTCATGCTTTATACTTATGAAATTTATCCCCGTTTTACGTTTCTAAAAAAGAATAACTTTGCGCCGTCCAAACTGAGACAATGCCAAAAGTAACGATAGACGGAATAGAAATAGAAGTGCCTGAGGGCACAACTATTCTGAATGCTGCCCGCATGATAGGCGGTAAAATTGTCCCCCCTGCCATGTGCTATTACAGCAAGCTTAAAACTACCGGGGGCTATTGCCGTACCTGTTTAGTAAAAGTAGTGCAGGGTTCTGCTAAAGACCCCCGTCCTATGCCCAAACTGATGGTTTCCTGTTCTACTACAGTTCAGGATGGAATGGTGGTTCAAAATATTACCTCACCTGAAGTGATGGAAGCCCGCCGTGGAGTGGTAGAATTCCTTTTGATTAACCACCCGCTCGATTGCCCTATCTGCGACCAGGCAGGGGAATGTAAATTACAGGACTTAGGCTATGAACACGGGCTGGAAAAAACCCGCTATGAATACAAGCGCCGCACTTTTGAAATGGAAGACATAGGTGACAAAATAAAGCTGCACATGAACCGCTGCATACTTTGTTACCGTTGCGTTAAAGTAGCTGAGCAGCTTACTGATAAAAGGGTACATGGTGTTATGAACCGCGGAGATGTGGCAGAAATAAGCACCTATATCCATAACGCTATTGATAATGACTTTTCGGGCAATATGATAGACGTATGCCCTGTCGGTGCGCTTACTGATAAAACTTTCCGCTTTAAGAGCCGAGTATGGTATACCAAGCCCATGGATGCCCACCGCGATTGCAAAAAATGCTGTGGTAAAGTGGTACTGTGGATGAAGGACCAGGAAGTATTAAGAGTATCTGCTCGTATGGACCAAAACAATGAAGCCATTGAGTGGATATGCAATGAATGTCGTTTCGAAAAAAAGAAGCTGGAAGACTGGGTTGTGGAAAAGCCTACCCATATTGAGCGCCAATCGGTAATTTCCCAAAATCATTATGAAAAGCTGGAACAGCTTAAACTGGGCAAATTCACCGACCATAAAATGATAGATAAACCTGAACCGAAGTTGAGGCCATAAAGTTTAAAAGTAAAAAGTTATAAAGTAAGAAAAGCTCGTGTCGATTTCGCTGTTCATAATATATAAGGTAGTCCTGGTAGTAGTAGTGTTTCTTATATCACTGTTCATTGCTATGTACTCCACCTATGCTGAGCGCAAAGTTGCTGCTTTTATGCAGGACAGGCTCGGACCTAACCGTGCCGGACCATTTGGTATACTGCAACCGGTTGCCGATGGAGTTAAAATGTTTATGAAGGAAGAAATTATTCCACAAGTCTCCAATAAGTTCTTGTTTATACTGGGGCCAAGTATTGCTATGTTTACCTCTTGCATTACCGGGGCGGTTGTTCCCTGGGGGACATCGTTGCATATTGGGGGACATGAGTTTGCTCTGCAGGTTACCGATATTAATATAGGTATACTATATGTAATGGCTATAACTTCCATAGGGGTATATGGAATCATGATAGGCGGATGGGCATCTAACAATAAATACTCTTTGTTAGGTGCATTGAGAGCATCTTCGCAGATGATTAGCTACGAAATAGCTATGGGGCTTGCCATTATTGCCCTAGTGATGACAACAGGAACCCTTAGCCTGAAAGGCATTGCAGCCCAGCAAACAGGCTGGCACTGGAATGTATTTTACCAGCCGCTTGGCTTCCTGATTTTCCTGATTTGCGCTTTTGCAGAAACCAACCGCACTCCTTTCGACCTTCCTGAAAGTGATTCAGAATTAATTGGTGGCTACCATACAGAATATAGCAGTATGAAACTTGGATTTTATCTTTTTGCCGAGTATATTAATATGTTCATTTCATCAGCTATTATGTCTACCCTTTATTTTGGAGGATATAATATGCCATTCATTGGCAGGCTGGGGCTTTCGCCAAATCTTGCAGCCATTTTGGGAATTGTATTTCTTTTTGCCAAGATATTTTTCTTCATATTCTTCTTTATGTGGGTTCGCTGGACAGTTCCCCGTTTCCGGTTCGACCAGTTGATGAATTTAGGCTGGAAAATACTCATACCTTTGTCCATATTTAATGTGGCTATTACCGGATTTTTCATCTTATTATTACATAAGTAAATTAGTATGCAAGCGCTCACCACCCGAAGTAAAGTAGCAGTCAACAAAAAGATGACCTTTGTTGAGCGCCTCTACATCCCTGCTATTTTGGGTGGATTGAGAATTACCCTGAACCATTTCTTCAAGAAAAAAGTTACCATATCATATCCCGAAGAGAAACGTGAATTTGCCCCAGTTTTCCGGGGACAACATGTATTGAAACGCGATGAGAATGGAGCAGAGCGCTGCACCGCCTGCGGATTGTGTGCAGTAGCATGCCCGGCGGAAGCTATAACTATGGTGGCAGCCGAAAGAAAACCGGGCGAAGAAAATTTATACCGTGAAGAAAAATATGCCTCTGTTTACGAAATAAATATGTTGCGCTGCATCTTTTGCGGGCTGTGCGAAGAAGCCTGCCCCAAAGAGGCTATTTTCCTTACCGACAGAATGGTGGACACTGACTATGTCCGTAACAATTTTATTTATGGGAAAGATAAGCTGGTAGAGCCTATGGATAAAGACAAAAGGATTGACGTATCAAAACGGGAAACAACGGAGACAAGGGAGTTCAAAACCCATCCCGGATACGCCCACAATAAACTATATACTAAATCGCTGAAGTAATGACGGTATATTTATTTATTGTGTTGGGAGTATTGGCTGTTTTGTCTGCGTTAATGGTTGTGTTTACTAAAAATCCTATTCACAGTATATTATACCTGGTACTTACTTTTTTTGCGATAGCCGGGGAATACGTTCTCCTAAATGCCCAGTTTCTTGCAATAGTTAACATTATTGTTTATGCCGGAGCCATTATGGTTCTTTTCCTTTTTGTGGTGATGTTGCTTAACCTGAACAAAGAAACAGAGCCCCATAAAAGCATGTTGCGAAAATTGATTGCAGTAGTTGCTGCAGGCTTATTAATGGTGGTATTAGTGGGCTCCCTGAAAGGCGCAAGCAATATGTCCATACAGCCTTTTAGCCATAACACAGGATTAATAGAAAATTTAGGCACAGTACTTTTCAATGACTTTTTATTGCCCTTCGAAGTATCAGCCATATTATTTTTGGCAGCTATGGTAGGAGCAGTAATGTTAGGAAAAAAAGATATTAAGTAAACCATGACAGACCTTAAAGCAATTCCATTAGACTGGTATATACTCCTTAGCAGTATCTTGTTCTGCATTGGTATTATGGGAGTATTGTTCCGCCGGAATGCCATTATTATATTTATGTCTATCGAACTTATGCTGAATGCTGTAAACCTGTTATTGGTAGCATTTTCTGCCTACCATAATGATGCGGCAGGGCAGGTATTTGTGTTCTTTACTATGGCTGTGGCGGCTGCCGAAATTGCAGTGGGGCTTGCTATTTTGATTGTAGTTTACAGGAATACCAAGTCAACAGATATAGATGTATTAAACAGGTTGAAAGGATAAAGGATGAATCAATACGCAGCATTAATTCCATTTTTTCCATTAGCAGGGTTCGTCATTATCGGCTTGATGAATACAAAGCTGCCTAAAAATGTAGCTGCTATCCTGGCTTGCGGAATGCTGCTTATCTCGTTCTGCTTGTCGCTTGGGGTATTTATGAATATATCCGGCCAGTCGAACGAAGTTCAACTAGCGCCCTGGATAAGTGTAGGGAGCTTTTCCGCTTCATTTACTTTCCTGCTTGACCCGCTCTCCTCTATTTTCCTGATGATAATAACAGGTGTGGGGTTCCTGATACATGTTTATTCTGTCGGATATATGCACGACGATGAAAAGCACAATATTTTCTTTGCCTACCTGAATCTTTTCGTGTTCTTTATGCTGATACTGGTGCTCGCCTCCAGTTACCTGCTGATGTTTGTGGGCTGGGAAGGTGTGGGGCTGTGCTCCTACCTGCTCATCGGGTTTTGGTTTAAAAACAAATCGTACAACGATGCCGCCAAGAAAGCATTTGTGATGAACCGCATCGGTGACTTAGGGTTCTTATTAGGAATTATTTTATTGTTCATCACCTTCGGCAGTTCCGATTATCATATCATATTCCCCAAGGCACAGGGATTTATGAGCGGCGACGGGATGATTACAGCCATTACCTTATTGCTTTTTGTGGGAGCAATTGGTAAAAGCGCACAAATACCGCTTTACACCTGGCTGCCCGATGCCATGGCAGGACCAACTCCTGTGTCTGCCCTTATTCACGCAGCCACCATGGTTACAGCAGGCATCTATATGGTTGCACGTTCGGGTATTTTATATGCCCTTGCGCCTGTTTCAATGTTCGTAGTTGCCTTAATAGGGGTTGTTACTGCCGTATTTGCTGCAAGCATAGCGCTCACCCAAAATGACATAAAGAAAGTATTGGCATATTCCACCGTGAGCCAGTTGGGCTATATGTTTTTAGGGCTTGGAGTCGGGGCATTCTCTGCTTCAGTATTTCATGTTATGACACATGCTTTCTTCAAGGCATTGCTATTCCTGGGTGCCGGCAGTGTGATTCATGGATTAGCAGGCGAACAGGATATCCGCAATATGGGAGGATTGAGAAAGAAATTACCTATAACATTCCTCACCTTCCTGGTGGCGACCTTTGCCATTGCAGGTATACCACCATTCTCCGGCTTCTTTTCCAAAGATGAAATACTGGCTCATGCCTTTACATCGAATAAACTTTTTTGGGTGCTGGGTGTGATAGGCTCCATGATGACTGCTTTTTACATGTTCCGCTTATTGTTCCTCACATTTTATGGCACATACAGGGGTAATGAACACAAAGTCCATGCCCATGAATCGCCTAAGGTGATGACTATTCCCTTAATTATTTTAGCCATACTTTCCACTATCGGAGGGTTTGTGGGAGTGCCGGAATCATTAGGTGGAAGTTCGCAAATCAGCCATTTCCTTGACCCGGTATTTAAACCTGCACAGGACAAAATGATGCTTCTTGAAGGTTCGTCTTCCGTTTCGGAAGTTGCTTTAATGGGTATTACAGTGGCAGTGGTTCTCGCGTCTATTTTGCTGGCATGGTATTTATATATTTCCCGCAAACGGGTTCCGGCAGCAGAAGGAGCCAGGCTTCCTGCGCTTCAAAACCTGTCTTACCACAAGTATTATATTGATGAAATCTATACTGCACTTATTACAAAACCTCTTGATAAGCTATCCGAATTCTTTAAAAATATTGTAGACAATAAATTAATTGATGGTATTGTCAACCTCTCCGGCAAAGCTACCGAAGCGGTTAGCGACCTCATGCGCTTTGTGCAGACCGGCAATGTAGATTTTTACCTTTTAGCGATGGTTATTGGTATTGCATGTATACTCTTTTTTAAGCTGATGTAGAATGGAAACAATTGCGTTGCTTTTGATTCTGTTTGCATTTGCCGTAATGGGCCTGTTTGTCCCCATACGTTATGGAAACCGTTTTGCATTCATTTCTTCCCTTATAGTATTTGCATACTCACTTTACTTATTTCTAACTTTTCCTATAAGTGCCGAGTACCAATATGTAGCAGATTATTCGTGGGTACAATCGCTCGGGATTCATTTTAAAGTAGGAATTGACGGCATTTCCATTTTACTGGTAATGCTCACCACTTTCTTAACCCCATTGATTATTTTCTCTGTCAGGAAAAGTGAGCCACGTCCCCGTGCTTTTTATTCTTTGATTCTGTTTATGGAAATGGCACTCATTGGAGTTTTTGTTTCGATGGATGGTTTCTTATTCTATATTTTCTGGGAAATTGCACTCATCCCGATATACTTTATCTGCCTGCTTTGGGGCGGAAAAGACCGTGTAAAAATTACCCTTAAATTCTTTATTTATACCATTGCCGGCAGCTTGTTTATGCTGGTAGCATTGATTTATTTGTATTTGCATACACCAGCACAACACTCCTTCGATATATCAGCTTTATATGCAGCAGGTAAGTCGCTTGACCCACATGCACAAAGTATTTTATTTTGGTTTTTCTTCCTTGCCTTTGGTATTAAGATGCCTGTGTTTCCTCTGCACACATGGCAACCCGATACTTATACCGACGCACCCACACAGGGCACCATGATGCTTTCGGGCATTATGCTGAAAATGGGTATTTACGGATTAATCCGCTGGATGATACCCATGCTTCCGCAGGGATTGGCACAAAATGCGGAATGTATGTTATGGCTCGCTGTTGCAGGAATTATCTACGCCGGAATTATTGCCTTCACTCAAAAAGATATGAAGCGCTTGTTTGCCTATTCTTCTATTGCACACGTTGGCCTGATAGCTGCCGGTATTTTTGCATTCAACGGGCAGGGGCTACAGGGCGGCATTATACAAATGCTGAGCCATGGTATTAATGTGGTGGGCTTGTTCTTTATAATTGATATTATCCAATCACGCACCGGAACGAGAAATATTCCATCGCTGGGCGGCATACGTTTAAAAGCACCTTATTTGGCAACTGTTTTTGCTATTATCATGCTGGGTGCTATTGCACTTCCATTAACCGACGGTTTCCCCGGGGAGTTTTTACTCATCAGCGGAGTATTTAAATTTAATAACATAGCGGGTGCAGTTGCGGGGTTCACTATTATAATTGGAGCGGTATATATGCTCCGTACCTATCAAAATTCCATGCTGGGCGAAACATCTGTAGAAACGGATAATTTTACTGACCTCACTATGACGGAAAAAACGGTGCTTATACCTATTGTTATTATGGTGATTTTAATTGGTGTTTGGCCTAACCTGTTTTTGAAGGTTAGTGAACCTGCCATTATGAAACTCTTAAGTGGAATATAAAGCCTTGAACGAAACGAACGCATGAATACGCTACTTATACTTTCTGCACTTGGAGTGATTGCACTCTTCGCCGAAATATTCCGGTTCAGGAAAGGGCTTTTCCCATTGATATTGCTGGGGCTTGCTGCTGCGTTTATTTTTACCGCTAACCAGTATAATCATCCACATGTATTTTTCGGGATGATGAATTTCGACAATTATGCCGTCATTTTTTCATGCAGTATTTTGGTTATAGCCTTCCTGTGGTTTATGATGGCAAAAAATTATTTCCTACAGGAGACGAGTGTTACCGACCATTTTTCACTTATCCTTTTCTCACTGGTAGGCGCTGTAGTGATGGTTTCATTTTCGAACCTTACCATGCTCTTTTTAGGAATAGAAATACTTTCGGTATCGGTATATGTACTTGCAGCAAGCGATAAGAGTAATGTAATGTCGAACGAATCAGGATTCAAGTATTTCCTGATGGGTTCCTTTGCCACAGGGTTCCTTCTGTTCGGGATTACACTCATTTATGGAGTTACCGGCTCATTTGATTTAGCTACTATACACACCCAATTGACCACTACTAATGAAAAAGGATTGGTATTGGCAGGTATCCTGTTGTTATTGGTAGGCCTAAGTTTCAAATCATCTCTCGCTCCCTTTCACTTTTGGGCGCCGGACGTGTACGAGGGTGCACCTACAACTGTAACTACCTATATGGCAACAGTCGTAAAGACCGCTGCTTTTGCTGCCTTTTTCCGCTTATTTTCCACCTGCTTTACTGCAGCAGGAAATTGGTCGGACATATTGTGGTGGATGGTTGTGCTGACACTGTTTATTGGTAATGTTAGTGCTGTTCGCCAAAAGAGCCTGAAACGCCTGCTTGCTTATTCCAGCGTGGCACATGCAGGATATATTGCTATTGCTATAGTATCTATGAGCGCAACATCGGCTTCAGCTATATTTTACTATACACTCACCTATTCTATTTCCAGTATCACTGCATTTACTATTCTGTTTATTGTATCAAGGTACAAAGGCAGCAAGGATATTTCAGCCTTTGAAGGGATGTCGAAAGCTAACCCACTACTCGCTTTTGCTATGACGGTTGCCATGCTGTCGCTTGCAGGTATCCCACCCACAGCAGGTTTCTTTGCAAAATATTATGTTTTCCTCACTGCCATAAATCATGGTAACACATTATTAGTGCTACTAGCAGTAATAGCTGCATTGATTGGTATCTACTACTACTTCCGGGTGATTATTGCCATGTACTTTAAACCCGAACAACAACTAGTACCTATACAAGTTGGCCCACTGCATAGAACAGTGCTTATTATTACTACTGTTCTTACACTCCTACTGGGATTATTCCCGAACCTGGTGCTGGGGTGGATATAAATCTACTCTTCATTTTGTAGATACTACCCAAAATTTAATTCTCCAATTTTAAATTATATTCGCTCTTAGTTCTAACTCATTTACCCATGAAACGTTCCGACATAAAAACCATGCCCGCTACTCCATCAACTTACATTCAGGAGGTTGACGATATTGAAGTACTGGAAGCATTAGAAAAGTATGGAAAGAAATTTATTCTATCCGAAAGAGATAAACTCTTACAGGTAGGTGATAAGGTATATGCTCCCGGCAAGTGGACGGTACGGGATATTATACAACATCTTATTGATACCGAAAGAGTATTTTCATACCGGGCTATGCGGTACGCAAGAAATGATAAAACTCTTTTACCTGGCTTTGAAGAAAATGACTATGCTGTAACTGCAGAAGCATCTAAACGAAGCTTAGATGACTTACTCAATGAGTTTTGTACAGTCAGGGAATCTACTGTAAGGCTTTTTAAAAGCTTTACTGATGAAATGCTAATGCGCGAAGGGAAAATACCTAGCGGCGATATTTCGGTTCTTGCTATTGGATTTACTATAACCGGGCACACGATTCATCACTTTAGCATACTGAAGGAAAAATATTACCCCCTGATATAACTCTGTATTTCTCTGTGTGAAAAATTCCACACAGAGAAGATACAGAGAGCCACAGAGCAAAAAATAGCATACCGAATCAACCAAAACACAAGCCGTACACCTTTGACCGTTACACTATTTTTATTGCCTGAACACAACTATCTTTCCTGTACCGATAGATGTATTCCCATTTAAAAGAGAAATAATATACAATCCGCTGGGAAGCGCTGAAACGTTCAAGATAG
>Ga0206823_1005_pt1 | contig 74307 bp, 67 predicted proteins | sample Alteio_BWOrgCont_81_FD_152868 | JGI IMG/M metagenome (GOLD analysis project Ga0206823, IMG submission 152868) | Enriched cells from forest soil in Barre Woods Harvard Forest LTER site, Petersham, Massachusetts, United States -... | ecosystem: Environmental > Terrestrial > Soil > Temperate forest >...
TTGGTTTTATTAAATGGAATTCCCATTCCCTCTCATATAATAAAGACACTACATACACTTATAATGGCTTTACTATTAATAGCCTGAATGATTTGCAAAATGCAGCTATTAATAATCTAAGCAAAGACAGTTTGCAAAATAAATATCTGCCGCTTGCCAGGAAATCATTTTATACAAGTATTCCCGCTACATTAAGTATAAATACCAATACCGATATGGGTAAAATGCACCTGGAAATAGGAGGTTGGTATATCTTTAACGCTAATGCAACCGGGTATTACTATGTACAAGGCGATAAAACCTTTTCCCATAACTGGGCCGGGGATTTACAGGTGGGCTATGGAGGATATGCTACTTATAATGCATCTTTAGGCATTTCAAAGCAGATGAATAACACAAAAATTAAATTAACGATAAATCATTTGCAGGGCATTATATTGCCCAATGATTTTGGAGGAGCAGGGGTATGGATAGAATTATTACACACATTCAAATGAGAGGGCCGGAAATAAAAAAGTCCCGCCAATTGGCAGGACTTTTTTTAATACAATCGAACCAATTACTTGGTTGTTGTTCCGCCGGTGGTAGTGGTGCTAGCAGCTTTGGTAGTACCGTCAGCTTTCTTCGTACCTTTCTTGGAAGTAGAAGCTTTTTTGTCCATCTTTTTGTCAGACGACTTCGTAGTGGTAGTCGTAGTAGAAGATTTTTGTGTGGCAGTGCTGGTAGAAGTTTGAGCAAAACTAACTGTTGCGAAAGCAAACAGAATAGCAGCGGCAATTGATAACTTTTTCATTTTAAAATGATTTTTAATTGGTTAATGGACGGCAAAAGTATAAAATATTTTACACGAGGAATGGTTTTTTTGAGATTTTTTCACATTTTGATAATAATATTCTTATTTTCAGATAATTGTGCCGCTCAAAGTGGCACTGATTTCTTTACCCCTTCTCCTACTATAAATGATAGCCGTTTGGTTCCGCTTCTTGTTGGAGAAGGTGCTTTTTATACTATTTCCATGGTAGGCTTAAATGTATTATGGTATAAAAATTATCCGCGTTCTTCATTTCATTTTTTTAATGATGATAAAGAATGGCAGCAAATGGATAAGCTGGGACACATGCTTACTGCATACACTATAAGCCGCCTGGCAGCTTCTATGTATGAATGGTGTGGAGTCAAGCCACTGCCTGCTGCTGTTTATGGTACAAGTCTCGGCATGGCTTTTCAAACCAATATTGAAATATTTGACGGTTTTTCAAGTGAGTGGGGTTTCTCGCCCGGCGATATGATTGCAAACACCACAGGTGCAACGCTGTTTTTATCGCAACAAACAGGATGGGGTGAACAGCGCGTAACTTTTAAAATATCTTTTCATCCTACCGAATATAGCCAATACCGTCCCGACGAATTAGGATACAATACTATGCAGCAAAGTATTAAAGATTACAACGGACAAACCTATTGGGCTGCTATTGCTATTGCATCTTTTCTTCCCAAAGGTACTAAAATTCCCGGCTGGGCATGTTTGGATTTTGGCTATGGAGCCGGAGGTATGATTGGCGCCGTTACCAATCCTCCTATGTATAATGACGATGGAAGCGAGTTAACCTTTGATCGTTACCGTAAATACTTCTGTTCACTCGATATAAACCTGACGAATATTCCAACTAAATCAAGTGCATTAAAAGCGGCTTTTGGTGCCGTTTCTTTTATAAAAGTTCCTATGCCTACATTGGAGTTCAGCAGGAAAAAATTCAGGTTTCATCTGTTATATTTTTGAGAGGATATAATCTAAAATCTGTTTCTCTTCTACAGGCGAAAACCATTTTATTTCCTTATCTTTTCTGAACCACGTAAGCTGCCGCTTGGCATAATGCCAGGTATTGGTTTTAATATTACTTACAGTAGTTTCCCAATCTGTTTCCCCATCTATAAAGGTAAATAGTTCTCTGTAGCCCACTGTTTTTAGTACATTTAAATTACGGTAAGGATATAGTTTCCTGCATTCTTCTAACCACCCTGAGGCAAGCATCTCATCTACTCGCCGGTCTATGCGTTGGCGTATTATTTCTTTATCAAGCATTAACCCGATTTTAATAATCTCAAAACTGCGTTTTGCCGGTTTTCTTTTCCTGAAAAAGGAATATGGTTTTCCCGTCAGGTTTATTACTTCCAAAGCCCTGATAAGTCTCCGTGGATTTTGTTTATCCACCACTTCAAAATAGGCCTTGTCTTTTTCCTTTAGCTCTATTTGTAAAGGTTCTAATCCTTTTTCTTTAAATAACTTTTCATAATGTTCACGTATCCGCTTATCTCCTGTTGGCAAAGTATCTAACCCTTCGCACACGGCGTTTACAAATAAACCCGACCCGCCAACCATTATTATTTTCTCATGTTTCCTGAATAAACCTTCAAGACATTGAAGGGCATCTTTTTCATAATCACCAACTGAATACTCATCATAAATAGAGAGAGAATTAATAAAGTGATGGGTTACTTCTTGGAGTTCTTCTGCACCGGGTTTGGCTGTCCCTATTTCCATTTCCCGGTAAAACTGTCTCGAATCTGCCGAAATAATTTCAGTTTGCAGTTTTTGAGCCAATCGTATGGACAGGGCTGTTTTTCCGACAGCCGTAGGGCCAACAATTGAAATAAGTATTTTTTTGCCCACTGAAATCCTGTTAAACCATTAATTACTTCAAGACTCCAAAGGTAAAGATTTGCTTTTGTTGCTCAAAAGTTTTATATATTTGAATTTCAATATTATCTATCAAAATGAAAAAGCATTTATGTACTTCATTATTTGTAGTTGGCGCTTCGGTATTCAGCCTATTGAATGCACAAAATATTTATACAGTAGTCGGAGAAGTTGCTTTTGGGTTCGGATTCAGCGGCGATGGTGGGCCTGCCACAGCTGCCGGGCTTTATAGTCCTTGCCTTGCAACAATAGATCCTTCCGGTAATATGTACATTGCTGACGCAAGTAATAATGTTATTCGGGTAGTTAACCACTCTACCGGAGATATTAATACTATTGCGGGGAACCATGCTTTCGGAGGAGGCTATAGTGGCAATGGGGGACCTGCTACATCTGCCGAATTAAATGGCCCCCAAGGCATAGTATTAGATGCTTCGGGAAATATATATATAGCCGATACCTATAACAATGTTATCCGGAAAGTTAATACTTCCGGAACTATAAGCACTTTTGCGGGGAATCATGTTATAGGATACAGCGGCGATGGCGGGGCTGCAATTTCTGCTGAATTGAACAATCCTACCGATGTAGCTTTTGATGTTGCCGGCAATGTATACATAGCCGACCATGGCAATAATGTTATACGGGAGGTTAATAGTGTCAGCGGGGACATCAGTACAGTTGTAGGAAATAGTAAGAGTGGCTATTTTGGTGATGGAGGGCCTGCCACCGCAGCCGAATTAAATCTGCCCGTAAGTGTTACCTTTAGCCATTCAGGTAACATGTACATAACCGATTATAATAATAACCTGGTGCGTGAGGTGTCAAATGGTACTATTACCACGGTTGCCGGAAATCATTCCAAGGGTTTTGGATACAGTGGAGACGGGGGATCTGCAACATCTGCGCAGCTTTATTATCCTTCCGGCATAGTGGTGGATGCAATTGGTAATGTATTTATATCTGATTTGGCAAATAGTGTCGTCCGTAAGGTCAATACTTCAGGAACTATAAGCACCGTTGCCGGAAATAATACTGAAGGATCTGGATATAGCGGAGATGGGGCCCCTGCTACCGCTGCAGAATTATCGACACCGTTGGGGCTTTCGCTTGACAATGCCGGCGACTTATTTATTGCTGATGGGGATAATAATGTAATTCGTAAAGTCAGCACTATTGCCGCCGGAGTAGAAAAAATCACTTCTGCCTCGGGCGAAATAAATATTTATCCTAATCCTAATAGTGGTAGTTTCGTAGTATCATTAAGTCATGCTGAACTTGTTTCGGCATTACATCCTGTTATTGAAGTATACAATATACTGGGGGAAAAAGTGTTTGCCGAGAACCTGGAACAAGTTCAAGGTAACAATTTCATTAACCTGCCAGCTTCCACAAGTGGAATATATCTGTATAGAATTCTCGACGAAAACAATAATTTGCTCGGAGCCGGAAAATTGGTGATAGAGAAATAATGCACTTCCCATTGTCGGAAGATCTTTATCGGTATATAATATATATCCCTTAGTACAAAATGTAGTACCTTTGCAGCCCTGTATTTTGAAATGAGTAAAAAAGGGCGTGTTTTAGTGGCTATGAGTGGCGGAGTAGATAGCTCCGTGGCAGCTATGCTATTGCATGAAGAGGGCTATGAGGTAATAGGCATCACTATGAAAACCTGGGACTATGCCTCCTCAGGTGGCAGTAAAAAGGAAACAGGCTGTTGCAGCCTCGACTCTATCAATGATGCCCGCCAATTGGCTGTCAAGTTTGGTTTCCCTCATTATATCCTCGACCTAAGAACCGAATTTGGAGACCGTATCATCGACAACTTTGTAGATGAATATATGGCAGGCCGCACACCTAATCCCTGTGTGCTGTGCAATACCCATATTAAGTGGGACGCCTTGCTTAGGCGTGCCGACATGATGGACTGTGAATTTATTGCCACCGGGCATTATGCCAAGGTGAGGGAAGAAAATGGCAGGTATATTATCTCCAAAGGATTGGATGACTGGAAGGACCAAAGCTATGTGCTTTGGGGACTTAAACAAGACAGCCTTAAAAGAACTATTTTCCCATTGGGCGGGTTCCGAAAACCTGAAATTCGCCAACTGGCAGATGAACGCGGATTTAATGAACTTGCCAAAAAAGGCGAGAGCTACGAAATATGCTTTATTCCCGATAATGATTACCGTTCCTTTTTAAAAAGAAAGATAAATGGCCTGGCAGAAAAAGTGGATAATGGTGACTATGTACTGACAGATGGTACACCCGCCGGAAAACATCATGGCTACCCATTTTATACCATTGGCCAACGAAAAGGGCTTGATATTGCCTTAGGCGAGCCCATGTACGTGACCGATATAGATGTTGCTGCCAACAAAGTAACACTGGGTGCAAAAGAAGACCTACAAAAAGAAACGATGACCGTTGGACGGTATAATCTTATTAAGTATGATGCATTGCCAAATGAAATAGAAGCTCATACGAAAATACGCTACAAGGACCCTGGTGCAAAGGCAACCCTAAAAGTGGAAAATGATAAGATAAAAGCCTTCTTCCATAAGAAGGTAAATGCCATTACTCCCGGGCAGTCAGCCGTATTTTATGAGGGCGATGATTTGCTGGGTGGAGGAATTATTGAAGCAGCTATCGCATGAAAAAAAGAATAGCATATGCTGTTCTTCTATTGTCCCTGGGTGGTGTTTTATTTTTTTCATGCAAGAAAGAACAGCCTGCACAAGTTTACATGGGATATGATTATTTCCCTGTTAAGAAAGGACATTTTGTTATTTATCAATGTGATTCTATTGTGTTCGATTCATCTAAACATACCTTTCCCCGGTTCGATACATTCAACTACCAGGTAAAGGAGGTAATAGATTCCGTATACAACAATAAATATGGACAGCCCACCCTGCGCATTGTGCGATACAAAAGAACGGATACTTCCGTAGCCTGGAATAATATTTCTGCTGTACAGAAAACATGGACTGCTAATTTGCTCTCCAATATGGGTATTCGCCAGGAAAATAATAATAGCTATGTAAAGCTTGTATTCCCTATGAGTTTAAATGAAATGTGGAATGGCAATACCTTAAATAATATAGGGGAATGGAATTACAAGTACTCTGCTTTACATACTCCTTATGTAATAACAAATGTCTATTTTGATTCTACACTAACAGTGCTCCAGCAAAAAGACTCTTCACTATATAATTATCAATATTATATTGAGCAATATGCTACCAGCGTAGGTTTGATTCATAAAGTAGTTATAGATTATAAAGATACATTGTCACATACATTGCCTCCCTCAACAGACAGTGCTACCTCCGGAATTATCTTTTATTCTGAAACGTATCTCTCATCAGGCAACTGAGCAGATACTCAATTTCTGAGGGACCTTAAGAAAAATAATAACTGTGACTGATCACAAATGGGGCAAAATTATAAAGAGAACAGTGCCTTATAGTAAAAACTTTTTTGCGTAAGTAAAAACTTTTTCAGGTGTAAAATTGCTCTCCGGTTTTATTCTTCCTATCACAGGAAAATCACAAAAGGAAAGTATGGACCTTTCTGCCATCAGGGCATCTTCTCCATTGTAAACAATTCCCAGCATATTCAGCTTCCTGTCTGCAATGGCCATGCACGACAGCATGGTGTGGTTAATGCTGCCCAAATAATTTTGGGAAACCAAAATAACTTCTGCATCCCATTTCTCCATCATATCAATCATCAGCTCATTCTCATTAATAGGAACCATAAGCCCCCCAGCTCCTTCAATTACAAGTATATTATCCGTTTGAGGGATTGCAATATTCTTTACTTCAATTTTTATTCCCTCTTCTTCTGCGGCTGCAAAAGGAGATGCAGGTTTAATAAGAGTATATGCTTCAGGATGAATGATTGTTTTCTTATTACTGACTAAACTTCTTATCACATCCGAATCTTTTCCTTCGGCTGAACCTGTTTGTATAGGTTTCCAATAATCTGCCTGCAATGCCTCTGTGATAATAGCTGATACAATAGTTTTCCCTACTCCCGTTCCTATTCCCGTTATAAATATTTTTCTCATTCCAGGTGTTTTTCTATCGTGTCCAATAGCAAATCTATTTCTTCCCGGGTGTTATAGGAATGTAAACAAACGCGTATACGTTCTTTTCCTTTAGGTACTGTAGGGCTCAAAATAGGGCGCACATCTATATCCTTCTCTTGTATTTTTTCGCTTAGTTTTCTTACTTCATTATTACCCTGCACAATCAGAGTTTGAATGGCAGATATACTATCAAACCACTGATAGTTATTCTTGTTTTTTATTTTTTCGCGGAAATAAGAAATATTCTCGTGCAATTTATTTTGAATCTCTTCGCTTCTTTCTAAAAACTTGTATGCGCACTCAATGCTAACCAGGCTATGTAACGGCAAAGCAGTAGTATAAATAAATGAACGGGCATAATTAACCAGGTATTTTTTCAATGCTATAGAACCCAATACCACTGCACCATGGCATCCCAGGGCCTTACCGAACGTATGAACCCGGGCAAACACGTCTTTTTCTATTTTTCTATTTTGTACCAGGCCCCTGCCAAATACACCTGTTGCATGTGCCTCATCTACTATAAGATTTGCAGAAAATAGTTTACACAAACTGGCGATTTCTTTGAGTGGGGCACAGTCTCCATCCATCGAGTAAACCGACTCTACAGCCACAAAAATATTTCCGTTTGATTTTTTTAATCGTTCTTCCAAATGAACCAAATCATTATGGCGGAAAGGAAAACAATTTGCTTTGGAAAGCTTCATCCCATCGTGTATAGAGGCATGCACCAGCTCATCATATAGAATGGTATCATCCTTTTTTGCAATGGAAGAAAAAAGTCCTGTGTTGGCATCATACCCCGAATTAAAAAGAAGTGCAGAAGGTGCATTATGAAATTCTGCAAGAAATAGTTCCAGTTCTTCTACTTCTTTGGAATTGCCTGATAAAAGCCGCGACCCACCGGAACCTATTCTCATCCCACTTTTTGCCGTTTTTTCTTCTATCATTTTATATAACTCCTCTGACCTTGCAAAGCCCAGGTAGTCGTTAGAGGTAAAATCAATTTGCTTATCTGCGACTGATAAATTACGCAGTAAACCCTGCTCTTCCCTTTTGTGTAATGCCTCGGATAAAGCTTTTTCTGCCGGAAACATGCAGCTAAATTAACAAATCAGCAATGATTAGTTGGAAATTTAAAAATGATAACCCGGATAATCCTGGGTAAACTCAGCATCGGGAATGGTAGGATTCACATGCAGATTCGTATATTGATACATCTCATATAATCCCTTATCATCATATACCCTTATAACCAAAGGGAGATTGGTTTCCTTAGAAACCAGCAATACTACATGCTTTGCATACGCAGCAGGTAAAGTAAGCTTTTGTCCAATCTCAAGGTCATCTTCATACCAGGATATATTATTCAGGGTCAGCACCTCATAGTCATTTAAAAAATTCTGAGTGGCTATTTTTGAGGCTGTCAGGCCGCTCTGTGTGACTATGTATGGCACGTTAGTGTATTGTGTAAAATTGATTTCTACCTTATAGCAGGGAGTATTGTCCCAACTTGTATCAGCAAGTCTATGTACATAATTTTTATAGGCATCGGGAAATTTTGCAAGAGAATGAGAAAGCATATCACCAAAATAAGTATATCCCAACCGGGCCATAGTTTGGTGCTGGCCCTTGCGCATTAGTTTTCCTGTCGGGCTGAGATGCAGCGTTACATATGGAAAACCATTGGGATTAATGAGAGCATCCCCGTCTACCAATAGTACTTCAACTCCTTTTTCGATGCTTTTGTAGTATACTTTAAATGGGGAAACGTTGAGCTTGACAAAACAATGACCGGTTGAAAAAGCGTCATCGATCCTTTCGATAGAATAGAGGCTATACTTCAATGTTTTTACATTGTCAATAGCATCAAACATCTTATTAAAAATCTCTTCATTTGACTGGGCTCCCAACCGGCTAAAGAAGCAAAGTAAAATGCCAAATAATGTAACTATCTTTGTTATTGATGCGGTGCTTCCCATATTAAAAGTAAACTATTCAAAGGCCGAGATACCTGTTATATCCATACCGGTAATAAGGAGATGTATATCATGCGTACCCTCATAGGTGATAACGGATTCCAGGTTCATCATGTGCCGCATAATAGGGTATTCACCCGTAATTCCCATACCGCCAAAAATCTGTCGGGCTTCCCTTGCAATTTGCAAAGCCATATTCACATTGTTACGCTTAGCCATAGAAATTTGGGCAGGTGTGGCACGTTTTTCATTCATAAGCATTCCCAATCTCCAGCAGAGCAATTGAGCTTTGGTGATTTCAGTAATCATCTCTGCCAGCTTTTTCTGTGTCAGCTGAAAACCGGCAATGGGCTTATTAAACTGGATACGTTGTTTGGAATACCGCAAAGCAGAATCATAGCAATCTAATGCCGGGCCAACAGATCCCCAGGCAATACCATATCTTGCCATATTGAGGCAGGACAAGGGTCCTTTCAATCCTTTGACATTGGGCAAAATATTTTCTTTTGGAATCTGCACATTATCAAAAACAAGTTCGCCCGTAGAGCTTGCCCTTAACGACCATTTATTATGTGTTTCGGGAGTAGTAAAGCCTTCCATGCCTCTTTCCACTATTACTCCTCTAATCACACCGTCGTCATCCTTCGCCCACACCACAGCAATATCTGCAATAGGTGCGTTGGAAATCCACATTTTGGCACCATTTAAAACATAGTGCGTGCCTTTATCTGTAATACGGCTAACCATGCCTGAAGGGTTAGAGCCGTGGTCAGGTTCTGTAAGGCCGAAACAACCTATTTTTTCCCCGGCAGCCAACAGAGGTAACCATTTCTTTTTTTGCTCCTCACTGCCAAAAGCGTAAATAGGATACATTACAAGTGAACCTTGCACCGATGCAGTAGAACGTATACCCGAATCGCCACGCTCTATTTCTTGCATAATAATTCCATAGGAAATATAATCAAGCCCTGCACCTCCATATTCGCGGGGAATAGTAGGGCCAAAAGCTCCTATATCGGCAAGGCCTTTTATAACCTGCTTGGGAAATTCTCCTTTTTGGCAAGCCTCTTCAATAATCGGGCTAATAGATTTTTTCACAAATAACCGGGCAGTATCCCGAATCAATTTATGCTCGTCGGAAAGTAATTCATCAAGGAGGTAATAATCGTGTGACTGAAAATTGTCTGTAGCCATTTTGGGGTGTTTAGGTATGCGACAAAATTAAGAAACAATCTGATTTTGATTAATATTCATTATTCCTTCAATAGTATTTGTAAGTGCTGCAAAGTCCTGCCACGAGAGTTGTTCGGCACGCAAATGCCAAACATCTCCTTCCACTTTTTTCCCGCCCAGCATACCCGAAAGAGCATTGGAAAGTTTTTTTCTTCGCTGGTTAAATGCAGTCTTCACAATTTTCTTAAATAAATCTTCAGAACAACCCAGAACAAAACCGCTTTTTTTCTTCAGACGAATAACCCCCGAATTTACTTTGGGAGGGGGATTGAAGGCGCCGGGCGGTACATCAAATAAATATTCTGTATGATAGTATGCCTGAACCAACACACTCAATATTCCATAATCTTTATTGCCATGTGGGGAGCAAATTCTTTTTGCAACTTCCTTTTGAAACATTCCAACTACCTGCACCACTTTATCGCGGTTATCAAGTGCTTTAAAAAGTATTTGGGAAGAAATATTGTAAGGGAAATTTCCGATAAGGGAAATTTTCTCATTGCTAAAAACAGAAGAAAGGTCAAGCTGCAAAAAATCTCCCTTGATAATATTGGGTTTTAATCCGGGGTAATGAATATTCAAATATTCTACCGACTCCTCATCTACCTCCGAAGCCCAAAGATTTTCACCCCAGTCTTTTAACAAATATTTTGTAAGGCTGCCCATGCCGGGGCCTATTTCAAGTACTTTTTTAGTGGAGTGTTCCAGCGTGCCGGCAATTTTAGCCGCAATATTTTCGTCTTTCAGAAAATGCTGCCCCAATTGTTTTTTTGCACGGACACTCATTATTTTTCGGGTTTATATCCCGATTCCTTTAAAATTTTGTCTGCACTTTTTTCCGCCATCAGTTGGGCAAGGGAAATAGTAGAATTATTATTCATGTAGGTTCTCACAATTCGCCAGCCTAGCCAATAACCCGTTCGGGATGGGCTTAAGTCGTGATTAAAAAGGGAAGTAAAAGGCCCGTCATCCGTGAACTTTGCAATGTTTGACTGGTCGGTGGTGTATAGCAGTTTTTCACGAATTATATATGCCCACATATTAAACTCATTTTCCTTGCACCATGCTAATTGTTTTTTTGTATAACGTATTTTGATTGTGTCATTCACGCGGGGCAACATAGCATCCAACGCATACATAATTTTGCCTTCGTGCACAATCTGGCTAAGTAGGTCATTTTTATCTTCATTAGGTTTGAAAATGCTTTCGAGCCAACCATAAACTGCATCACTCATCATATAGTCCCTGGTCATATGCATGGTTTTGTAAAGCGGAAAACCTAGCATGGTATAATAAGAGCTATTTGTTCCCAGGTACATTTCCAGTGAAATAGCCAGCGTAGAGTCATAGTAAACCAGTGAATAGTTATACCCGCTTATAGCAGTTAATGCTCTTGGCAAAGGCATAGCAGGAAAATAGTAGCGGAAATGCCTGAAAGCATCTTCCAATCCATTTTCAAGGAAGGAGATATCAGGATATGTTTTTTCGCAACTGTCGTATGTGTTGCGCATATCTCTGTCAGTTATAAATCGTCTCAGGCTGGCAGCATAAGTAGAATCCATTATTCCGCCATCATTAATAAACCCTGTTACAAAATTAGTATAGAATATTCCATATTTTTTTAGCATCCTGGTAGTATACTGATTGATACTGTCAGGAGGCATGGCAAACAGGTCCTTCTCTAAGCGGTCAATCTTTACGGGAGGAACACTTATTTTGGAGACGTCAATATCTAAAGGATTGTGGTGGCAGGAAGAGAAAATAATAACCGGAAGAAATAATAGAAATATTTTTTTAGAAAAATTTTGTAGACCCATCATCCCACAATTTTCAATTTGGCAAATTTAAGCAGGAGTTGCTTTTTTTCTCCATTGGCAAACATTACCAGTGCTTTGCTATTTGGATATACACCCTCCATGGTAAGGACTTCTCCTTGTCCGAAACGTTCATGCTCTACCCGCATACCTACTTTTAAGCCGTTGAGGTGGGAATTATCTACCGGGAGAGTTATCTGGGCAGCTTTATTCATGCTTACCAATTTCTTTCCGGCAATTGACGGTGGGGCAACCACAGCAGGGGCAGGCCTCTTAAATGCGGTGGGTGTCCTTGAAAATACCTGTTCACTTGGTTCCTGCCTGTATGACAGATTCAAAAGACATTCCTGCGGAATCTCTTCTAGGAAACGGCTGGGTTCATTGCTTTGCGGAGTGCCATAGCGATAGCGACTGATAGCATAAGTAAGCACCACCTGTTTTTTTGCACGGGTAACTGCTACATAAAAAAGCCTTCTCTCTTCTTCCAATTCCTCCCTTGATGTAAGAGACATTTGCGATGGGAAAAGGTTTTCTTCCAGTCCGGCTATATACACATAATTAAATTCCAATCCCTTGGCAGAATGGATAGTCATTAAAAGCACACGATTCTTATCCTGCTCATCATCTTTGTTACGGTCTTCGTTAGTAAGCAGAGCTACATCCTCCATGAACATATTTAAGGTAGGAATAATACCCTCTTCCATAGGCTTTTCAGAAAAATCTTTTAAGCCGTTCAATAACTCTTGTATGTTTTCAATCCTATTAAAGCCTTCCGGTGTGCGGTCCTGTTCCAATTCACGTTTGATACCTGCTGTGTAGTATATATAATCGCCCAACTGGTATGCAGTATAGTTAGGTACCATAGCAGCAAAGCTTTTAATCATATTTACGAACTCGGTTATTTTTTCAGATACCCGGGCAGAAATACCAAGGTTAAAATCGCTCAGATTATCCAGTACCATCCAAATGCTGATATCATTATCGGCAGCAGCTACAATCATTTTATCGAATGTAGTGTCTCCAATTTCCCGGCGGGGATAGTTGATTACTCTTCGCAAAGCTTCCTCGTCGTGTGCGTTTATTGCCAGCCTGAAATAAGCCATAAGGTCTTTTATTTCCTTACGCTGGTAGAAAGAGATGCCCCCGTAAATACGGTAGGGGATATTGAGTTTACGCAAGGCCTCCTCAATAGCGCGCGATTGGGCATTGGTACGGTATAATATGGCAAACTCATTGTTAGCAGCATGTTTCGAAACCTTAAAATCAAATATAGACTGGGCTATTTGCTTGCCTTCGTCGGTATCACTAAAAGCCCGCAGGAGTTGGATTTTTTCTCCTTCTCCATTCGATGTCCATACCGTTTTTTGGAGCTGGTCACGGTTTTTTGAAATCACCAGGTTGGCAGCATGCACCAGGGTTTTGGTAGAACGGTAATTCTGTTCGAGCTTAAAAACTTGTGTATCGGGATAATGTTTCTGGAAATTGAGAATATTTTGAATATTGGCTCCCCTAAAGGCATAAATGCTTTGTGCATCATCGCCCACTACCGTAATGTTTTGATGCCTGGCAGCAAGCTGTCTCAATATCATGTATTGAGAAAAGTTGGTATCCTGGTACTCATCTACCAAAATATAACGGAACATATCCTGGTATTTGAATAATACATCGGGATGGTCGCGAAGCAGCATATTAGTCTGGAAAAGCAGGTCGTCAAAATCCATGGCACCGGCTTTGAAAAGACGCTTGTTGTATGTAAGGTATATCTGTGCAAAATGTTCTCTTCGCGCGGCCCTGTCTTCAGTACCATATTGTGCATCGCCGGAATATGTTTCAGCCGATATGAGCATATTTTTCATCATGGAAATGCGCCCCAGGAGGGAAGATGCTTTATAAGTTGAATCATTCAGCCCAAGTTCTTTGGTAATGCTTTTCAACAGAGATTTGGAATCGTCCGTATCGTAAATAGTAAAGTTGGCAGGGTATCCAATTTTATCAGCTTCGCGCCTTAGGAGGCGGGCAAAAACAGAATGAAAAGTGCCCATCCATATATTACGGGCTTCGCTGCCCACCAAATGGATGATGCGCTCCTTCATTTCAGCAGCAGCCTTATTGGTAAAGGTAAGGGAGAGTACCCTAAAGGCATCAACCCCCTGGCTTAGCAAATAAGCGATACGGTAAGTAAGTACCCTCGTTTTACCTGAACCTGCACCGGCAATAATCATCACAGGGCCATCGGTACACTCTACAGCTTTACGTTGTTCTTCATTCAGTTCGTCTAAAAAACCGGGATGTTTCCTTTCCATAAAGTGCAAAGTTACTTCTATTGCAACAGAGGAAGAATGGTGTTAATAAGTATTGAAAAGAGTTAATTTTTTTGCCAATTTCCAAATCCTTTATGTCACGGTTTTTTACGGAATGGGCAACCTGACATAAAGATATCGGCTCCACAAAACCAGGCACTTAAGAGAGCTTTTCACCATGACGTATTTTTTTGGGTACCGTGACATATCTTTTTGCGTAGCGAGTATATGGCAAATGCAATGCAAATAAAATGACTGCAAATGGCAGATTACCAATTAATAGATGGGGATTTGAATAGAGAGATTGAGTGGCTAAATTAGAGAGGGAATATGTCACACTTATTAAACACCGTGACATAAAAACCACAACAAACAGAATAATAGTATGTTGTAAGCATGGAGTACCGTGACATATTTTATGATGCAGCCTGATTAAAGAGTGAAGTCAATAAACACTGATAAGGGTTGTGAAAAGGCAGTGTATGTTTTTGTAAGGCTTTGGGTGACAGATTTGGGTGCCGTTGGTGGAGGATACGGAGGGATTGGAGAGGGGACGAGTGTATAATAGGTATTACTGTTATCTTTTTCCCAGTTGATAGAATAACTTGCTTCTGTTAAAATACTAAGCCTTTTTGTAAGCCTGAAGCGGATGCCAAGAAGCGGGGCAATGGCAAAAACCTGGGCCCTTGAGGACTCGCCATACACATAGTAGTCATTTTCATATTCTTGATTGCCTTTTGAAAAAACTACACTTGTTCTGGCATCAGCCCCATAAAATACCTGCCATCTTTTACTTAAATTTTCGCAGAACTCCCATCCAATGCTCTGGTATAATGAGCTGGCAAGGTCATAATATTTGGTGGAATCATTTGAATTAATAGGCGCAACTTGGTTATCAGAGTAACTGCCTCCAATTTTAGCCCGTAAGTTACCAGAGTTAAAATGCCGACGGTAAGTTAAGTTATAAGTAGGGAAATATGAAAGATATTGAGAAGAGCCAAAATTCAGGTATTGTTTTAAAAATCCTGTAACATCCATACCAAATTCGTTCAGATGCCGGGGTGCTTTTGTGGTGTCTTGCGCTATAGCAGGTAATACAATAATGACCAGGCTGACAATAACAAATAATTTTTCATGGTATTTAAAATTGTGTTTTTTGTAATAACCCTTATTTCTTTAATTTATTATACCACAATCAAATACATAGATTTTTATGCAGGCCTGTATTTCACTTCCGTATTATGAATTTCAATAAGTGGTTCAAGAAAAGCTTTCAAGTCATATACAGATAATTGACTTGATGCATCGCAAAGAGCTTTTGACGGGTCGGGGTGGGTTTCAATAAATATGCCATCTACTCCCGAAGCCACGCCCGCGCGGCTTATAACGGGCAGGAACTCTCTTGCCCCGCCTTTGGCATCGGCACTTGGGATACCATATTTACGGATGGAATGTGTAATATCAAACACAACCGGGTAACCTAACTGGCCCATGTGGTACAAACTTCTTGGGTCAACTACCAAATCGTTATAGCCAAATGTATAACCTCTTTCAGTTAAAATAATTTTATCGTTGCCGCTGTCCACGCACTTTTTTACCGGATGCTTCATATTCTCGGGTGAAAGAAACTGCCCATGTTTAATATTGATGACTCTGCCTGTTTTAGCTGCCGCCACCATCAGGCTGGTTTGCATACACAGGTACGCCGGAATTTGCAGTACATCGCATACTTCAGCTGCGGGTGCTGCCTGGTCGGGGTAATGAATATCGGTAAGTATAGGGAACCCGAAATGCTCTTTTATTTTAGCAAGCATTTCCAGCCCTTTTACCAACCCGGGACCGTCATAATATTTCAGGTCGCTGCGGTTATCTTTTAAAAAGGAAGATTTATAAATAATAGGTATGTCCAATTGTTGGCTGACTTCTTTAAGCTTTTCAGCCGTTTTAAACATAACAGATTCATCTTCAATAACGCAGGGGCCGGAGATGAGGAATAATTTGTTATGGCCACATTCTATATTTCCGACTTTTATTTTCTTTTTGCTCATAAATTTGCAAGGAATTTTATGTAAAAGTAGTAAACTGTTTAAAATCAGTTGTGAGGCAGCAGACTAAATATCCTGATTGCCCCCATATTTGTATCTTGGCGAAAGTTTTTGGAAATAAAAATCGTCTATAGAACCTATAGTATCAATCAGTTGGAAGTAAATATCAAGGAGTTAAAGAGCGGCAACGAGAGGGAATTCCGTCAGCTGATGCACGTTTATGGGAAAGGGATATTTAACCTTTGTTTGGGGATGATTCCCAACAGGGAAGATGCAGAAGATCTTACCCAGGATGTATTTATAGAAGCATACAAACACATTGGTTCTTTTGGGGAGCGTTCCCATATAAAAACCTGGCTTTTTCGCATTGCGTTGAATAAGTGTTATGATCATATTAAATATAGCAAGAGGCAAAAAAGGCATGCCATTACACAGCCACTATTTGATAAAGATGATAATCCGATAGAATTGCCCTCAAATTTTGAGCATCCGGGTGTAGCTATGGAAAATAAGGAACATGCCAAAGCCCTTTATGGTGCCTTAGCTGCACTACCTGAAAACCAACATACTGCATTCACCTTATATGAAATGCAGGGCATGGATTATAAGCAAATAGCCGAAACCATGTCTCTAAGTGTCTCTGCTGTTGAATCTTTACTATCACGTGCCAGAGCCGGATTACGTAAAAAGTTACACACATATTATACCCGAAACGCAAGTTCCTAATCCTTTAATCGTCCAATTACCTACATATGGAAACCAGACCAAACATAGAAGAACAAATTGATGCAGCCTTAAGGTCTGCAAAAAGTATTCAGCCTGTGGAATTGTCTCCGGATTTTTCTGACAGAGTGATGAATAAAGTGCATTCACGTGGTAAAGTAAGAATGCTGTATACAGTTTCCCCTCTGTTGAAAGTTGCTGCCATGTTTATTATTATTCTTATCAATGCATTTACCCTGAGGCTTTTCTTAAGAAGCGAGCCTGCACAAAATCCGGCGCAATATGCCACCATAAGCGATTTTGTTAACGAGTACCAAATAAACGACACTGGGGAAGATGTATTAACTCTCAATATACCGAAACATGAATAATGCTAAGCTCACGAATATATTAGTAATTGCACTGATTGTTATAAATGTCCTGTTCCTGGTTGGCTTTGTTGCATCAGTACATCACCGGCATGGAAACAAGTTTGCCATGCAATACAGATACTCTGGAAGGTCTCATGACAGTTTTAAAACTTTCCACTGTTGTTTCGGAGCTTGCCGTAGTTACCATGCGGGGTACTACGGTGGCTTCAGAAACCATCACAACTATTACGGGAATCACCGGAATAACTGGTATTAATATTCTATTAACAGGATATTGCTATTTTTGTAAATGTTTTTACCTAAAATAAAAAATTATTTTTTTAAAATCTGATGATGAATACCAAACTGACCAACATTCTCCTGATTATATTGCTTCTTTTTAATGTAGCATTTTTAGGGACTTGGTGGCTAGGACACCACAGGATGCATCACCCTCCCAAAAAAGGGCCTGAAGCAGAAGCAAGTACTCTCCTGCTCGACCAGGATAAGGGAGGAATGTTTCTCGTAAAAACACTTGGACTGGATACCTTACAGCAAAAAAAACTGGATAATTTATTGCAGGCTCATTTTGTTTCTCTTCATGAAAATATGGATGCCTACGTTAGAAATCAGTTGAATTTTTTTAATTCACTGAAAAATAATGATAGTACCTATGCTTTCCGTTGTGCCGATTCAATGGGTATGCTGAAGGTGAAAATGGAAAAGGAGTTTTATAAGCACCTGATGAACATTAAAAATATTTGCAACAGCGGGCAACAAAAGCAATTTGAAGAATTTACTGAAAGCCTGTCAAAGGAATTCGTGCGTCATCATGATGTTCGAAGCAGTGGAAAGACAAGTCACGATTCCTTATAAATTTGCTTTATGTTTAAAAAGTTTCTCCCCGGGTTTATTGCATTGGCAATAAGCCATGCTATATGTGCTCAAATGCCCGCCGGTGGCGGTGGTATGCGGGGTGCGTGGGCAAAAGTGGGGCACTTTTACGGTAAAGTAGTTGATAGTATGACAGGAAAACCCATCCCCTTTGCTGCCATCCAGATTTCAGGGCCGCAGTGGGACTCCGTTACTCATAGTCTTAAAACGGTTGCTTTGGAGGGACAGCTCACAAGTGAAAATGGGGAGTTTAGTTTTGAAAAACTTCCGGTGGTAGGACAATTTACTATCCAGATAAGCGCCTTGGGATATAAGCCTTATTCGCAAACAGCTTCGTTTGATTTAAGCAAGTTGATGAAGAATGGCAAGAAACTTCAAAGTGCTGCTAATGGCGATAGCCCCGATCCAAATGCCATGATGAGTTTAATAAATGCAGTAGATAAAGATTTGGGAAACATTAAAGTATCGCCTGACGAAACCCAGTTAAAAGCAGTTACCATTAATGGAAGCGGCCCTCCGATGGAACTCAAACTGGATAAACGTGTTTTTGATGTAAGCAAAAGCCTTACTACTACAGGTGGTACAGCAGAAGATGTGCTAAAAACAATTCCGGCAGTGAATGTAGACATTGACGGCAATGTTACATTGCGCAACGCATCACCGACTATCTACGTTGACGGGCTCCCAACCACCTTAACTATTGACCAGATACCTTCGGATGAGATTGATAAGATAGAAGTAATAACCAATCCTTCAGCCAAGTTTGATGCTTCTGCGGGTACAGGAGGAATAATTAATATCATTCTTAAGCATAACCAGGCATTGGGCTATAATGGGTCCGTTCGTGGCGGGGTTGATGAATATGGAAAAGCTAATGCAGGCTTCGATTTTAATATAAGACAGGGAAAAATAAATTTATTTACTAATCTCCACTATCATGGCGTGGAGCACAAAATGTATGGAACGGAAACACGTGATACAGTTGCCGGACAGCCCCAACCATACTTACAAAACAGCCAGAAAGATACAAATACAATGAGCGGATATTTTGCCTTTGCACGGGCAGGATTTGACTGGTTTATTAATAATAGAAATACCATGACAGTTTCCGGTACGTATGGCACAGGAAATTTTACTGTCCTCGATTTATTGCACACTAATACAGATACCCTGAGAGACGTAACTTCTTTGCCAAATGCTAACTCATACACATATGAAAATGCCAACTCCACCAGGGTGTTTAATAATACGGGCGAGTCGGTACTTTTTAAACATTTATATCCCAAGGAAGATGAGAATATAACGGCAAGCATTACCGCCAACCAGGGTAGTTCTACTGGAAGTGGAACTTTCGATATCTTCAATTATGATGCTGCAAATAATGGGCTGCTGTCTAATGTGGATGAACAACAAATTACCAGTGGCAAGAATTATTATTATGTAGGTAAACTAGATTACAGTGACCCTATTACCAAAACTATAAAGCTGGAAAGCGGACTTATGGCGACCTTAAATAATGTTACGAATAACAATGACATATTAATAAATGGCGAGACTGTAGAAAATGAAAGTACCGATTATGTTTTTAACGAACAGATATATGCGGGGTACTTTACTTTCAGCCAGGATTTGACAAGCCGCCTTAGCTACCAGGTAGCACTGAGGGTGGAACAATCGTTATATAGCGGAAATGAAACTACCATGCTATCTACAGTCCCATTGACTACTCAATCGCTTTTAAAACCTTTTCCCGGGGGATTCTTAACATACCATCTTACCGAGAAGAGCGATTTGCAATTGAGCTATACCACACACATTACACGGCCATCTTTTAACCAGTTGGTAGTAAATAATTACTCCAACCCGGAAAGTATACAGTTAGCCAATCCCAACCTGGCTCCTGCATACCAAAATTCTTTCGAGTTGAACTATATAAATACATTTGACAAGCGTAACTCTTTGTTGTTTTCATTGTACTATAAAATCACCTACGATTTGATAACTATCCAGTCAAGGCCGTCGGTATATAATGACACATTGAAATCGTACCAGTATATTAACACCTACGAAAATGCAAACTATGGCTATTCGGAGGGGGGAGAAATCACCTTGCAAAATTCACCTTTTAGCTGGCTTGATGTGACAAGTAATTTTAATCTTTTTGAATCGGGCATCAATGCCACCAATTTGAATATACCTGATACCACTAAGCCATACCTGAGTTATTTTGCCAAATTGAACCTTACTTTTAAATTACCCAAAAATTTCTCCATCCAGTTAAACGGCAGCTACCAGTCAGAAACAGAAATTTCTGCAGGTGGCGGAGGTGGTGGCGGAGGCCGCTGGGGTGGAGGCTATGGCGGAGGAATTACTCCTTCGGCTAGCGGATACATAGCTCCCACTTATTCAATGGATGCAGCAATAAAGAAAGAATTTTTGAAAAATAACAAAGCATCACTTACTGTAAACTGCCGTGATGTGTTCGCAACGGCTGTGAATGGTACCTCGGTAGTTGCAGCCGATGAAGCCGGAACACCTTTATATTACCAGACAACTTCCAGGAAAAGAGACCCGAGATTTGTTTCGGTTAACTTCAGCTACCGCTTTGGGCAAACGGATATTTCCATCTTCAAGCGGAAAAATAATAACATTGATACCGGTCCCGATATGGGCACCGATACGGGTGGAAACGCTCAATAAGTTGGGGCCCGACGGGCAAATATTAAAGGTACAACGTACCCACTAAGCATAACTTAGTGGGTACGGGGGAGACAAGGATTTTATTTCATAAAATGAATTAACTCCTCTTCTTTTTTAAATCTGAAATTTTATGCAACAATAATTTTGTATTTGGGTGATTTTCTCCCAAAGTTTTCATGAAAATTTCAAATGCCTTATCGTAATGAATACTAGCCATTTCAAAATCCTTAATTGTTTCATACACAGTCCCTAGATTATTGTACTGCGTTGCTATTGAAGGGTGTTCCTCATCATAAAATAACTTCCCAACTGTCAATGCTTTTTCATAGTTTAAAATAGCACTACTGAATTTTCCTGTTCGATGGTATACGGAGCCAATACCATTGTAGCAATTAGAAGTCATTGGATGTTTTTGTTCCCCATACTTTTTCTCTAATATTTCTAGTGCTTTAAAAAGGAAATAAAGTGCTTTATTATATTTTCTTTTTTCCTCCTAGCAATGTGCAAGATTATGATAACAAAATACAAGGTTGGGATGTTCTTCACCATGAAATCTTTTTTCAATACTTAATGCTTTTTTATAATTATCAATTGCTTTATCAAAATTTCCTTTGTAAGCCAATACTGCACCAATGTTGTTATAATCAATTGCAACGTCCGGATGCTCATTTGGATAGAATTTTTTATCTATTTCAAGAGCTACTTCATAATACTTAAGCGCTTTATCCTTATCTCCTTTATTTCCCCACGTCAAACCAATATTGTTATTTATAACAGCAACACGTGGATGTTGTTCTCCATAAATTTTTTATCTATAACTAATGCCTTCTCAAAATAGTCTATTGCATTATCATAATCTCCTTTCGCATCCACAGATTGACCAATATTATTATATATCATAGCAACAGAAGGGTGGTCATCCCCATAAATTAATTTATCAATAATTAGTGCTTTGTCATAATAGCTAATTGCTTTATCATATTCACCTTTATTATAAAGTGCCTGCCCAATATTACTATAACGCATTGCTATATTTGGATGTTGTTCTCCATAAAATTTCCTATCAATAACCAATGCTTTCTCATAATAGCTAATGGCTTTATTATAGTCTCCTTTATGTTCCCATATTAACCCTATATTATTATATGCTTGCGTAATATCTGGATTCACTTCCCCATATGATTTTATATTCATATCAACCGCTTTTTCCAAATAATGCAACGCTTTATCGTAATCTCCTCTTTTTTCTAATGTCATGCCAAAGTTATTGTAGATTGAGCCTTTAGCATCATCATCTTTTTCAAGATTCAAAGCATTCTCATACAGGCTGATTGCCCTATCAAAGTCTCCCTTATCAGCATAAACCGAAGCAAGACTGTTATAGCAACTTGACAAAGACTCACTTTCGTCACTACCTAAATTTTGAAATATTGTAATAGCTTTTTCAGTATAAACAATTGCCTGGTCATTAATTCGCTTCTGGAACAATATCGAGCCAATATTATAGTAACATGTTGCTGTCGCTTCATGATCTTCCCCATTATTTTTTCGGCTAATAGCAAGGCCTTTTTCAAAATAATTAAGTGCTTTATCAAATTCTCCTTTTTGTGCTATAACTACTCCTAATAATTTATAGTAGACTTCAAATTCTGGGGCATCTTCGGCTTTATTTTTTCCTTCAATTGTAATTATTTTTTCATAGTACGATATAGATTGGTTATAATTACCAATTTCAAAGCAAATGGAAGCAGCTTCCATAAGATACAAAATGTTGTCAGAATCAATCTTTGTAGCTAACTCAAAATATTCAAGGCTAGCACTATAATCCAACTGCAATTTTTTAACTTTTCCCAATTGGTAAAAAGTTTCTGCAGATTCCGTTATAGATTTTTTAGCCGCTTCTTTCAGATGTATTTCTGCCTTTTCGTAATCACCTGAATCTATTTCAATTAAAGCTTGGTTCTTTAAAAGGCTTTTATCCTTTTCAGCAGTAAGATGTTTTTCAAGCTCTTGTTTGTCTTTCTCTAGCTGTTTTTTCCCTTCATTACTTTCTTGTAGAGACTTTTTTAAAATGCGTACACTTTCAGTTAGATTTTTAAGTTGCTTTCTTTCTTCGAATGTCAATTGTACTTTCGCTTCTAATTCATTAATCCGCTTGTCCTTCTCAGCAAGAGATTGCATTGCAATTAGTACAGCTTGAGGCAGAAATTGTGAAACGTTATCTCCTGAATTTTGGATAATAGTCATTTTTTCAGCGTTAAAACTATCACGAGTCGTAAGGCTATTCGCATCGCCATAAATATTAATTCCTTTAATATTTACATTGGGTACTTGTTCTTTGATTACATTTATCAAGCTCTGTACAATCTCCAAAAATTGATTATCCTTTTCAGCTTCCACAGCATTAAGGCTATCCTCTAATTGTTTTTGATCTTCGTCAGATTCAGGATTCTTTTCAATAGCCTCAAGAGATACTTTATTTCCGAATTTTTTTGCTAAGAAATTCTTTACTGATTTATACGAATCTTTAATAGCTTCTTTTGAAGTATCCTTTAATCCCTCTTTTGCGCCAAGTTTTAATGCAAGTACTATGGCTGTAATAATTGGTCCCATTAAACGATTATTATGGGTGTTAAAATACAAAATAATTTTGAAACTTATTAGTAAAAAAGCACCCCCGTACCCGCTAAGCTGTGCTTTTGGGCTTGTATCCTTTTAAGTTGAGCTTAAACCCCATCAGGGTGGTATGTCGGTAGATAATCCATACCATAGAAAAACCACCCGCCGAAACCTTTTACCAATATATGCACAGGTTCTTCGGTGGGTAATGCAATTGGTTTGTTTTATCTTTCTACCAACAGATAGCCCCGAAGGGGCAGCGTGAGGGATAGCAGCGGAAGGCCCGGAATGAAATGAGGACTTGCAGCGTATAGCCCGACGGCTTGTGCATCAGCCGGCACGCCCAAAATGAGGTGAAGGAGAAAGTTAGGGCAAGATTGCTTCGTTCCTCGCAATGACGAGGCCTTTCCAATTCCTAATTATTAATTGCTAATTATTAATTGCCGAAGGCTTACGTTTCTACTTCTGCAGTTTGTTTCTCGCGGCGTTTGCGTTCGTTCTCATCCAGGATAATCTTGCGCATACGTATGCTCTTAGGAGTTACTTCTACATATTCATCTTCCTGTATGTATTCAAGGGCCTCTTCGAGCGAGAAAACAATCTTTGGAGCTAATGCAACGGCGGTGTCGCTGCCGCTGGCACGCATATTGGTAAGCTGTTTTGCTTTGCAAATATTTATCACCAGGTCATCGGGACGAATGTGTTCGCCAATAATTTGCCCGGCATACATTTCTTCTCCGGGTTCTACAAAAAATCTTCCGCGGTCTTGTAATTTATCAATAGAGTAAGCTGTACCTACGCCTCTTTCCATGGCAATAAGCACACCCGCAATACGTCCGGGGATATTGCCTTTATAGGGTTGGTATTTATCAAAACGGTGAGCTATTATAGCTTCTCCGGCGGTGGCGGTAAGCATTTGGTTACGCAAACCTATAATACCCCTGGATGGAATATTGAATTCCAAGTGTTGGTAATCGCCTTTCGGTTCCATTACGGTAAGCTCTCCCTTATGCTGGGTTACAATATGTATGGCTTTGCTCGATGCTTCTTCGGGGCAGTCAACAGTCAATACCTCATAAGGTTCGCATTTCACGCCTTCAATTTCTTTTACAATAACTTTAGGCTGGCCTACTTGCAATTCATATCCTTCACGACGCATGGTCTCAATAAGGATAGATAAGTGCAATATACCACGTCCATATACGAGCAATGCATCCGGCGATGCGGTTTCTTCCACCCGTAGTGCAAGGTTCTTTTCCGTTTCGCGGAACAAACGTTCGCGCACGTGGCGTGAGGTAACAAACTTACCTTCCTTACCAAAGAATGGTGAGTTGTTAATGGTGAAAAGCATATTCATGGTAGGCTCATCCACATTAATAGTTGGAAGCCCTTCCGGGGTTTCAAAATCGGCAATAGTATCGCCAATGTCAAACTTTTCTATACCGAATACGGCGCAAATATCACCTGCTTTTACTTCGTCGGTGCGCTTGCGGCCCAGACCTTCAAAGGTGTAGAGTTCCTTCACTCTCGCTTTGTCAATCTTTCCGTCCCTGCGAACGATAGAGATAGGCTGGCCTTCTTTTATAACCCCCCTGTAAACCCTTCCCACTGCATTTTTGCCGGTATAAGAAGAATAATCGATAGAGGTGATTTGCATTTGCAGAGTTCCTTCGTGCTGAGGTGCAGGAGGGAAATATTCAATAATTTTATCGAGCAATGCACTGATATCGGTAGTAGGTTTCTTCCAGTCGTCAGACATCCATCCGTTTTTGGAAGAACCATATATAGTAGGGAAGCCCAATTGAGCTTCGGTAGCATCTAACTTACAGAAAAGGTCAAAAACCGCTTCGTTGGTTTCCTCGGGGGTACAGTTTGGTTTATCAACCTTATTTACTACTACAATAGCCTTTAAGCCCCTTTCCAATGCTTTGGTAAGCACGAAACGGGTTTGAGGCATAGGGCCTTCAAAAGCATCTACCAGCAGCAATACGCCGTCTGCCATGTTTAATACGCGTTCTACCTCTCCACCAAAATCTGAGTGGCCGGGAGTATCTATAATGTTGATTTTAACGTCTTTATAGTTTACGGACGCATTTTTGGAGAAAATGGTGATACCACGTTCGCGCTCCAGGTCATTGCTGTCCATAATAAGTTCGCCTGATTCCTGGTTATCACGAAATAGGCTGCATTGTTTTAATATCTTGTCAACCAGCGTTGTTTTACCGTGGTCAACGTGGGCAATAATGGCGATGTTACGAATAGAATTCATTATGGGTTTTTACAAAAAGTTTGCAAAGGTACGATAAATAAACGGGCTTTTATACCGAAGCGGGTTAATTAATGGTTAAGGGAGCCTGTTTTATAGGTATTTTCGTTTGCTTATGAAAGCCCTTCTATCTGACATTCAAGCTATGCAAGTCCCAGGGAATAACCCTGTTTACCCAGAAGGGATATTTCCTTCCCAACGCCGGCATTCAGCAACCGGGACAAAACGGGAAGATGACAACTCCTTTTTTACGGCCCTGGTTGTTTTTACTTTAAACAGGCTTAAAAAATACTTTTCTACAGAGGAAATAAAAATAGTGGAAGATATCCGGCAAAAGGCGACCCATGCTTTTCAACGGTATGAAAATAAAAAGGGAGAGCATTCGTATAATTTTTGGAGAACAGAAAAAAATGCCCATTTCCCCAATGGAAAAATATTTTCCAAATTTGATTATTTCCGCCTTGCTGATGATGTGGATTGCACAGCCCTTGTTTATTTGGCACAAGGCTTTTCAGAAGAAGATATACTCCGTCTTAGGAATAAACTGATGTACCATGCCAATCTTCCATTAAAGGTTTCAAAGAATACCCTGCCCCGGTATAAAAACTTCAAAGTGTACTCTACCTGGTTTGGCAAAAATATTCCCGTTGAAATGGATGTGTGTGTTACTGCCAATTTGTTGTATTTGCTTTTTGAAAGTAAAACACCGTTCAATAAAAATGACCTTGATTGTATCCGTTATGTTTGCTCGGTAATTACTAATGATGAACACAAAAGTGCTCCATTTCGCGTAGCTCCTTATTATCCTAAAACTTCTATAATCTTATATCACATTTCCCGCTTACTTACTGTTGCCAAACATCCCGATTTACTCCAATTAAAAGAAAAATTAAAAAGGGATATTATCCAGGAACTATCCGGCAGGTGCCATGCAATGGAAAGGGTTATACTCAATACCTCCCTTATGTGGCTGGGTGAAACAACCCATATTGAAGAGCTGCAAATGCCTGCTGATATTTCGTTTCCCTGGTTCATTGCGGGTATGCTTACTTCAGTTGAAAATGGCTTTATCCGGATGTTCGCCCCTTTGCCTCTTTTTCATATCCAGTTTTATTGCGAAGCATATATGAAAACACTTTTCATAGAATATAGGGTGTTGAGAGATAATACAAGCCTTGTCTAAATAAGCGAGCCCCATATTTCTAAAATTTCTATCTTTGCGGAAACATTAAGGGGTGTCCCCAAAACGGTGGACTGAGATTATACCCTCACAACCTGCCCAGGGTAATGCCTGCGAAGGGATAAATGAGAGCAATTCCCGTCCGTCTTCTCCCTTAACGTTTTGCAGATAAATGTTACAGCTACTTGTATTGAGCATAGTGGAATATGAAGCTAAGTGTAAATAATAGTGCCATCGAACCGGAAGGTTCAACAGTAAATTTGGAGCAGGCTGTCATCCATTCAGGCGTAAAAGATTTTAAGGGCCTCGCTGTAGCTGTGAACAATACCGTAATTCCCCGGACCAACTGGAGCTCCTTTCAACTTAATGAAAATGATACCATTACTATAATTCACGCCACACAAGGCGGATAAATTGAATAATATGAAAAAAGAAAAATTGCCACAAAACGACATCCTGCCTTCAGCAAGGCCTTTTCCGGCTTCGCAAAAAATATATGTGCCCGGAAAGTTGCATAACATAAAAGTAGCTATGCGTGAAATATCGCTTAGCGATACTCAAATCTCAGGCAATGGAAAATCCTTGCCTAATGTGCCTGTAACGGTGTACGACACCAGTGGCCCTTTTACCGATGCGGCCACTACTATTGATATAAATGAGGGCATACCACGCATCCGCGAGCAGTGGATTAAAAGCAGGAATGATGTAAATGAACTGGAAAGCTGCTCCTCGGAATATGGGAGGAAACGATTGGCAGATACATCTCTTGATGCCATACGCTTTAAGAAAATATATACTCCTTTCAAAGCAAAACCGGGCCATAATGTTTCGCAGATGCACTATGCACGCAAGGGAATCATTACCCCCGAGATGGAATACATTGCTATTCGCGAAAACCAGCGTATGGATGAACTTTACCGGGAAAACGATGCTCTGTGGAAACAACATAAGGGACAAAACTATGGTGCAGCCATTCAAAATAGGATGAGCCCTGAATTTGTGCGCGACGAAGTAGCGCGCGGGAGAGCTATTATCCCTGCGAATATCAATCACCCGGAGAGTGAGCCAATGATTATTGGACGCAACTTTTTGGTGAAGATAAATACCAATATTGGCAATTCGGCTGTTACATCAAGCATTGCCGAAGAGGTTGAAAAAGCGGTGTGGAGCTTTCGCTGGGGCGGAGATACGATTATGGACCTTTCCACCGGGAAAAATATTCATGAAACAAGAGAATGGATTATACGAAACAGCCCGGTGCCCATTGGTACAGTACCGATTTACCAGGCTCTTGAAAAAACGGGTGGCAAAGCAGAAGAACTAACCTGGGAAATTTTCCGTGATACGCTTATTGAGCAGGCAGAGCAGGGTGTCGACTACTTCACCATTCATGCAGGCGTATTACTGCGATATGTGCCTCTTACTGCCAGGCGCACTACGGGCATAGTATCGCGCGGGGGAAGCATCCTGGCAAAATGGTGTTTGGCTCATCACAAGGAAAATTTCCTTTATACCCATTTTGAAGAAATATGCGAAATAATGAAATCCTATGATGTGTCTTTTTCATTGGGAGATGGCTTGCGCCCGGGAAGCATTGCAGATGCTAATGATGCTGCACAGTTTGCCGAATTGGAAACACTTGGCGAACTTACCAAAATAGCCTGGAAACATGATGTGCAGACTATGATTGAAGGGCCAGGGCATGTACCTATGCATATGATAAAAGAAAATATGGACAGGCAATTAGAAGTGTGCAGCGAGGCTCCTTTTTACACACTGGGCCCGCTTACAACTGACATTGCCCCGGGGTACGACCATATTACCTCTGCTATAGGTGCTGCCATGATTGGCTGGTTTGGTACAGCGATGCTTTGTTATGTTACACCCAAAGAGCACTTAGGGTTGCCTGACAAAAAAGATGTAAAAGACGGTATAATTGCCTATAAAATTGCGGCTCATGCAGCGGACCTTGCCAAGGGCCACCCGGGGGCACAATATAGGGACAATGCATTAAGCAAGGCACGATTCGAGTTTCGTTGGGAAGACCAGTTTAACCTCTCGCTCGACCCGGAAACGGCTAAGTCATTTCATGATGAAACATTGCCTGCCGAAGGCGCCAAGCTGGCACATTTCTGCTCTATGTGCGGACCCCATTTCTGTTCGATGAAAATAACACAGGATATACGTGATTACGCAGCCGAAAATAATGGAAATGCAACTGAAGAAATTGAAAAAGGGATGCAGGAGAAAGCAGATGCATTTAAAAAATCAGGAAGTGAAATTTATTTGTAATGGCAGGGAAAACTCCATATAGCAGTGATAAATTCCGGCCTGTTGTGCTCACCATTGCCGGCTATGACCCTTCGGGGGGGGCGGGTGTGCTGGCTGACATCAAGACTTTTGAAGCTATGGGAGTTTATGGTATTGCGGTAATTACCTGCAATACTCATCAAAATGATATTTCATTTAAAAGCATTACCTGGTTAGATAAGGAAGAAAAAAAAGCAACGATAAAATTACTTGCCGCACGTTTCCCGGCTAAAACTGTGAAATTGGGAATACATAAGAACTTAAAAGATGTATGGCACAGCATAAAACTTTGCAAAGAATATTTTCCCGGAGCGCAACTTGTATGGGACCCTGTGTTGACTGCCAGTGCAGGTTTCGAGTTAGATTTTAAAGTGCAGAAGAAATCATTGGAGAAAATTCTTTCATCACTTTCTTTGGTAACACCTAATCAAATGGAAGTATGTAAGTTGGGAAATTCTAAGCACGCAGATAAGTCTGCTATGCGGTTGTCGGAGCATTGCCCTACATTACTGAAAGGCGGGCATTCTCCCGATAAAAAAACTTCTAAGGATTATTTATATGTAGACGGTGAAGTAAAGAAAATATATTCCTCCGAAAGAATAAACGGAAAGGGGAAGCACGGCAGTGGATGTGTACTATCGGCTGCTATTTCGGCTTCACTGGCGAAAGGAAATAAGCTGGAAAGTGCAATAGATAAGGGAAAACAATATGTCACAAATTTTTTAAAAAGTAATAATACCCTGTTAGGGTATCACTTGAATTAACATGTTTTCGCGTTTGCAATATATTACCGATTCTCCCCGATTAGCAGAACAGGCTTGCAGGGCAGGAGTGAAGTGGGTACAGGTACGTGTGAAAAGTACAGATGAAAAAACTTGGGTAGAAATAGCCCATGATATTGCAAAAATTTGCAAAGCAAATAATGCCATTTGTATTGTAAATGATAATCCTGAAATTGCCTTACAAGTGAATGCTAACGGAGTACATCTTGGGAAAAAGGATATGTCCTTAGCTGATGCGAAAAAAATCATAAAAACGTACAAATTAATTATTGGGGGTAGTGCCAATACTGCCGAAGATGTTATTTGGCTTGCTGAGCAAAAAGTAGATTACATGGGCTTAGGCCCTTTACGGTTCACATCGACTAAAAAAGATTTGAATCCTGTTTTGGGGATAGAAGGATATACAAAAATTATGGAGGAAGTTAGACAATTGCCTATCGCCATTCCGCCCATTTATGCTATTGGAGGCATTGTTGCCGGCGATATACAGGGATTTTTATCAATGGGAATTTATGGTGTGGCTGTTTCATCTGCCATCAGTAATGCAAAAAATATAAATCTCGTTGTGCAGGAATTTATGACAGGTATCGAGGGCGGCCTAAATGCTGTATTGAACGAAAAAGAATTGAACCATGAAATCAGAAGATAAATTAAAAATAGGTGATAAAATATTTACCTCGAGGCTTTTTACGGGCACGGGTAAGTTTGGCTCTCTTCAACAAATGAAAGATGCTTTATTGGCATCGGGTTCTGAGTTGGTAACGGTGGCCCTAAAGCGGGTAGACATTAAAAAGCAGGATGAAAATATTTTGGATTTTTTAAATCATTCCCAATTCAATCTTTTGCCCAATACATCGGGTGTAAGAGATGCCAAAGAAGCCATATTTGCAGCCAATGTAGCCCGGGAAGCTTTAGGCACAAACTGGTTGAAACTGGAAATACATCCCGATCCGCGCTACCTTATGCCCGACCCGGTGGAAACATTGGTAGCTGCAACGGAACTGGTGAAGCAGGGATTTATAGTGTTGCCCTACGTTCATGCAGACCCTGTATTATGCAAGAGATTGGAGGATGTAGGTGTGGCTGCGGTTATGCCACTCGGCTCCCCGATAGGCAGCAATAAGGGATTAAAGACACTTGACTTTTTGGAAATAATAATAGAGCAAAGCAGTGTGCCGGTAGTGATAGATGCCGGAATAGGCATGCCCTCACACGCTGCACAGGCTATGGAAATAGGTGCTGATGCGGTTTTAGTAAATACAGCAATTGCTACTGCCGGCAATCCGGTTACTATGGCGGTGGCTTTCAGGCAGGCAATTGAAGCGGGACGTAAGGCATTTTTGGCGGGTATGCCGCAAACACGTGTTCATGCGGAAGCAAGCAGCCCGCTTACCGCTTTTTTAAATGTATAAATATGTTCAGCGAAGAGATTAAAAAATATTCATGGAACGAAGTACACGATGCCATTTATGCTAAAACCAGGCACGATGCAGAGGCTACTTTAAGCAAAATAAAATATACTACCGATGACTGGATGACATTGCTGTCTCCCGCCGCAGAGGCTTATTTGGAAGAACTTGCAGCCAGGAGTAGAAATATGACCATACAACGCTTTGGTAAAACCATACAGCTATTTGCTCCTATCTATCTTTCCAACGAATGCCAGAATATTTGCACTTATTGTGGCTTTAGTTTTGGGAATAAAATTCCCCGTAAAACACTTACAGAAGTTGAAATAAAAACGGAGTTTGAATTTTTAAGGAAAGAACATTTTGAACATGTGTTGCTGGTTACAGGAGAAGATGCAGTGCATGCCAACCCCGTATATATTAATCATTCTATTGCTTTAGCAAGAAATTATTTCTCGGATGTTGCAATTGAAGTGCAGCCATTGGGTGAGGCAGAATACAGCATGTTTAAAGATTCAGGCTGCGATGCTGTGCTGGTATACCAGGAAACGTATAATCCTGAGAATTATAAGATATATCACCTGAAAGGGAAAAAATTAAATTATAATTATCGCCTTGATACGCCTGACCGGATTGGTAAAGCTGGAATCAATAAAATAGGGCTTGGCGTTTTATTGGGGCTCAGTGATTGGAGAACAGATGCATTTTTTCTCGCTTTGCATTTAAATTATTTGCGAAAAACATATTGGAAAACCCGTTATAGCATTTCATTTCCAAGACTGCGCCCGGCAGAGGGACTGACTAAAGTGGAGCATCCTGTAAGTGATAAAGAATTTGTACAACTCATGTGTGCGCTTCGCATTATTGATAATGAAGTGGAAATGTCGCTCTCCACACGGGAACCGGAATACATGCGGAATCATTTGATAAATATGGGCGTTACTTCCATGAGTGCAGGCTCTAAAACCAACCCCGGGGGATATGCTACTTCATCGGAAACGTTGAAACAATTTGAAATAAGTGATTCCCGGACACCCGAACAAATTTTAGAATTGATAGAAGAACAGGGTTATGAACCTGTTTGGAAAAATTGGGATAAGGCACTTACTGCCCATTAATATGAACGAGCAAGAGAAAGAAAGATACAACAGGCAGATAATTCTTTCTCCCTGGGGATTACAACCACAGGAGAAAGTGAAAGCCAGTCGTGTGCTTGTTATTGGAGCTGGCGGCTTGGGTTGCCCTGTTATTTCTTATTTGGCTGCCGCAGGTGTGGGAACAATTGCCATACTAGATTTTGATGTGGTTGATATAAGTAACCTGCAAAGGCAGGTTATATATGATATGAGTGACGTTGGAAAAAATAAAGCCCTTGCCGCATCAAAAAAAATGCAGGCATTTAATCCGCTTATAAATGTAATTGCTATTGAAAAGACACTTGATGAGACAAATGCACTCGAATTAATTAGCGGGTACGATGTGATAGTTGATGCAACCGATAATTTTGAAACACGCTACCTTATTAATGATGCTTGTGTAATACTTGGCAAACCATTTGTATTTGCATCTATACTTGGTTTTGAGGGACAGGTTTCTGTATTTAATTATAAAGATGGCCCTACCTATCGTTGCCTTTATCCCGAGCCTTCCGAAAATGCTCCAAACTGCAATGAGAATGGCGTGCTGGGAACATTAGCGGGAACAATAGGTAGTATACAAGCTAATGAAGTTCTTAAAATTATTTCGGGGGTTGGAGAAACATTATCGGGCAAGTTATTGGTAGTAGATTTACTACGCAATAGTTATACTACAGTTAACATCACTCCGATAGAAGAGAATAAGAAAATAAGCTCCCTGGGCGAGTACAATAGTTTTTGCGATGCAATCACTTTTCTTTCCAGGAAAAACTTTGCTGAAAAGTTTTCTGTAGTTCCGCACCTGTCTATTGATGTGAGCGATGAATATGAGTTTATACCGATTGAAAGCGCTGCAAAAAATATTCCGCTATATGAAATAGAGGAGCAGAGTTTTGAAGGTGTAAATGTACCTGTTGTATTGTACTGTAAAAGTGGGTTGCGCAGCAGGCAGGCAGCCCTTCTTCTATCTAAAAAGGGAGTACGGAATATTGTTTGTTTAACTTAATGTTCCCTCTCCAATGTTTTTTGCAGTTTTTTAAACTGTTCTACAGGGTTGGTGCTTTTCCAAATATATCCAATGCAGGCAGCACCGCCAAACCCCATATTTTTTGCCTGTAAAATAGTTGTGGAATTTATGCCACCCAATGCAATAACAGGAAACCAAATTTGCTTTTCACTTGATTTTAATAACTCCGGCAGCGATTCTATTTTTATAGAAGACTTGTATCCCGGTTTAGAAATGCTCGGAAAAATAGGGCTCAAAAAAGCATATTCAAAGTCTGTTTTTTCAGCCAATATATCTTCTTTGTTATGAAAGGAAGTCGAAATAATATGGTTGATAGAAACCGTGCTGCCTTCTCTCCTTATTTTTTCCGGCAGGTGGGCACCTTTCAGATGGAACTCATGTAACAGTTTAAAATGGCTGTGAAGAACAATTTTTGGATAAAAAGCAGGGGAAATAGATTCCAAGAGATTCCGCGTTTCTTCTATGGCGTACTCCGGTTTACGAATGTGCAACAATTCAAGCCCTTCCGTAAATAACCGATTGATAAATCCGGCCTCCCCCGGAATACTATTTTCAGGGGTAATGATTATCAATTTGAATTTTTCTGGTATCATATTAACTAAAGGTACATAAAATGGCTATCTATAAGGTTTGCAAATGTGAAAAACATTTAGCAATCCACATCACTTGAGATAGACTTTTTTATACATTTGCAGCCCGTTAATTCAAGGTACATAATGGATACCCTACAAGCAGTTATTTTAGGAATAGTAGAAGGCATAACAGAGTTTCTTCCTATTTCGTCTACAGGCCACCTGATGGTTGCCAGTTCACTATTAGGTATTGGTGAAGATTCGTTTACCAAAGCATTTGAGGTTGCTATACAACTAGGAGCTATTCTTGCCGTGGTAGTATTATATTGGAAACGGTTTTTTAAAAGCTTCGATTTCTACTATAAGCTTTTTATTGGATTTCTCCCGGCAGGCATACTCGGCTTCATTTTTATTAAAAAAATTGATGAAATGCTTGGAAATGTTGAGGTTGTAGTGTGGTCGTTTTTTATAGGCGGAATCATATTATTGTTTATAGATGGAGTATTTATGGACTCGGAAGACGAACCGCCCAAGAAGATTGGATTCAAGAACGCTTTTATTATTGGCTTGTTCCAGGCCGTTTCAATGATACCGGGTGTTTCACGTTCAGCAGCTACCATAATAGGAGGGCTTTCGCAAAAACTTAACCGGAAAGCCGCAGTTGAGTTTTCATTCTTTCTTGCCGTACCCACCATGTTTGTAGCTACTATATTTAAACTTTTTCAATTTTATAAGCAAGGTGATGGGTTCCAGGGGCAGGAAATCGGGTTGCTGGTTCTTGGAAATATAATTGCGTTTGGTGTTGCAATGCTTGCTATAAAGTTCTTTATCAGTTATTTGCAAAAACACGGATTTAGAATATTTGGTATTTACCGTATCCTCGCTGCCATAGGTATTTACCTGTTGCATAAAAACGGGGTACACTTTGTACTCTAAGAGCACTTTGTGCATACTATATATCCTTAAAATCTTATATTTGCGAAAATACACCGTATAAATCCAAAAAATGAAACGATTAGGATTGGTAATTTTATTCGTATTCCCCGTTTTATCATATACATCAGCTCAAACATTTCAGGCAGGGTTTTATGCAGGTGCCGTTGCTTCCGATATACCCGGTACTGACAATATTGACAATGATGTTGATTATGAGCATTTGGGGTTTACAGTGGCGGGTACAGTGAGCACGCGGATAAGTCCTAAAACAAGGCTTCAGATGGAAATCCGTTTTTCCCAACGTGGGGCCCAGCAAAAACCTGCTATAGATACTACCTACCTGCCCAATGGCAACATAGGCAGCATAGGTTACAATAATTACTTTAACCTAACCCTGAATTATATTGATGTAGTAATAGGTGTGAAACATGCGATACATTTTAACTTGCGTAATGCGGCTACGGACAGGTATGGAATTGAAGCCGGGATAGGAATAGGTAGCCTTGTGGGTTATTCTTATGAAGTACAAAGTGTTAGTTATAATGTTAATTTAAATTCATTCGATCTTAGCCCCTATGTGGGATTCTATTATAATGTTACTCCACATTTTTATCTGGAGGCCAGGTATAGTAATTCTATTACTTCTGTAATAAAGCATGACAATTCTAACCCGGGTGATTTTTACAGCATTTATTATAGTACCTGGGATGCCGGTCACAATGTTGCTTTTAACTTAACATTTGGATTTATATTTGGTGGTTCTGCCAACCAGCCGGGAGGCGGCTCGGCTCCTGCCCCTTCCCAATCAGACAATAATTGATTCGATATGGGATTTGACGGGCAGAAATCTTCCCTTCTGTGTATAATTTCGAGCATAATTTTATAAATTTTCTTTTAAACTATAACAGAGGCGTATAAGTCATATACTTTTGTGTTTGAATTAACCTATAAAACTAAAAGGATGAAAACAACAATTAAAAAGGTAGTTTCTCACATTAGCTTAATACTTTTATTTACGATGCAGGCATCTGCCCAGCTTGGCCCTGTTATCACTTGCTGGATACTTAATAGAACCGGGGCCACAGGATATGGGGGAATTGAAACTAACGTTCAGCTTGTGCAATATGATAAATCGAATGTATATGTGAGTTGCACGTGTATCCCAGGGTACAGCATTGGTCCATGGTCGGGTGATCCGAATATTCCCAGCAACCAGAATTTTGTATTTAAAATAACCCGCTCGCCCCAAAAAAACTCCGGTACACCAGATTCAACAGGATTGGGGCAAATAGGAGTATGGACGAATGGGGTAGTGGCTTATAACGCAGAAGATGGGATGACCTATAATAATGCCGGTATATGGCACCGCAATGCTTATTACTTTGAGGGTTCCAGTTTTGATGACTGCCTTGGACACCCTGACCAAAGCGGGTGCTATCATCATCACGTAAGCCCGAAGTGCCTCTATACTATTACTGATAGCACCCAACATTCTCCGCTTATTGGCTATGCATTCGACGGGTATCCTATTTATGGTGCGTATGGGTATACTAACCCAAATGTGGCAGGCTCTGTTAAGCGTATGCGTTCTTCTTACCAATTGCGCCACATGGCCCAAAGGGATACCTTACCCAACAATACCGTTCTCCCTGTATCGGAAGATGGCCCGGCTGTGAGTGCATCCTATCCCTTGGGGGATTTCCTGGAAGATTATATTTATGTGGATTCTTCAGGAGATTTGGACGCGCATAACGGAAGATACTGCGTTACTCCTGAATATCCCTCCGGGATCTATGCTTATTTTGTTACGCTGAATGCAAGCCTGCTGCCGGCTTATCCGTATGTTTTGGGCCCGACTTACTACGGTGTAGTGCAGGCAGGGAATACAGGCCCTAAGAGTGGACACAATACACCCGTCGATTCCACTACGTTGTATACTGCAGTCAAAAATGTAAAGAAGCAAATCAACCTTTCTCTAGACCCTAACCCGGTGACCGACTATGCTTACTTTTATATTGACCCTGCAAGCGACAACAATATTTCCGGAGGCCTTTACGATGCAACCGGTAAACTGTTGAAATCATATCAAATGTTGCAGCCAAGTATGAGCTATTCTATTAATTTTACTAATTATCCACCGGGAGTTTATTTCCTGCATTTGCAAACAGTTAATACATCTTTTACTAAGAAGATTATTAAAATACAATGATGAAAGAACATGTGTTCTATAGTCTGTTTGTCATAGCAGCCCTTGTGGCTGCTATGGCTTTTATGGTCACGGGTAAAGGAAAACTTTCCATTCAGTTTCAAAATTATGTAGAGGATAAATCCTTACGGCTTGATTCCGTTTCGTATAAAAATGTATTGGGGCAACCTTATAATGTAACCATGTTTAAATATTATGTGGGGAACTTTCGCTTGAAGAATATTCGTGGGCGAGAATATGCAACCAAAGGGTATTTCTTGATTAACCAGGAAGAAAAAAACTCCATGCAAATAAGTATTGACAATTTTCCGGAAGGAGAGTACGATACATTAATTTTTACTCTCGGTATTGATAGTATGGATAATTGCAGCGGGGCGCAATCAGGAGCATTGGACCCTGTAAATGGAATGTTTTGGGCATGGAACACAGGCTATGTATTTCTCAAAATGGAAGGCAAATCCCCGGCTTCAAACTCTACTGCGCGGCAACTGGAATTTCATATTGGCGGATATAAAGAGCCTAATAATTGCATTCGTGTAATACGTCTTCCATTAAAGCACGCTGTAAAAATTGGAGAAAAGAAAAACGACATAATAAAAGTACAAGCAGATGTAAGCCATTTATTTTCGGCTCCTAATCCGGTTGATTTTTCCAAACTCTCTTCTGTAGTTGATTACAAAAACGCAAGTACAATAGCTGATAATTATGCTACAATGTTTAAAATTGCAGATGAAGGAAAATAATTGGGATGAAGAAAAGAATAATTTATTTTGTTCTGTTTCCGGGCTTCTTTATCCTGCTTTTGGCCGGCTTTGCAGGCGACAATAATTATTTTGCTATCACGGCTAAGGATGTGGAGTTCCATATCCCAAAAGGATTTCCACAACCGGTATATGATTTCAAAAATAATACTCCTACCCCGGCAGGATTTGTACTTGGAAGGAAATTATTTTATGACCCCATTTTATCGAAGGATAGTTCCATAAGCTGCGGGTTTTGCCACCAGCGTATAGCAGCATTTGCACATATTGACCATGCCCTGAGTCACGGCATAAACGGCCTTATTGGTAAACGCAATGTACCTCCGTTAGAAAACCTTGTATGGAGCAGTTCCTTTATGTGGGACGGAAGAATAAACCATTTGGAGATGCAGCCCCTGTCGCCCATTTCAAATCCCATTGAGATGAATGAGACGATTAGAAATATTATAAAAAAGCTTCAGAGGAATAAGGAATATGCCGGTATGTTTAAAGCTGCTTTTAAGGATAGTGTGGTAAACTCACGCAACATATTACGGGCACTGGCACAGTTTACAGGTCTTATGATTTCAGCCAATTCACGCTACGATAAATTTATGAGTGGGGAGGATACTCTCTCTCCTTCAGAATATAAAGGCTTGCAATTATTCCGCGACAAGTGTGGGCAATGCCACAAAGAACCATTATTTACTGATAATACTTTCCGCAATACAGGTCTTGCAATGGACACCAATCTCCATGACTCCGGTGTGGCAGCTACCAATGGGCAAATGCTGGATATGATGAAATTTAAAGTACCAACTTTAAGAAATATAGAAATGACCTATCCTTATATGCACGACGGCAGGTTTAGGAATCTTAAACAGGTATTGGACCACTATACACAAAAATTTACAAAAGAAAGTCATGCGGACCCTATATTAGTGGAAGGTATTCAGCTTACTGAGGAAGACAAATCAAACATTATAGATTTTCTAAAAACACTGACTGACCAGACATTTCTCCACGACAGGCGATTTGCCGACCCAAGCGGACATTATTAATGCTTATTCCTTTCTATTACATTTGTAGGGTAATTATACCCCATGCCCGAAAAGAAAGAATGGTACCGCAATTGGTTTGATTCTCCTTACTATGACCTTTTATATAGAGACAGGGACCAGGAAGAAGCGGATGTTTTTATCCATAACCTGGTTAGCTATTTAGTACCCCCGAAAAATGCTTCAATGCTTGACCTTGCCTGCGGGAAGGGAAGGTATTCCATTGCTCTTAATCGCAGCGGATACCATGTTACAGGTATGGACCTCTCTCAACGGAAAATTCAAGCAGCAAGAGAAAATGAAAGCTATACTTTGTCTTTCGTTTTGCATGATATGCGCCTGCCTTTTGAAAGAAACAGGTATGACTACATATTTAATTTATTTACTAGCTTTGGCTATTTTGATAATAAAGTGGAGAATAAAATGGTGCTTACAAATGTTTACAATGCACTAAAAAAAGGAGGAATTTTTGTGCTCGATTATGTGAATGGAGAGAAAGCAGCTATTTATTTGCAGGAGTTTGAAAAATATACTGTTGAGGGGATAGAGTTTGCTATACACCGGCTTGTAAAAGATGATGTAATTATAAAAGAAATCAAAGTGAAAGATGGGGAGAAGCAATATGACTTTAAGGAAAAAATTTATATATTTTCAGAATCAAGATTGGAGGAATATATTACGGAATGCGGGTTTGAAATAAAAGCAGTATTTGGAGATTATAAACTGAATGAGTTTGATTCTCTTCATTCTGACCGCTTGATTATTGTTTGCAGGAAAGTATAATAACATGACGGAAGAATTTTTGCAATATATCTGGAAGTATGCCTTATTGGACCGGTTGGCACTGAAAACTGCGGATGGAAAAGTTATACAAATAGTTCGCTCCGGCTTGCATAATTCCGATGCCGGTCCTGATTTTTTAATGCCCAATTGCAAATTGGAGATACCCTGTGGGCAGGAAATGTGGAATTACATGTTAAATCTTCCGATTGGCTCAGGCATAAACACCAAAATGATAAGGCTTACAAAAATGTTATCCTGCATGTTGTTTGGGAGCATGATAAAGAAATCACTCTGCCGGGGGAATTTTATATGCCTACACTGGAACTAAAGAATTTGGTTACCCCGGTTATTTACAAAAAATATGAGGAACTGAAAACCTCCTCAAAAGTTATTCCCTGTGAAAATGAAATTCATAAAGTGTCCCAACTCACCTTATATTCCTGGCTCGACAGGCTGGTAGCTGAAAGACTGGAAAGAAAAATTGGCCTCATATCATCTAACCTGGAGAAAAGTATTAATGATTGGGAGGAAACATTTTACCGTCTTGTTCTGCGAACTCTTGGGAACCCGTTAAATTCTGATCCGTTTGAAAGACTTGCCAATGTGTTGCCTTTTAAAATACTGCATAAGCATAGGACAGATATTCTGCAAGTGGAAGCTCTGTTGCTTGGGCAGGCTGGTTTCCTGGAAGGAGATTTCAAAGATGAGTATGCATTAAAACTTCAGAAGGAACACCAATACCTGAAGCATAAATGGCACCTCACTCCTACGTTAAAAGCAGAGTGGAAATTTATGCGTATACGGCCCCCGCAATTTCCTACGGTGAGGATTGTACAGTTTGCGGCTATTATTAATAAGCAGGAGCATTTGTTCCGCGAGGCAATGGAGGCAGATGTGGTGTATGATATTGTAAAACTATTTTCGGAAAAGCCATCAGAATATTGGCAAACACATATAAGCCCCGATAAACCCTCTTCCCGTAAAATAGCTGCGATAGGCAAATCAACTATAGGAATACTAGTAATAAATGCTGTAATACCTGCCATGTTTATTTATGGAAGAAATACAGGTAGGGAAGAAATAGCAGAAAAAGCTATTGAACTATTGCATACCCTGAAACCCGAAAGCAATAACATTATTAAAAAATGGGATTCTATGGGGATAAAAGCCTCTGATGCCTATGAAACACAGGCCTTGCTGCAATTGCGAAAAGAATATTGTGATAAACGAAGATGCGTTAATTGTGCCATTGGGCATCAATTAATGAGCGTGAAATGATGTTTTTTATATAATAATGTATACATTTGTGCAAATACACAAAGTAACCCATGTTCAGAATTGTAAATTATATTATTGCCTGGTTTGAGCAACAAGCCTTTGGAGTATGCGACTCCCTTGGTAATAAGCTGGGAATTAAAGGCACAACCGTACGATTGTACTTTATCTATCTTTCCTTTTTTACTTTTGGCTCACCTATAATCATTTACTTTATTCTTGCCTTCTTCAAAGAGAATAAAGAATACTTTTTCCCTTCTTCCAATACTCGCACCAGGACGTGGGATTTGTGAAAATCAACTATTCATTACTGGCATTTTTCTTTCCTTGGGTTGAACCCCCGATGCTATCTCGCTAAATAACCTAAATTTGCTTGTCCGGATTCTGCAATGAAGCGGAGACGGAACATAAACAGATTATGAACCGGAGGATAAAGAAAGTTGCGGTGGTTGGTTCAGGGGTTATGGGTTCCCGTATTGCCTGCCACTTTGCTAATATAGGAGTACAGGTATTGCTGCTCGATATAGTGCCCAGGGAATTACGAGCTGATGAAATAAAAAAGGGATTGACCGTTCAAGATAAAACCTTTAAAAATCGTATAGTAAATGAAGCTCTTGCAGAGGTGGCTAAAAGCAACCCTTCGCCTATTTACAGCAAAGCGTTTTTATCCCGTATCACCACAGGTAATTTGGATGATGACCTGCACAATATTTCCGATTGCGATTGGGTGATTGAAGCAGTTACAGAAAATCCTCAAATTAAAAAAAGTCTTTTTGATAAAATAGAGAACTTTCGTAAGCCCGGTATGCTTGTCAGCAGCAATACATCAGGTATTCCTTTACACCTGCTTTCAGAAGGGAGAAGCGAAGACTTCCAAAAGAACTTTTGTGGTACACACTTTTTTAATCCGCCGCGCTATTTGCGCCTGCTTGAAATAATCCCTGCCCCAAAAACATCTCCTGAAGTGATAGATTTCTTTATGCACTATGGAGATATTTACTTAGGAAAAACAACAGTCGTTTGTAAAGATACTCCGGCTTTTATTGCAAACCGTGTAGGAGTATTTGGTATTATGGCACTGTTCCATCTCATCGAAAAAATGGGCTTGACAGTGGAAGAAGTAGATAAGTTAACCGGCCCTGTTTTGGGGCGCCCGAAATCTGCTACCTTCCGTACCTGTGATGTAGTAGGGCTTGATACGTTGGTTCATGTAGCAGATGGACTGAAAGCGAATTGCCCCGATGATGAGGCCCGTGCCCTGTTTGAATTACCCGGCTATGTTGCGAAACTTAATGAAAACAAATGGTATGGGGACAAGAGCGGACAAGGGTTCTACAAAAAAATAAAAGTGGATGGCAAGAGTGAAATCCTCTCACTTGACCTTAAAACATTTGAATATAGACCACAGCAAAAGGTAAAATTTGCAACGCTTGAGTTAGCAAAAACAATAGACTCACTCCCTGAGCGCATGAAAGCACTTGTAATGGGACAGGATATTGCAGGCGAGTTTTATCGTGCCTCTTTCGTTGGTTTGTTTGCGTACGTTTCTAACCGCATTTCTGAAATCTCAGACGAATTATATAAGATAGATGATGCTATGCGTGCCGGGTTCGGGTGGCAGCTTGGCCCTTTTGAAACATGGGATGCTTTGGGCGTGCAGGCTGCAATAGACATGATGGAAAAAGCCGGAAATAAGCCCGCACAATGGGTTTATGACATGTTGAAGAAGGGCAATACTTCTTTTTATAAAACAGAAAATGGAATTAAAAAATATTACGAAGCTCCCGGTTCTTCGTATAAAACAATTCCCGGAACAGAGGCATTTATATTACTTGATACTATCAGCCCCGCAAAAACCGTGTGGAAAAATGCAGGCTCTACTGTTACTGATATTGGAGACGGTATCCTGAATCTTGAATTTCACACCAAGATGAACACTATCGGTAACGAGGTATTTGAAGGAGTAAACAAAGCCATTGAACTTGCAGAAAAAGATTACAGGGGTTTGGTTATTTCCAACGAAGGGGAAAATTTCTCCGCAGGGGCTAACCTTGCGCTTCTCTTTTCTATGGCTATAGAGCAGGAGTGGGATGATGTGACAATGGCCATAAAAATGTTTCAGAGTATGAATATGCGGGTGCGATACTCATCTATCCCTGTGGTGGTAGCCCCCCATAATCTTACACTCGGCGGAGCTTGTGAAATGGCCATGCATTCGGATAAAGTGCAGGCACACGCCGAAACTTATATCGGACTAGTAGAGTTCGGAGCAGGGCTCATACCGGGCGGCGGAGGTACTAAAGAAATGGCTGTTCGCATTTCCGATTCTTTTATTGAAGGAGAAATTGAACTGCCTGTGTTGAGAGAAAAATTTTTGACGCTGGCTAGCGCAAAAGTTTCCACATCGGCATACGAGGCATATGATTTAGGCTACTTGCGTAAAGGGCATGATTTAATCACGCTCAATTATTCCCGTTTGTTGGCTGATGCAAAAGCAACCTGTATAGCTATAGCAGAAGAAGGATATACCCAGCCTGTTCCCCGGAAAGATATTAAAGTATTAGGCAAACAGGCCTTGGGAATGATATATGTAGGCGCCGATGTAATGCAAAAAGGGCATTACATGTCAGAACATGATAAGAAAATTTCACTCAAACTGGGTAATGTTATTTGCGGGGGCGATTTATCTGCGCCAACTTTTGTAACTGAACAGTACCTGCTCGATTTGGAAAAAGAAGCATTCTTATCTCTCTGTGGCGAGAAGAAAACATTGGAGAGAATGCAGAGTATACTTAACGGAGGAAAGATTTTAAGAAATTAAATTATGGACGCATACGTTGTAGCTGGTTTTCGTTCTGCGGTGGGTAAGGCACCTCGCGGAAAATTTAGATTTACAAGGCCTGATGATTTGGCTGTAGATGTAATACACAAATTATTAGCATCGGTTCCAAATCTGAACAAAGAAGAAATAGATGATGTAATAGTAGGCAACGCGATGCCTGAAGCGGAACAGGGCTTGAATGTGGGAAGGCTTATTTCACTCATGGCATTGGATACCGATAAAGTTTCGGGGATGACGGTGAACCGCTACTGTGCATCGGGGCTTGAGACTATTGCTATAGCTACTGCTAAAATCCGTAATGGAATGGCAGATGTTATCATTGCAGGAGGAGCAGAGTCTATGTCGTTAATTCCTATGGGCGGGTGGCGTGTAGTTCCCAATGCTGATATTGCATTGGTTCACCCCGACTGGTATTGGGGAATGGGAATGACTGCAGAAGCTGTTGCTAATGAATTTAATGTGTCACGCGAGGACCAGGATGTTTTTTCACTTCGTTCACATACCAATGCTCTTGCGGCCATAAAGGCCGGGAAGTTTAAAGACCAAATTGTGCCTGTTACCGTAAAAGAAAATTATGTAGACGAGAACGGGAAAAAGAAATCAAGGGAATATTTGGTGGATGCAGATGAAGGCCCGCGTGCAGACACCTCCATAGAGGCTCTTGCAAAACTGAAACCTGTGTTTGCAGCCGATGGTAGTGTTACCGCCGGAAACTCTTCTCAAACATCTGACGGGGCAGCTTTTGTTATTATAATGTCTGAGCGAAAAGTAAAAGAATTAAATCTTACTCCCATTGCCAGGCTTATATCTTACTCTGCCGCCGGGGTACCTCCCCGCATTATGGGCATTGGCCCGATAGAGGCCGTTCCAAAAGCGTTGAAGCAGGCAAATATGAAATTGCAGGATATACAGCTGATAGAATTAAATGAAGCTTTTGCTTCGCAATCTCTCACTGTTATTCGCAAATTGGGAATGAATTTGGATATCGTTAATGTAAATGGAGGAGCCATTGCATTGGGGCATCCACTGGGATGTACTGGTGCTAAGCTTTCGGTACAATTATTCAGTGAAATGCGGCTCCGCAAATTAAAATACGGCCTGGTTACTATGTGTGTAGGCATGGGACAAGGTGCCGCAGGGGTTTACGAATTATTGAATTAAAAAGAAAACAGCATAAATGCCTGGTGAAATAAAAATGACGGATAAAATTTTTAAACGCTCATTTTTTATTCTTTCTGCATGTATTTTAGTTGTATTTATTATTCGCGCTATTGTGGTGCCTTTTTGCCACGATGAGACAGCTACGTTCTTTTATTACATCCAACCGGGAGATTTTTTACCCTATACATCGCACCTTGACACCAACAATCATACGCTGAATAGTTTTCTTGCGTGGATTTGTTTTCATTTATTTGGAGATTCTCCCATTTCTCTCAGGCTTCCTAACCTAGTAGCATTAGTGGTATTAATTTTTGCTGTGTATAGATTGGCTGAGAAGTTGAATTACACTTCAGCAAAAATAATCCTTGTTGCAGGGTTGTTACTTTCTTTTCACTGGTTAAATTTTTTTGATGTCTGCCGTGGCTATGGAATTTCTATGGCACTCATGGCACTTGCATTTAGTTATGTGCCCGATTACATAGAAGATAAGAGATTGCTTCACATTTTGAAAATCTACATTCTTCTCGACCTGGCTATTTGTGCCAATCTTATGCTCATTATTGTTGCTTTGTTGGCTACTGCCTTAATAGTTCTTTTTCAATTATACCATCGCCGCTTTTTTAAAGCAAACAATATTATCCTGGTGCTTATTCATGGCGCAATTGTTTTCTTCTGGGTAAAATATTCATTCTTCCTGCAACACTACCTACAGCCGCTCAACTTTACTTTTGCCGGGCAAGGCAGCAGTTACTGGAGAGTAACTTTTGAAACGCTTATATACGCTATTGTTGGGAAGCAAAATGTTTGGATAGATGTTTCTATCATTCTTATCTATATTTCCCTAATGGCAGCAGGCTTGTACTTTCTTATAAAGAACAGGAAAAAGCAACCATCACATCAAAGTACTTATAGTCTCTTCCTCATAGTTTTTCTTAATGGGCTTGTCATCGGTTTTTATCTCCTGAAAAAGCTATGTGGAATAAATTTCCCCGAGGATAGAACAGGGCTCTTTTTTTATGTCTTGTTTATTTTGAATGCAGCGTTCATAGTAGACATGCTGAAGCCCCGATTCTCTAATTCCATTGCAGTAGTAACCTTTTTTGCTTTTGCACTGCACTTTGCATCGAATCTGAATTTTCGCAAACATTCATTGGATATGTATGACATCATACCGGAACGTTTCTATGACAGATTGCTGCAAGAGCAAAAACAAAATCCTCAAAAAATAACGGTAGGCGGGAACAGGTTCAGGGAGCTTTTTTACGCATTTATGAATTACAGGCACAATGGAGAATTGAACCTGATGGATATACCCGACGACCCCAATGATATGTGCATGACGGATGATTATTATGTTGCATTAAAAGTGAATAGAAAAGACTATCTGCCATACTATACGGAGATAGATACCGATAAAGATTATGGTTTTGCATTATTAAAACGCAAACAATTTCTTACCCGGAAGCCTCTTTTTGTATTTGGCAGGCAGGAGTTGGAAATTGATAAAACAAAAGAATATTCTAATTTCTTTGATATTAAAGATACCACCTTTAATACCCTCGAACCCTTGTTAGTCGAATTGAATTTTACTGTTCCGGATGGTGATATGCCCTCATATTCATGGATTGTTTTGGGACTGGATAGTGCGGAAGGGAAAACAGAATACTATAAACGGATACCGATGAACTGGGTAAAATATAATTGGGCCGGTACGGAAAATAATGATTTGGTTCTCGAAACTGGGCCGCTCCCTAAAAAAGTACACAGGCTGGTATGTTACTTATGGAATGGGAAAGGACAAAAGCTGAAAATAGCAGTAAATACTATAAAAATATTCCAGTTAGAAGGTTATGGCTCTAATGTGGACATCCATGCAAAAGGGAACTTTTAAGTAGTCAATATGGGGTTATAAAATTACTCCTATTTTTGCGGAGGTTTCGTGACTCTTAAATGTGAATGGTCACTTTGTAAATTAATAATCGTTTAATCATATTCTTATGGCAACTAATAATAGCAATGTACTTAAAGGTGGAGAATTCTTGGTAAAAGAATCTTCTTACAAGGATATCTTTATTCCCGAAGATTTTACCGAAGAACAAAAAATGATAGCCCAGAGTTGCCATGATTTTCTTGCCCAGGAAGTATGGCCTGTTTTGGACCGCATAGATGACAAAGAAGAAGGCCTGATGGTGAAAATTATGGATAAGGCTGCTGAATTAGGGCTCCTGGGATTAAATATACCTGAGCAATACGGAGGATTTGAGAAAGACTTTGTTACCGGGATGCTTTCTACCGAAAGTGTAGGGGCAGGTAATTCTTTCGCGGTAACTATTGCAGCACATACCGGGATTGGGACACTTCCAATTCTTTACTATGGCAATGAAGAGCAAAAGAAAAAATATCTCCCCAAGCTTGCATCCGGAGAATGGAAAGCCTCTTACTGCCTTACAGAACCGGGCTCAGGCTCCGATGCCAATTCAGGTAAAACAAAAGCTACCTTGTCTTCCGATGGGAAGTACTACCTGATTAACGGGCAAAAAATGTGGATAACAAATGCCGGTTTTGCAGATGTATTTATAGTGTTTGCAAAAATTGATAATGATAAAAACCTGAGTGCTTTTATCGTGGAAAAAACATTTGGAGGCATTACATTAAATCCTGAAGAGCACAAAATGGGTATCAAAGGAAGCTCCACCCGCCAGATATTTTTTAATGATTGTAAAGTTCCCGTTTCTAATCTGTTGTCGGAACGTGCCAACGGTTTCAAAATTGCTGTTAATATATTAAATGTGGGCCGTATAAAGCTTGCTGCTGCTGCATTAGGAGGTTCCAAAGCAATTATTGGCCATGCCGTGGAATATGCTAATCAGCGTAACCAGTTTGGTCACCCTATAGGAACGTATGGAGCTATCCAGCACAAGTTGGGCGAACAGGCTATACTGGCATTTGCCTGCGAATCGGCTCTCTACCGTGCTACCCGTAATATTGAAGATGCTATCAGCGGCCTTGCGGAAAAAGGGATGGAAAAAACTCAGGCTATTTTAAAAGGAACAGAGGAGTTTGCCGTGGAGGCAGCTATTATGAAAATATTCGGCTCCGAATCGCTGAACTATATTGTAGATGAGGGCGTGCAGATATATGGCGGAATGGGCTATTCTGCCGAGGGGCCTATGGAAAGAGCATACCGCGATTCGCGCATTAACCGCATATTTGAAGGAACAAATGAAATCAACCGCATGTTGATTTTAGATATGATGATTAAACGTGCTCTGAAAGGGGAAATAGATTTGCTGGGGCCTGCACAGAAAGTGGCCGGAGAACTACTATCTATCCCTGACATGGGCACTGAGGACGATACGCTCTTCTCAAAAGAAAAATCGTATTTGAAGAATTTTAAAAAAGCCGCTTTAATGGTAGCCGGGGCAGCAGTACGTAAACTTATGACACAGCTCCAAACGGAGCAGGAAATTGTAATGGATTTGGCCGATATGCTTATTGAACTCTATGTAGGCGAATCGCTACAATTGCGTGTGGAGAAGCTTTTTAGTACAAAAGGCGAGCAGGAATGTGCCCTGCAATTAGATATGGTACGGGTATGGCTAAGTGATTCAGCAGAAAGAATTTATAAATCAGGCAGGGATGCCGTTTATGCCTTTGCGGAAGGCGATGAACAAAAAGTAATGCTTTCCGGCCTCAGGCGATTTACCAAAACTGATGCCTTCAATACTAAGAATGCCCGGCGCAGGATTGCCAATAAAATGTTGGCAGAGAATAAGTATTGTTTCTAAATAAACTAAGATGCTCCGTAAATCTATTTCGCAGAGGAAGCATCATATTTCATACTTAATTCGGAATCCATAAAAGAAATGGAGTTAAAAAATACAACCTTTCCTCTCGTTTATTACCGTATGCCCAATGAAAAGGATGCGTGGTTTTTGCAAAGTGAGGAAAATGCGAGAGAAATAAGTTCTTTGCAAAATATGCCTGCTGAAACTGGATTTATCCTATATCCTTTTTCATTGGAAAGTTCTTCCAGGCCTTTGTTTATTCAGGCCTATAAACATATTCAACGCTCGTTGGATGACCTTATTTTGGATAACATAAACTGGAACGTTAAAAGCAAAACTTCTTTTGAAAAAACCAAAACAAAAGAGGAATACTGTAGAGATATTGCATCGGCAGTAGATTTTATAAATACGCGGGAAATACATAAAGTAGTCCTGTCAAGGATGAAACTGATAGATACTACCAGCTTTCAAAACCCTTTAGAGATATTTACCAAGTTATGTAATAAATATCCTGCTGCTTTTATTTCATTGGTATATATCCCCGGAAAGGTTTTATGGATAACTGCCACGCCCGAATTGCTTGTTTCCGCGAGTAAGCATGAAATAAAAACGGTTTCCCTCGCAGGTACTAAGCCTGCAAATAGTACAGAGGAGTGGGGTGAGAAAGAGAAAATGGAACAGCAAATAGTTACAGATTATATACATGGTATATTGAAACAATATTGTGAAAATGTCACTGTTTCAGATGCCCAAGAAGCTATTGCGGGTAATGTGAAACATCTCAAGTCTTCTTTTTCTGCAATCTTGCAAAAAGGCTTATGGAGCCTTGTTTCAGCTTTGCATCCTACCCCTGCGGTGTGTGGTATCCCGCTTGCAAAGGCAGAGGAGTTCATTGCCCGTACAGAACAATATAACAGGAAGTATTACGCAGGCTTTCTGGGCCCTTGTAATGTGGAAGGAAATACAAATTTATTTGTTAATCTGCGGTGTGCAGAGGTATTCACCGATAGTGTAAACTTGTATATTGGCGGAGGAATTACCGGGGATTCTATACCGGAAAAAGAGTGGGAAGAAACAGAATTGAAGTCAAGAACATTGTTAGCCGTTCTCCAATAAATGGGAGTAAAGAAAAGTAATAAAACCAGCGATAAGTCAATTGCAAGAATGCTTGCAGAGCTTTCGGCAATGAAGGGAATAAGGCACGTGGTGATTTCTTCCGGCTCGCGTAATGCCCCGCTGGCCATTGCTTTTGATGCACAAACAGGTATAGAATCTTTATGTATAATTGATGAGAGAAGTGCTGCTTTTTTTGCGCTTGGTATTGCCCAGCAAACGAATAAACCGGTTGGATTAATTTGTACATCGGGTTCAGCGGTGTTGAATTATGCTCCCGCAATTTCTGAGGCATTTTACCAAAAAATTCCATTAGTAGTCATTACCGCTGACCGTCCTCATGAGTGGGTTGACCAGGATGATGGGCAGACCATCAGGCAGCAATCCATATATGCTAATTATTGCAAAGCCTCTTTTAATCTTCCCGTGGAAACAGTGCACCCTGATGAATTTTGGTATGTTCAACGAACAGTTTCCGAAGCTTTCAACAGGGCGGCTGAACCGGGTAACGAAGGGCCGGTACATATTAATGTCCCATTTAGGGAGCCTCTTTACAAGGAGGTCGAAAAAGGAAAAGCAGGCTACAGGACTATTGATATACCGCGAACAGTAAGGCAATTGGATAAAGAAGATGAAAAGAAATTGCTTTCTGCTTGGAACAATGCACAGAAAAAAATAATTATATGCGGGCTTCATAAACCCGATAAAGAACTAAATAAATTGTTGGCAAGGCTGGCTGATAATTCCTCCGTAGCTGTTTTTACAGAGACTACGTCAAATATGCAAAGCGGTAAATTTATTGGCAATGTGGATGCAGTGGTAGATTCATTTAACGAAGGTGATAAAATAGTATTTCAACCGGAACTCTTAATTACCCTGGGAGGCCCGGTTACCAGCAAAAAGCTAAAAATGTATCTTCGTAAATACAGGCCTCATCAGCATTGGCATATCTCGCCGGCAGCCGAGCACATTGATACTTACCAGTCACTAACAAACGTTTTGACTGTTGATGAAAAATATTTTATTGATTTACTTTCCAGGCATCACAGTAAAGGCAAGAACAAATACCATAGCAACCTAGCCAGTATTTCAAGAAGAGGATATAAAACCCTTCGGATATATTGCAAAAAAACCCCCTTTTCCGATTTTAAAGTGATGGATATTATTTTGGATAATATTCCACGTAACTCCGATTTGCACCTTGGGAATAGTACTCCAATACGCTATGCGAATTTGTTTGAAACAGATGCAAAAAACAATATTAAATATTTTTGTAACCGGGGTGTAAGCGGCATTGATGGCGTTACGAGTACGGCTACTGGAGCGGCTTGCAGTACGAAGCGGATAGTTACACTTATAACAGGCGATGTGGGGTTTTTTTACGATTCGAATGCTTTGTGGAGTAAACATCTTAGCAGCAATTTGCGAATCATTGTCATCAATAACCGCGGCGGAGGTATATTCCGTTTGATAGATTCAAAAGATACTCCTTTGCTTGAAAAATATTTCGAGGCAAAACATAACATGAGTGCAGAAGGCTTAGCCAGGGCTCATAACATACCATATTATGCTGCTCAAAATGAGAATGAGTTAGAGCAGAACATGGATAAATTATATAAAGAACATAAATCAAAACCTGCGATATTGGAAGTATTCACCCCTAATGAACTGAATGCAGAAATATGGTCAGGATATTTTAAATCGTTGAAAAATGAAGACTGAAATCCGGAAATGGGAAACCATAAAAAAGTATAAAGAAATTCTTTTTACTTTTCATAAAGGTATAGCCAAAATAAGTATCAATCGCCCGAAGGTGCACAATGCTTTCACTCCTCTCACGGTGGAAGAAATGATAGATGCTATGGTTATTTGTAGGGAGCGCACGGATATCGGTACGGTAATATTAACAGGTGAAGGTGGAAAAGCATTTTGCTCCGGTGGCGATCAAAGTGTACGTGGACACGGTGGATATGTTGGGAAAGACAAAGTTCCTCGCCTGAATGTATTGGACCTGCAAAAATTAATTCGTTCCATCCCCAAGCCGGTAATTGCTATGGTGGCAGGCTGGGCAATTGGAGGCGGTCATGTATTGCATGTGGTTTGCGATTTAACTATCGCTGCAGAAAATGCGCGCTTCGGACAAACAGGGCCCAAGGTAGGCAGCTTCGATGGAGGATTTGGCGCATCATACCTTGCACGCATTGTGGGGCAAAAGAAGGCTCGTGAAATATGGTATCTCTGCGACCAATATAATGCACAGGAAGCACTGGATATGGGCCTGGTAAATAAAGTTGTGCCCTTGAAGGAATTGGAAAATACCACCGTGGAATGGTGCAACAAGATTATGGAAAAGAGCCCTCTTGCTATACGGATGCTCAAAGCTTCTTTTAATGCTGAACTGGATGGGCAAGCGGGCTTGCAGGAACTGGCAGGCAATGCTACCTTGCTTTATTACCTGTCGGATGAAGCAAAAGAAGGTAAAAATGCATTCCTGGAAAAACGCAAACCTGATTTCAGTAAGTTCCCAAAATTTCCATAAGTATGAGTAAAGCCCGGGCTTGGGTAGTTGCCCTACGTTTGCGTACATTACCTCTTGCATTAGCAAGTACAGGTATGGGAAATTTTCTCGCAGCAGGATTCCATGTGTTTAGCTGGAGAATATGTATACTTACTTCCCTCACTGCTGTGTTGTTGCAAATACTTTCCAACTTTGCAAATGACTACGGTGACTATAAGCATGGAGCAGATAATGAAGAGAGAATCGGCCCTCAACGGGGTTTGCAGAGCGGGCATATTTCTCTATCTTCCATGCGCAATGCAATAATTGCCTGTGTTGTTATAACCCTTGGCAGTGGCTGTTACTTGTTATATATAGCTACAAGAGAATTAAATAATTCTGTTTTTATTTTGTTTTTCTTACTTGGTATACTCTGCATTGCTGCAGCCATCAAATACACGGTAGGAAAGAATCCCTATGGCTATTCAGGTTTTGGTGATGTGGCAGTTTTTATTTTTTTCGGAATAATTGGAGTTGCAGGTACATTCTTTTTGCAGGCAAAACAATTGAATCTGTTGATACTGTTACCTGCTGCCACATTGGGTTTCCTGAGTGCAGGAGTATTGAATGTAAATAACATGCGAGATATCAATAGTGATGGAGAAGCAGGCAAAAGAACTATTGTTGTAAGAATGGGTTTGAGAAATGCAAAAAGATACCACCTATTTTTAATCACAACAGCTTTTTTGTGTTTGGTACTTTTTTCTTTTTTAAATTCTAATTCCCCATGGCAATGGGTATTCCTGATAACCTCGCCACTTTTTATCAGGCATGTGGCTTCTGTTATGAAACAAGAATCTTCCGGAATGGATAAATACCTGAAACAGCTTGCTATTTCTACCCTGCTGCTTGTTCTGTGCTTTGGAATAGCTATTTCCTGTGTTCATTATGTATAAAGCAAAATACGTAAAATATATACTAAAATTCAAACACCCCTCCGGAACATCACGCGGTATTCTAACGGAGAAACCAGCTTATTTTATTAAATTTTGGGATGATGCCAATCCTGTAATAGTTGGAGTTGGCGAATGTGGGTTATTGAAGGGATTGAGTATAGATGACAAGGAAGATTATGAGGAAGTATTGCGTCATGTTTGTGATAATATCAATGAGTATATTACTAATCCAAAAGATAAATTAATGCAATGGCCCTCCATTTGCTTCGGGCTTGAAATGACTCTGCTTGATTGGAGAATGGGAGGGAAGAGAATATTATTTCCATCTGCATTTACGGATGGAGGAGAAGGGATACCCATCAATGGATTGATATGGATGGGTGATATTGGATTTATGAAAGAACAGTTGAGGAAAAAGGTTGAAGAGGGCTACCGGTGTATTAAGATTAAAGTTGGGGCGATAGAATTTGAAGAAGAATTGAAGTTCATTAATAATTTAAGAAAGGAGTATCCACAGAATTATTTTGAAATTCGTTTGGACGCAAATGGTGCGTTTCCCCCGGATGTAGTCCAGGAAAGATTAAGGCGATTGTCAAAACATACTATACATTCCATGGAACAACCCATCAAACAGGGAAATTGGGCTGCTATGGCTGAACTCTGCAAAAAATCTCCCATTCCCATTGCATTGGATGAAGAACTTATCGGGGTTCATTCTTTCGAAGAAAAAGAAAAATTGGTTTCCACTATTCTGCCTCAATATTTGATTCTAAAGCCCTCATTGCTGGGAGGATTCAAACATTGTGAAGAATGGATTGAATTGGCCAATAAATGTAAAATAGCATGGTGGATTACTTCCGCATTGGAATCTAACATAGGCCTGAATGCTATTGCCCAATGGACGTTCACGTTAAATAATAAACTTCCGCAGGGGTTGGGAACAGGACAATTATATACCAATAATATTGCGTCGCCACTTTTGATTGAAGATTCAAAACTCTGGTATATGGGCGATGAATGGAAAGTAGATAGAATAGAAGAGGGGTCATGAATTACCGGGAATCAATTACCATAAATGGCAAGAACTATAGCAAGATAGAATTGTTCGAACTTGTTCAGGCTAAGCTAAAAGAAAATAGTATTTCCGAATTTGAAAAATCTCTATACTCTTTTATCCGGGAATGGATTGCAGATGACGAAATAATCACTTCAAATACATCCGGAACAACGGGTGCACCTAAGACTATCAGCTTTCGGAAAGAGCAGGCAATAGCAAGCGCAAAAATGACCTGTGATTATTTTGGCCTGAATAAAAATACAAATGCCTTGCTCTGTCTCTCTCCTGAATATATTGCCGGAAAGATGATGCTCGTGCGTGCTTTTGTAAGTGGGATAAACCTTATCGTGTCTCCAGATACAAGTAATCCACTGATTAATATAAATACCGGGATTGATTTTGCGGCTATGGTACCTCTGCAAGTCGAGAATTGCATGAATGATGCTGGAACGAGAGATAAGTTTCAAACTATAACAAATGTAATAATTGGTGGGGCGCCTATTTCTCATCAACTGGGAGAAAGGCTTTCGGAATGTAATAATAATGTGTATTCCACTTTTTCAATGACAGAAACTCTCAGTCATGTGGCATTACGCAAAATTAGTGGGGCAGAAGCGAAAGATTATTACGAAGGGCTTGCAGGTATTAACTTCTCTATAGATGAACGTGGCTGCCTGATTATAAATGCCCCTAAATTGAATGACCTGCCCGTTGTTACCAATGATGTAGTTGAAATAATTAATCCGGCACATTTCCGGTGGTTAGGAAGATACGACAATGTTATCAATAGTGGAGGAATTAAAATTTATCCCGAAATATTAGAAAGAAAGTTAAGCACAATACTATCCAATAATCAGTATTTTATTTCTTCTTTACGAGATGAAAAACTTGGACAAAAAGTAGTGATGGTGGTTGAAAATGCCAGCTTGGATATGATTAAAAACGTAGCCGGTTCAATGAAAAATATTCTATCAAAATATGAAATCCCGAAAGAATATTACGTGGCAGATAAATTTATCGAAACCGCTACCGGTAAGATAAAGAAGGAGGAATCTTTGCAAATTTCGATAAGAGTTTTATAAACTCTCATTCAATTTTTTCAGTTCTAATAGTTCCTGTTTAATTTTTTTAAGGGAGGTGTACATAGCATCTCTTTCAAATGCTTCTTTGCGGTTTTCTTTCAAATATTTTTTTGTGCCCTCCAATGTAAATCCCTGTTCTTTAATAAGGTGATAAAGTACTCTCAGTTTTGCAATATCCTTTTCGGCATATTGCCTGTTGCCACGCCCATCCTTTGATAAATCGAGTAGAGAGGAAAATTCCTTTTCCCAAAAACGTAGCAGGGAAGTATTCACATGGAATATTTCTGCCACCTCTCCAATAGAGTAAAAAAGCTTAACCGTTTCTTTTTCCTTATAGGGCATTATTATCTCGCTCCTTTTTTGAATTTCTCTATGAAGCTTTTTGTAAACTCAGAGAGCAGTAACTTCCCGCTCATCTCTGCCCGTTCTGCTAACAATATATCCCAATTCTCTGTACCTTCCCAAAAAGCTTTTTTAAGTAGCCTCATTGCTTCAGGGTTGCTTTGCGATAATTTGGTTGCGAGTTCATGTACTGCTTTATCAAGCTCTTCAATAGTAGGATAAATAGCTGCATACAACCCTTTCTCCGTTGCCCACTGAGCGCTCATCCATTCACTAGCATTGATAGATAATGTTACAAATCCCGAAGTGCCAATTTTCCGTTCCACTGCCGGACCCACTACAAAAGGGCCGATACCTACATTAAGTTCACTGAGCTTTACCGAAGCCACATCGGTTGCCAGCGTATAATCTGCTGCTGAAGCTATGCCTACGCCTCCGCCTACTGTTTTGCCTTGTACTCTTACTATCACAAATTTAGGTGCTTTGCGCATGGCATTTATCACAGAAGCAAATCCCGAAAAAAACTTTTTGCCTGTCTCTAAATCAGCGATGGAAATAAGTTCATCAAATGATGCACCGGCGCAGAACGCTTTCTCTCCGGCACTCTTGATAACAATAACTTTTGCCTCTTCGTTCTTCCCGGCTTTCTCAATTTCCTGCGCAAAGTTATTCAGCAGCACTCCCGGAAGCGAATTACTTTGCGGATGAAAAAACTCTATGGTTGCAATTCCGCTACTAATACTGGTATTTACGCTGCCGGTGTCCATCAAATAAATAGATATTTTAGTTTATTAAGCGTCTTCGTTCATTTCCCCATTTGCAAAGCGCAATGTCCTTGCCGGAAATTTTTGAACTAGGGAAAGGTTATGTGTGGCAATAATTACCGCACAATTGGTTTCTGTAATGCCGGAAAGGAGTTTGATAATATCCTCTGAAGTGTCCGGGTCAAGGTTTCCTGTGGGCTCATCGGCAAGAATAATTTCAGGGTGATTAAGAAGCGACCTCGCAATTGCTACCCGCTGCTGTTCTCCACCCGAAAGCTCGTGTGGCATTTTAAATCCTTTAGTTTGCAACCCCACTTTATCCAACACTTCATTTACCCGTTCATCTGTTTTTTTAGCATCCTTCCATCCCGTTGCGTGGAGCACAAAAAGCAAGTTGTTTTTCACTGTTCTGTCAGGCAGCAATTGAAAATCCTGGAAGATAATTCCTAATTTTCTTCTCAGCATGGGAATTTGCTTTCTCCTGATTTTCCTTAAATCAAATTCTGCTATATAAGCTTCTCCTTCCGTCAGTGCGATTTCTCCATATAGCGTTTCGAGCAGGCTGCTTTTTCCGCTTCCTGTTTTTCCCATCAGGTAGATATGTTCCCCTTTTCGTACGTCCAGGTTAACTCGGCTCAGGATAAGGCTGTCCCCCTGGTAAATGGAAACGTTTTTCAGGCTGATGGCAAGATTCAAATCCATTTAAAACAAAGTTTTCAATATCCGCAAATTATGTGTGTAGGTTTTTCTTTCCTCGCTGAAAATACCTACATGATCCAGTTTATCTATATGCACCCTGCCCGATGAATGAATGATTTGCATATCGGGTAGAATAATTCCCACATGCGAAATAGCGCCATCTTCATTATCAAAAAAAGCAAGGTCACCCGGTTTTGCCTCTTCCGGAAAATCCAGCGTCTCGCCCTGTTCCACTTGTTGCGACGCATCTCTCGGGAGTTTGATTCCATTCAGGCGGTAAACTATTTGAGAGAATCCTGAACAATCAATTCCAAAAGGTGTTCGCCCTCCCCATAGATAAGGGCTGTTCAAAAAAATAAAAGAATCTTCTATCATTTTTGAGCGCCTGGGTTTTGCCCCCGGAGTTACTGTACTGCCCTGGAAATTATATGTTTTTTTTTCTATCGAAAATTCTTTATTGTGAATAAATGGCAGGCAACTCCCGATGGGAATGGGGAATGAAATATCCTGCGTGGTTTCTGTAATTATCCCGACAATATCAGAACTAAACGGGGCAGATACACTGCTTAGCTTATCAAATGTTTCTTTCGAAATAGAGAGATATTGTTTACGGTCAATCCAACTTTTATAGCCGTCAATTGCAGAACTGATATACACCCAGCTTTTGTGTTCTTCCAATATTTCAAAGTGCTCTCCAAATAGTAGCTGCGTAGTCATTTCGCTTTTGTCCGAAGGTTCTCTCCGGCAAGGTACTATACTCAGGTTGCAAAAGCCAAACAGGTTCATTCAGGATTAGCAATTTTCAATTATCAATGCACTTGCACCACCGCCACCGTTGCATATTCCGGCAGCACCATAGTGGGCTTTGTTACGTTTTAATACATTAATCAGTGTTACTACAATTCTTGCACCTGAGCAGCCCAGCGGATGGCCCAATGATACAGCACCCCCATGTACATTTACCCTTTCAGGATTAAGATTTAATAATTTATTATTCGCAAGAGCGACCACCGAAAAAGCTTCATTAATTTCAAAATAATCTATGTCGCTAATCTTCAGCTTGGCCTTTTCAATAGCTTTTGGTAAGGCTTTTGCGGGGGATGTAGTAAATTTTTCAGGCTCTTGCTCCGCATCTGCATAGCCGATTATTTTAGCGAGTGGTTTTAATCCCAACGCATCTGCTTTTTCTTTGCTCATAATAACCAGTGCTGCTGCTCCGTCATTCAACGTAGACGCGTTGGCAGCAGTAACTGTTCCGCCTTTTTCAAACACAGGCTGGAGAGTGGGTATCTTATCAAATTTTACATTTTTATATTCTTCGTCTTCACTTACAATAATGGCAGGCCCCTTGCGCTGCGGTACTTCCACGGGTATAACTTCGTTGCTGAAAGCTCCATTTTTCCATGCTTCTGCGGCACGGGTGTAGGATGAGATAGCGTAGTTATCCTGCTCTTCGCGGCTTATCTGGCAGTCTTTGGCGCACAATTCCCCGGCAAGTCCCATATGTTTTCCTGAAAATGGGTCGGTAAGGCCATCATAAACCATGCCGTCAATAAGGGTTCCATTGCCCATACGGTAGCCTTTACGGGCCTGGGTCAAATAATAAGGAGCGAGAGACATGCTTTCCATTCCACCTGCCACCACTACATCATTATCGCCCAATAAAATACTTTGTGCAGCCCACATAATAGATTTCATGCCCGAGGCACAAACTTTATTTACCGTAGTGCAGGGAACATTATCCGGTATACCGGCATGACGTGCTGCCTGGCGCGCAGGAGCCTGTCCCACTCCACCTTGCAATACGTTGCCCATAAAAACTTCAGTTATGTTGGATGGGTCTAAATTTATTTTCCCCAATGCCTGCTTGATGGCTGTAGCGCCCAATATAGTAGCCGGAACTTCTGACAATGCCCCTCCGAAACTACCGATTGGAGTACGAACGGCCGAAACGATATAAACTTCTTTTGACATAGTATTTTATTGATACCCCAAAAGTAAATCTTTTATGGGAATTGAATGTGACGTGCCTCAAATAGTTTGTCGGTTCCACTTTTTTATTACGTTTGACAATCATTTTTAAGAACATCTTTTTATGTCGAATGAACAAACTCTTACGCACCGTGCGTTAAATACTACCGTTATAGTGGCTGCCTTGGGCTACTTTGTAGATATTTATGACCTGATACTTTTTGGTGTGGTGCGCAAGCCCAGCCTGGAGACAATAGGACTTAAGGGAGATGAAATATTATACAAAGGCATAGCCCTGCTAAACTGGCAGATGGCAGGTATGATGCTGGGAGGTATTATATGGGGTATTTTGGGTGATAAAAGAGGAAGGCTTTCAGTATTATTCCTCACTATTTTGCTCTATTCACTTGCCAATATTGCAAATGCGTATGTGGTAAATTATACACAATATGTGGGGATGCGTTTTATTGCGGGCGTGGGTTTGGCAGGTGAACTTGGCTTGGGTATTACACTGGTGTCAGAAGTGATGTCAACTAAGAACAGGGGATACGGTACTACCATTGTTGGTTTTGTAGGTGTGCTTGGAGCTGTATTGGCGTACATTGTATCAATTATGTTTAGCTGGCAGAGGGCCTATATTGTGGGTGGCGTGTTAGGCCTCGCATTGCTTGTATTGCGTTTATTGGTGAGGGAATCCGGTATGTTCAATAAAATTAAAACCATTGCAACTACCCGTGGACAGTTTTTCAGCCTTTTCACAAATCGTCAGCGCTTTTTAAAATATTTGTATTGTATATTTCTGGGGCTTCCCGTGTGGTATATTATAGGCTTATTGGTTAATTTCTCTACGGAATTTGCCCAAAAGGTATTCCATATCCAGGGCACTATAATAGCCGGGCAGGCTATCATGTATCACTACATAGGTGCATCCATTGGCAGTTTGATGTGGGGAGTTATCAGCCAGTATTTGCGTTCCCGGAAAAAAGCATTAACTATAGCCATGTGCGGTATGGTAGTGATGGCAGGTATTTATTTTTCTTCCTTCGGGTTTAGCTCTTTTGCATTTTATGTCATCATCTTTTTGCTGGGAATTACCCAGGGCTATTGGACAGTATTTATCACCGTTGCATCGGAGCAGTTTGGCACTAATCTCCGTGCCACTGTTACCACCACAGTTCCTAATTTTGTGAGAGGTTCTTTCATTGGCATCTCTATGCTTTTTGTGTTTCTCCGCGATACCATGTTGGGTATGTTCAATTCTGCGCTTGTTACAGGTGTGTTGTGCATAGGACTTGGCTTTTTTGCCCTTTACAAATTGAAGGAAACCTATAATAAGGATTTGGATTATGTGGAGGAATAAAATACTTATTTAATCAAATGGGGCACGAACTGGCTCATGTTATTGGTAATTAATCCGGACGATTCTCTTATTCCTATTCCTGCTGCCTGTTGGCCAATAATCCAACTGCCGATTAAAGGATGACCTCCATCGAATTCAGGCAGTGTTGCCAATGCTTGGTAAATAAACCCTTCTTCTCCATACTCTCCTTCCGAGCTTTCAATAACTGCATTGCCGGAAATAATTTCCACATTGGCCCCTTCCCTTGAAAAAATAGGTTTCCTGGCATAATCCCTGAGATACCCTTCTTCAAAATAGGCAGGAAGTAAATATTTATTTTCCGGGAAAAGCTCCCAAAGTATAGGTAAAATTGCCTTATTGGAGAGTATCATTTTCCAGGCAGGTTCAATCCAATAAGCTGAATTTTTATCTTCGGGAATATATTGTCCAAAGGGTTCATTAGCCGCCCATTCCCATGGATAAAGTTTGAAAATATTTTTAATCGGATTGTTTTTAAGGTCAACAAAATACTTTGCTTGGGTATCCCATCCAATATCTTCCACATATATTAACCGGCTTTCTATACCCGCCTGCATGGCACAACTACTCATGTATTCTGTTGTGATTTGATCTTCCATATTATCTTTTATGCATGAAAAATAAAGGGGCATAGTACCCAATAAAGGTTTTATTTCTGCCCAGTAATCAGTAAGTTTTTCATGAATAGAATTGAACTGGTCCTTTGAACCATCAATATCTTGCAGCCAGTACCATTGCACTACACTTGCTTCAAATAAGGAGGTGGGCGTATCTGCATTAAACTCCAGCATTTTTAAACTACCATCCTTAAAGCAAAAATCAAATCGCCCATATATCGAAGGGTGGTCCTCATTCCACGATTTTATAACCAAAGGGATAATCCATTCGGGAATGTAAAATTTATCGAATAATCTTTTTTCAATTACGTAATCTACTGCATCAAGGCACATATCCCATAGTTCCAGCGTGGCTTCTTCAATGAGCAATATCTCCCCCATACTGAACTCATAATAGGCGCTTTCATCCCAATAGGGCATTTGGGGGGTATGAAAAGTGAACCCCAATTCTTCTACCCGTTGCTGCCAATTATCGCGGGGTAATATCTTGTGCCTTTTCATCGTGGTTTTGTTCTGCACCCGAATGTGACTTATCTCCAAAACCTCCTCTCACTATCGATGATGCAGGTTTGTCGTTTTCCAATCCATTACTTTTGATATAAGGATGGGTAATTGCCGGAACTTTTTTGTTCCCGTCATCATTGCCTGCAAATTTGGCAGTTGCTGTAAACGATACCGTAAACAACAGGAGATTAATAATTTTTGATTTTTTCATAATGATAGATTTAAAATATCTATAAACAAAGCTAACCTGGGAATTTCCACTTGTCTAAACTGTTAACACTTTTTAATCCCGAAAGGGCAAATTCTAATAGGATTTTAATATCCTTTTAATGCTGTTCTAATGTTGTAGCGATTCAAAAACCAATTTCCCCTTCTTTCTTTATCTTTGAGTGCCTTATTAAAAAAGGATTCAATGAAATATTACGAAAACATCCTTGGAACCATTGGCAACACTCCTTTGGTTAAGATAAATAAGATAACTGCCGGCATTTCTGCTTTGGTGCTTGCTAAGGTGGAAACTTTCAATCCAGGGAATAGCATTAAGGACCGTATGGCGCTCAAAATGATTGAAGATGCAGAGAAGAAAGGCTTATTAAAACCCGGTTATACGATTATTGAGGGTACTTCGGGCAATACAGGCATGGGTTTGGCTATTGCCGCCTGCATGAAAGGGTATAAATGTATTTTCACTACCACCGATAAGCAATCCAAAGAAAAATTTGATACCCTGCGTGCGTTTGGAGCCGAAGTAATAGTTTGTCCTACCAATGTAGAACCGGAGGACCCACGTTCGTATTATTCAGTTTCCAGCAGGCTGGTAAAAGAAATCCCCCGCTCGTGGAAAGCAAACCAATATGATAACTTATCGAATACTGCTGCCCACTATGAGCAAACTGGGCCTGAAATTTGGGAACAAACCGATGGGAAAATAACCCATTTTATTTGCGGTGTAGGTACGGGAGGAACTATTTGTGGAGTGGGGAAATATTTAAAAGAAAAAAATCCTGCTGTACAGGTTTTGGGTATTGATACATATGGTTCTGTATTTAAGAAATATAAAGAAACCGGTATTTTGGATAAAGAAGAAATATATCCCTATATTACTGAAGGCATAGGGGAAGATTTTCTGCCCCAGAATGTTGATTTTAGTATGATAGATTATTTCGAAAAAGTAACGGACAAAGATGCAGCTATTATGACCCGGCGTATTTCAAGGGAAGAAGCCATTTTTGCAGGTAATTCATCCGGCTCGGTAATGGCCGGTGTGTTACAGATGAAAGATAGATTTAAAAAAGGAGATGTCGTTGTAGTTCTTTTCCATGACCATGGCTCGCGCTACCTGGGTAAAATGTTTAACGATGAATGGATGAGCGACCGGGGCTTTTTGCAGGAATCTGAAATTACTGCCATAAAACTCATCGAAAGGCATAAGCAACACCGTCTTGTTACCGTGTCGGAAACAGATACTGTTCACAGTGCTGTTGCCCACATGAAGAAATATGGTATTTCACAAGTACCCGTTACCAATGAAGCAAAAACCGAATATATAGGCTCACTCAACGATACAGAGGTGTTTATGAAGCTTATAGATAATCCAAATTTGGGCACTGAAAAAGTTTCAGCCATTATACAGCCTCCCTTTCCATTTGTTGACCCTAAGGCATCTATTAAAGAAGTTTCCCGCCTTATAACTTCTGAAAACCGTGCTGTGCTGGTAAGAGATATTATGGGCGATCCGCATATTATTACCCGCCAGGATATTATAGAGGCATTCTGCTAAAATTGGAGTTTGTATACTTTACGAGCTTTATAAATTATGAACTTTTATACAGACCAGATAGGGCATACAATACAAATTGAATCTCCGCCACAACGTATTATTTCCCTGGTTCCTTCTCAAACGGAATTACTGGCTTCGCTGGGTCTTGATAGGGAAGTAGTAGGGATTACCAAGTTTTGCATTCATCCTGAAGACTGGTTTAGAACGAAAACGAGGGTCGGTGGGACAAAAAATGTAAACTTTGATAGAGTTGCCGAATTAAATCCTGACCTGGTTATATGCAATAAGGAAGAAAATAAAGAAGCGGATGTAAAACAACTGATGGAGAAATATCCCGTATGGACAAGCGATATTCATAACCTGGAAGATGCCTGCCGGATGATGGCTTCTATAGGGGAGATGACGAATAAGACTAATGAAGTGCAAAGTTTAATTGATCAAATTAAGAAAGCATTTCAAGAATTCTCTCAACATAAACCTGGACCTGTGAGAGTGCTTTATCTCATTTGGAAAGAGCCCTATATGGCAGCAGGAAAAGATACTTTTATAGATTATATGCTCTCCCAATGTAACTTTATAAATGTATGTAATGAATCATATGGCAGATACCCCGAATTAACATTGGAACAGATAAAAATACTAAAACCCCGGCTTATTATGCTCTCTTCAGAGCCCTACCCATTCAAAGAAAAGCATGTGGCCGAATTTAAAATATACTATCCCGAGGCTTTGTCCGTTATGGTGGACGGGGAGTATTTTTCATGGTATGGTTCACGACTGGTAAATGCCCCCGCTTATTTTAAAACAGTGATTCAAGGCATTAATTTGTAGTTTTGCAGCGGAATATACTGGAGGCGTTTATGAAATTAAAGGGTTACCTGGTATTGTTTTTATCGGTTTCAGTATGCAGTACTTGTCTACAGTCCCAAAGTGTGGGCTTAGTGTTAAGTGGCGGCGGAGCAAGCGGAATAGCACACATCGGGGTAATTAAGGCCCTTGAAGAAAACCATATTCCTATTGATTATATCACCGGAACCTCTATGGGAGCTTTTATCGGAGCTTTATATGCTGCCGGATACACTCCCGATGAGATGGAAAAATTAGTGATGTCTCCCCGCTTCCAGGGCATTGCAAAAGGAACCATTGAAAATAAATACATCTATTATTTTAAACAGAAACCCGCGGATGCTTCTTGGATTTCTGTTCGCCTTGACATTGATTCGAACCTTATAACGAGTATCCCTACCCATCTCATTTCTCCTATCCCTGTTGATTTTGAAGTGTTGAGATATTTTTCACAAGCTTCTTCGGTTTCCCACGGAAATTTCGACAGCCTTTTTATTCCCTTCCGCTGTGTAGCTGCTGACATTATGGCAAAAAAACCCTATATTTTTCATAAGGGTAATTTAGGTGAAGCTGTACGTGCCTCCATTTCCTATCCCTTTTTCCTTAAACCTGTTATGATAGGCGACAAAATGCTTTTCGACGGAGGACTCTATAATAATTTTCCGCTGGATATTATGAAGAACAGCTTCAGCCCCGGTATAACTATTGGAAGCAACGTATCAGGCAACATCCCCCCTCCAACAGAAGACAATATTCTTTCTGAAATCAAAACCATGTTAATGACAAAAACAAATTATTCACTCGATTCGGGTATAAATGGATTGATTATTACTCCCGGCGTGGAAGCCGGTATACTCTCTACTGACCATCCCAAGGCCCTTATAGATAGTGGATATAATGCCACGATGAGAGCAATGCCAACCCTTTTAAAAATGATTGCCAGGAGAACAGACTCTGCCACCCTGAATGCAAAGCGAAAGGCATTTATTAGCAAAGAACATCCACTGATAATCAAAAATATTAATATATATGGCCTCACCCAGCCACAGAGCCGTTATATCAAAAACATTTTAGAGGGAAATTACGACACGCTTGGAATTAAAAAACTGGAAACAAAATATTACCGTATTGCCACCGATAACAATATTCACAGTACGCTGCCCCTGGCCCATTATAATGATTCTTCCGGGTACTATGATCTTAACCTTTCAATGAAAAGAGAAAAACGTTTTTCTTTGAGTTTTGGAGGTGATTTTTCTACCCGTCCTATCAGTGAAGGTTTCGTGGGAGCGGAATACGACCCCTTCGGCAGGGAAGAAATAGAGCTGCAGGGAAATGGATATTTTGGTAAACTATATACCTCCCTGTCGGGTAGTGGCAGGATATATTTCGCCGGGCCTTTTCCTTTCTATCTCGAATCGGCGATTGTCTATAATAACTATGATTATTTTTCAAGCAGCATTGATTTTTATACCGGTGTGCAGCCGCCTTATCTTGTTACTTATGAAGGTTACGGCAAGTTAGATATGGGTATATCTGCCGGAAATAAAACCAAGATAGAAGTGGGCGGGTATTACACCAATATTAGTGATAATTATTACGTAAATCCTAATGATAATTATAGTGTAGTTGATACGGCGGACCAAATTTCATTTAATGCTTACTCTGCCTATTTCCGTTACGAAATGAATTCTCTGAATGCAAAAGAATATGCAAGTTCCGGGCACAGGATAATGTTCCAGGCACAATTTGTAGACGGAAGAGAAAGTTTTATTCCGGGTAATCTTGATGCTCCCGTTGTACCAAAAGTATTAGACCAATTACGTTATTGGGAGCAGTTTAAAGTCGTTTTCGACAATTATTATTTGGGTAAAGGATTAATACGTTTTGGCACCTATATTGAGGGAGTGTATTCAAATGAGGGAGTGTATTCAAGCCAGGTTGCATTTGATTATTATCGGTCAGCTATTCTTACGGCTCCTGCTTTTCAGCCTACCCCGGAAACGATGACATTATTTCTCCCTAATTACAGGGCATTTAATTATGTTGCAGGTGGCCCCAAACTAATTACCAGTTTCAAATCTATTTTCGATTTCCGGCTCGAAGCGTATATATTTCTCCCTTACCAGGCCATAGAAGAAACAACCAATTACAGGGTTACACTTACTGGCCCCTTTGCCGTTAAAAACTATGTAGCTGTGGCTGCTCTCGTTTATCACTCTCCTATTGGACCTATGAGCATAAGCCTGAATTACTTTAATAATAATACCACTTCTTCCACAACTATTAATTTTAGCTCACTGAGTGTTTTCTTTCATGTGGGATATATTCTGTTCAATGAGAAATCTATTTATTGATAAATACCAGGTGTATAAATGGGGAAAATAGTAAAGGCACACCTGGCATTGCTTATAGTTAACATAATTTATGGAGCAAATTACAGCATTGTAAAAAAACTGGCAGGATACATTGATCCCTATGCATTGGTTCTTATAAGGGCTGTAGTCACCGGTATTCTCTTTTGGGTCTCCTCATTCCTGGTGCGTGATAAAAAAATTGAAAAGAAAGATTTTAGGAGGCTCATGTTGCTGGGTATTTTTGCTATTGCACTCAATCAATTGCTATTTATCAAGGGGCTGTTTATGGGCAATGCCATTAATGCCTCTATCATAATGATATTTAGCCCCATAGTTGTTATCCTGATTGAAATACTTTTTTTAAAGGAGAAGGCCCCGTTAATACGTATAGCAGGCATTATAACCGGAGTGGCGGGTGCGTTTGTACTGCTCATCTTCCGTAAGCCCGGGGCAACCGGCAGTAATCTGTTTATAGGTGATATTTTGATACTGATAAATTGTATCTCATGGTCTATTTATATGGTTATGGTAAGATCGCTCATGGTAAAATACAAAACGGTAACGGTTGTTAAATGGATTTTTTTATTCGGCTCTATTTATGTGCTGCCTTTTGGTTGGCCGGGCATCAACTCTTTTAACTTAGCCGGCATGGGTACATTTCAATGGGGATGCCTTACCTATGTGGTAGTGGCAAGTACGTTTATTGCATATTTTTTAAATACCTATGCACTCAAAGAATTAAGCGCGTCTATTGCCAGCACCTATATTTATTTGCAACCGATTATTGCTTCTATTGTTGCCATTGCATTAAACCAGGATAGTATAGATGCCATAAAAATAATTTCAGCTTTACTCATTATCACGGGGATATTCCTGGTGGGCTTGAGCAGGAATGAATCGCGGAAAGCAGTAGTAGTGGTAGTAAATTCCGGTGACAAGTCAGACGCCGGAGATTGACAGGCAGGGCTCAGGGTATCATTCCCTTCACTATCTTTGGGAAAAAATAAGCTATGCTACAATCCATGACGGGATACGGGAGTGCTTCAGCCCGTGTAGGCGGAAAGAAGATTGATATAGAAATTCGCTCACTCAACAGCAAACAGCAGGATATCAATTTGCGGCTTCCTTTTATGTATAATAAAGCTGAACCCGGTATACGCTCTGTAATTGCAGAAACGTTGGAACGGGGGAAAATAGATATTTCCATCAATATTTCGAATGGGAAAGGGAGTGGAACAACTTCCTTAAATAAGGAAGTGGCGCGCCATTACTATAACCAAATGAAATCGTTTGCAAAGGAAATAAATGAGAAAAATGTACAGTATATGCCGTTGCTTTCTCAAATCCCTGATTTGTTTAAAATGGAAGAAACAGTTAATGAACATGAAATAGAAGCCGTTGTTGCATTGGTAAGTAAAGCTGCCCAGGCAGCAGCAAAATTCAGGCAGGCAGAGGGAAAAGAACTGGCAAAGGATATACAGGCAAACTTGTTGAGCATTGAAAAAAAGGCCGACGAAGTTGAAAAATTAGACATAGAAAGAATACCCCGGCTGAAAGAAAAACTGAAAGCAAAAGTTACGGAAGATATAAGTGGTAAAATTGACATGAATCGCTTTGAGCAGGAGATTATCTACTATATTGAAAAGTTTGACATAAACGAAGAAAAAGCGCGTTTGAAAACCCACTGTGCTTATTTCCGACAAAACTTGCACGAACAAAATGGGGGCAGAAAACTCGGTTTTATTACACAGGAAATAGGGCGTGAAATAAATACCATAGGCTCTAAAGCAAATGATTCAGGAATACAAAAATTAGTAGTGGAAATGAAAGATGAATTGGAGAAAATAAAAGAGCAGCTTCTGAATGTTCTATAAATATTGTCCAATTTCAATAGGCACCACGGAGTATACAAATTTTGTGTTAATCTGCGATAAGATAACTTTCGGGTAATTTTTGTCTCTCTATTTAAAAGTATTTTTGCGAAGTTAATTGGACGGAATGAATGGTAAATTAGTAATAGTAGCAGGCCCTTCAGGTTCAGGAAAAACAACCATAGTGAGGCATTTATTGGGTGTTTATCCACGGCTTGCTTTTTCCATTTCAGCCTCCAGCAGGCAAAAGCGGGAAGGGGAGATAGATGGAGAAGACTATTATTTTCTTTCGGTGGAAGAGTTTAAAAAAAGAATTAAAAATGGAGAGTTCCTGGAATGGGAGGAAGTATATCCCGGTAGCTATTACGGCACTTTGCGCACCGAAGTAGAAAGACTGTGGAAAGCCGGCAGGGATGTTATTTTTGATATTGATGTGAAAGGAGCCATGAATTTGAAAAAGCATTATCCTGGCTGTTCACTCGCTGTTTTTATTCAGCCACCTTCGCTGGAAGTGTTGGAACAGCGTCTCCGCCTCCGGCAAACCGAATCTGCTGATTTTTTTCAGCAACGCATTGGTAAAGCAAAGGAGGAGTTATCCTATGCGGCAAAGTTTGACCACATTATTCAAAATTATGGCTTGCAGGAAGCCTTTGCGGAAGCCGAGAAGTTAATAGGAGATTTTCTTTCTACATTTTAATTACCCCTTGGAGTTCCCTCATTCTCATCATAGTATTTACTTGACCCGGCGGCTTCACCGTATTTATATGCGGTTACAGGCTTTACTTTGTATCATTTCCTGAACCCCATAATTGGCTGTGTAAGAACACTTGTAATACACTTGTTACGCCGCTTTGCTGCAAGGTCATAACACATTTTTTAATTTACTCGGAAAATCTTATCTCTTTGGTTTTTGATATTATCTCACCCGTTTCTTTAAATATAATATCAAACCATGCCCCATCTTTATAATCACGAATCATATAAGATATTTCTCCTTTAAAGTTAATATTCTTTTCTGAACACCCGGTATCAAATTTAACCGTCTTTGATGTATTCTGTTTCATATATCTTAATATTGTATCGGGTAATGGGTTTAAAGAAAAATAATAATACGTTTTAACCAGGATATTAGCATTGGTATCAAAAGTTAATTGCATTTCTCCATCAAATTCTGGACAATTACATATTATTAGTATGTCTTGGGTTCTGCCATGTGGTCCATTCCAACCATAAATTTTTCCATTAGGATATAATGAATCAATTTTTGCTTTATTTTTTGGTTTTACTCCCTGCGACCGAACGCAGAATGAAAAAGTAAGAATGAAAAATAGAATAACCTTTATTGTTTTCATGTTAGTGTTTTCACACCTTACTTATCATTTACCTGAACCCCGTAATTAGCACTTATATATGCATAAAGATCGGCAAGGGTAGAAAAATATTCGGTTATTCTATAATCAGGGTTTTTGTTTATTACTCCGTTTGTTGCTTTTATTCCATCGTAATAACTTAAGGTTTTTGTATTGGAGTTTGCATAACAGGATTGCGTAATGCCTTTAGTCTTATCCCAACACAAATACAATCCCTGAACAGGGGGAATGGAATATCCTTCTGCACTTTTATATGATTCGATACCGTTGGGTCCTTTATATGTATCTCCTGGGGCGGGTGTAAATATCTCAATAGTGCCTTTTTGTATATTTCCCTTAATTACTTTTTTAACCTCCACCAAATAAGCGTAAAAATTAGCATAAGTATATTCACCTGTTTTTATAGTAAAATATTTGGAAGAATCAACTTTCCCCTCAAAAACATAGGTTGCTTTCATGATCGAATTGCATTGTGCCTTTTTATCAGCTTCATCAGTCTGTGCCTTCAAGGAAATACAGAATGAAAAATAGAATAACCTTTATTGTTTTCACACTTTACTTATCATTTACTTGAACTAGTATGAATTTTGAATTATAAATGATTTAGCTTTTACATTCATTGTTAACACCCATAGCTCCTAGTTCTTACCTCTTTGGTTCAAAATTAATATCTTTGCGAACCCTAAAAATAGGGATTCTACTATGAAAAATATATTTATTACGGGAGGTGCGGGTTATGTAGGTGCGGTACTTACGCCCAAGCTTCTTAATAAGGGTTACCATGTAACCGTGCTTGACCTGATGATATATGGTGAGGATGCATTACCCAATCACCCCAATCTCACTAAGGTAAAAGGTGATATACGTGACCAGGAATTGCTAAAGAAAGTATTGAAAGGCCAGGATGCAGTTATTCATTTAGCCTGCATTTCCAATGACCCCAGCTTTGAACTTAACCCAACATTGGGCAAGTCTATCAACCTCGATGCTTTTGAGCCACTGGTTAAAATAGCAAAAGATAGCGGGGTAAAAAGGTTCATATATGCCTCTTCTTCCAGCGTATATGGAATAAAAGATACTCCTAATGTAACGGAAGACATGCCTCTTGAGCCCCTTACCGATTATTCTAAATTCAAGGCCCAGTGTGAGGTTGTTTTAGGAAAATACCGCTCGCCGGAATTCACCACTTTCACGGTGCGCCCTGCTACTGTTTGTGGCTATAGCCCCCGGTTACGATTGGACCTTACGGTAAATATCCTTACTAATTTGGCTATCAATAAAGGGATGATAACCGTGTTTGGCGGGGAGCAAAAGCGCCCCAATATCCATATTGAGGATATGACAGACCTTTATTGCCAATTACTTACTCTTCCGGCTGAAAAAATATCGGGCAAGATTATGAATGCCGGGTACGAAAACCACACCGTTTCTGAAATTGCCGGAATGGTAAAGCATGTGGTCGGAGATAAGGTAAATATTGTTACCACCCCAACCAACGACCATCGTTCCTATCACATTTCTTCTGAAAAAATAAAGAAGGAATTAGGCTTTGAAGCAAAGCATACTTTGGAAGAAGCTGTTGCTGACCTGAAGCGTGAATTTGAAGCAGGCCATATTCCCAATTCATTTGATGACCCGAAATATTTTAATGTTAAGCTGATGCAACTCATTCATCTTAAATAAACCATGCAAGTTCCTTATATAAACCTGGCTTTACAGCATAAATTAATCAAGGGAGAAATACTTTCCTCTATAGGAAATGTGTTGGAGAACGGGCAGTTTATCTTAGGAGAAGAGTTAGCAAAGTTTGAAAAGGCTTTTGCAGTGCTTCACGGAACTAAATATGCCATAGGTGTTGCCAACGGAACAGATGCATTGTTCTTATCGCTGAAAGCAATTGGAATAAAGCCGAGCGATGAGGTGATAACAGCCCCTAATTCATTTCTGGCTTCGGCTTCGTCAATCGTAATTGCAGGGGGAGTACCCGTTTTTGCAGATGTAAAAGAGGATTTTAATCTCGACCCGGAAAAAGTTGAAAAGGCTATAACGCCTCAAACCAAGGCTATAATAGTAGTGCACCTTACCGGGCGTCCTGCTCCTATGGATGAGTTAATGGCGATTGCTAAAAAGCATAACCTGCATATTATTGAAGATGCAGCGCAGGCAGTAGGCGCTTCTTATAAAAATAAGCCTGTGGGTGGATTTGGAACCACAGCTTGTTTTAGCCTTCATCCACTGAAAAACCTTTCTGCGGGGGGCGATGGTGGAGTAATTACTACTAATGACGAATCGATTTATAAATATCTATTGGTGGCACGTAACCATGGCTTAAAAAACCGTGATGAATGTGCCTTTTGGAGCTATAATTCCCGGTTAGATAATTTGCAGGCTGCCTTGCTGAATGTGAAGATGAAATATCTAAATAATTGGACTGAAAGAAGGCGGCATATTGCAAATCTCTATTATGAGCAATTTAAAAACCTGCCCATGATAGCCCCCCATGACAAGCCCTATGAAAAAGCCGTGTACCACACATTTATCATACAAACTGAAAAGCGCAATGCGTTGAAGGAATACCTTGCCGGGAAAGGAGTTGACACAAAAATTCATTACCCGCTTCCAATACATTATCAGGAAGCTGCTAAAGGATTAGGATACAAAAAAGGAGATTTCCCTGTTACAGAAAAACAAGCCGAAACAATACTTAGTATTCCCGTTTATCCTGAATTGACGGATGAACAGGTTAACTATGTAATAGAAGAGGTCGGAAATTTTTATAATTAAGAATAAAAAAAGTAATACGTTTAGTATTGTTTTTTTATTTACTTTGCTATTCTGATTCACCACATCATGAAAAAACTACTTTTAATTAGTTTCGTATTCAGTAGCAGTCTTTCAGTTTCTTTTGCGCAAAACATTAGTACTATTGCCGGAAATGGAGTAGCGGGCTATAGTGGCAACGGGGGCCCTGCAACTGCTGCAGAATTAGATAACCCTAATGGGATGGGTATTGATGCAGCCGGAAATGTTTATTCCGCTACAACCCCTGCCAATTGTATTACAAAAATCAGTGCTTCCGGCATACTTACCATAGTTGCAGGTATTGCAGGCACCGCAGGATTTTATGGAGACGGAGGGCCAGCCACTGCGGCTGAATTGAATGGCCCTAACGCCGTAACTATTGATGAAAAAGGGAACATGTATATTGCAGAAAGATATAACAACAGAATTAGGATGGTTAATACTAACGGCATCATTTCGACCATTGCAGGCAATGGCACTGCTGCATGGGGCGGGGACGGAGCAGCCGCGACAGCAGCAGAACTTGACGACCCGGCAGGGACTGCGATAGACAGTAAAGGGAATATATATATAGCTGAATATGGGAGTGGTGTTGTCCGCAAGGTTAATACCTCTGGTATTATTTCCACTATTGCCGGACAACCCAATATGATGGGATACAACGGCGACGGAATTGCTGCAACAGCCGCCAAGCTGAATTATGATATTTCTGTGGCAATAGATACGCTGGGTAATCTGTATATCAGCGACATTGTAAATTATCGGGTAAGGTGCATTAATACTTCAGGCATTATTACAACCTTTGTAGGTAATGGAATTGCTGGTTACAGTGGCGATGGGGGGCCGGCTACTGCTGCTGAAGTAAGTCGTGCTGACTATTTGTTTATAGATAAAAAGCAAAATCTCTATTTCGGTGATTGGTACAACAACTGTGTACGCAAAGTAAACACCTCCGGAATCATTACAACTATAGCAGGCAATGGTGTCGCTGGATTTAGCGGCGACGGAGGAGCTGCTACCGCTGCTGAACTTTACCAACCTACTACAGCAGTTGTAACGTCGTCGGGGAACATTTATATTAGTGACGATTTGAATAACAGGATACGAAAAATAATTGTTTCTACGGAAGGTATTCAACCCCTCATAAATTCAACAAGTATTATGGAATATCCTAACCCAAGTAACGGTACTTATACTTTCGTTGCTTCTTCAAACACTATTTTGAAATGCAATTTAGAAGTATTTGATTTATTAGGACAATCGGTAGTCTCAGACAATTCACTTACAGGTTCCCAGTTTTCTATTAATTTAGGTTCACAGCCCAATGGAGTTTACATCTACAGAATTACTTCAGAAAATGGCGAGCTGATTGGTGA